>Ga0247727_10020350_pt1 | contig 10158 bp, 8 predicted proteins | sample WisWelCaveWW1625_FD_202498 | JGI IMG/M metagenome (GOLD analysis project Ga0247727, IMG submission 202498) | Biofilm microbial communities from Wishing Well Cave, Virginia, United States - WW16-25 | ecosystem: Environmental > Aquatic > Deep subsurface > Groundwater > Cave microbial mat | place... | reverse complement strand
GGCGGTTGTCGCTCAGTCCAAGATCGTGGATATCACAAAGGAATTCCTCGCCAGGGAATATTTTCTCGAATCCCTGACGGCCGTTGATTTCAGTGAATGCTTCGAATTGGTCTACCACTTCAACCGCCGAGATTCCCACGCGCGCGCGGCGGTCAAGATCCTGGTCCCGAAGGACGGAACTCACGCCCCCAGCATTTCTTCCGTGTGCAAGGCCGCCAACTGGTATGAGCGGGAAACGCACGAGATGTTCGGCATCGTCTTCGACGGCCATCCGAACCTCAAAAATCTCCTTCTTCCCGAAAGCTCGACCATCCACCCGCTCCTCAAAAGTTTTAAAGGGGAGCCCAAGGGCTCTGATGTCGAGCAAAGCCTAAAATTGATCGCCGAAGACGCTCAAGGTTTCGAGGTCGCATATCCCAAATCCATCACCAAGCATGAAAAAGATTATTATCTGAATCTTGGTCCCCAGCATCCGAGCACGCATGGCGTCCTGAGGATACTCCTGCACCTGAACGGCGAACGCGTCATCGACGGGGAGCCGATCCTCGGCTATTCCCACCGCCATCACGAAAAAATGATGGAGATCCAGACGTACCTCGCCTGCTGGCCGAACTTTGGCCGCTTGGACTATGTGGGCGCGATGAGCTACAACTTCGGTTACGCTCTGCTCGCGGAAAAAGCGATGGGCGTCGTCCCCCCGCCCCGCGTGGAATACATCCGGGTGATCACGACGGAGCTGAACCGTATCTCAAGTCACCTGTTGTGGCTCGGCACTTTCCTGATGGACCTGGGCGCCATGACCCCCTTCTTCTACTGCTTTGACGACCGCGAAAAGATCCTTGATATCCTTGAGATGGTCACGGGCGAGCGCCTCACCTATGATTATTTCCGGTTCGGAGGGGTCGATCATGACTTTCCGGAGGAAGTCGTGCCGGCCGTCAAACAATTCTTCCCCGATTTCAAAAAACGACTCCGCGAATATGACAAATTGATCACCCAGAACGTGATCTTCCGCAGGCGCGTCCATGGCATGGGCGTTCTTTCAAAGGAAAGCGCGCTCCAGTACGGCGTCACGGGGCCGTGTCTCCGCGGGAGCGGGATCGCTTTGGATGAGCGGCGGCGCGACCCATACTCCCTTTACCCGCAACTGGATTTCAAGGTTCCGACGCGTTCTGACGGGGACGTTTTTGCGCGGTACGAGGTCCGCTTGGAAGAAATAAATGAAAGTCTCAAGATCATCGCTCAGCTTCTCGACAAGATACCGTCGGGCCCCATCACCTCCGGGAAGCTCCCAAAGAACCTTCCTAAGGGCGAATATTACTCGGCGGTAGAAGCGGCTCGGGGCTCCTTCGGGATCTATCTCGTGAGCGATGGTTCGCTCAACCCGTACCGCATGAAATTAAGGACGCCCTCGTTCTCCAATCTGAATTCCATCGTGGACATGCTGCCGGGCTGTTTCGTTTCGGATGTGGTCGCGGTGCTCGGCTCGATCGATATTGTTCTTCCGGAGATAGACCGGTGAACCCCATTTTGCTCGAAGGACTCAAAATTTCTTTGTACTGCACCGGTGTCATCCTTTTCATTTCCGTGAACACCCTATTCCTCGTTTGGATGGAGAGAAAGGTCGCGGCGCGCATTCAGCGCCGTCCGGGTCCGCTTCATGTAGGGCCCTATGGACTCCTCCAAACCGTCGCCGACGCGGTCAAACTTTTGAGCAAGGAACTCGTCCTTCCACAGGAGGCGAATAAATTCCTCTATCTTTTGGCTCCCATCATGACGTTCGCGCCCGTTCTTTCGGCGTTCATCGTCATCCCGCTCGGGGAGCGCGCCGTGATCCGCGACCTGAACATCGGATTCCTCCTTGTTTTCGCGCTCACAAATATCACTTTCATCGGGATCTTCGTGGCCGGCTGGTCCTCCAACAACAAATACGCGCTCTTGGGTTCGATGCGCGCCGTCGCGCAGAATATCTCCTACGAGATCCCGCTTCTTCTTTCCACGATGGGCGTGGTCATGACCGCGCAGACGCTGAAGACCTCCGAGATCGTCCTGGCGCAGCAGAACACCTGGTTCATTTTCATCCAGCCGCTGGCCTTTCTTATCTTCTTTTGCTCGAGCCTGGCGGAAGCCAACCGCGCGCCCTTCGACATTCCCGAGGCGGAATCGGAACTCGTGGCCGGTTTCCATACCGAATACTCCGGCATGCGCTTCGCGCTCTTTTTTCTCGGCGAATACACGGCCATTTTCGTCTCATCCGCGATCGGCGCCACCCTTTTTCTCGGCGGTTGGCATGGGCCGTTCCTGCCGGGTCCTTTTTGGCTGGTCTTTAAGACCTACGCTATCGTGCTCGTCGTGATGTGGGTGCGCTGGACGTTTCCGCGTCTGCGCAGTGACCAGCTCATGAATTTCGCTTGGAAAGTCCTGATCCCTTTCGGCATACTTAACCTTTTGTTCACGGCGGCGTTTTTGACGTTCCAAGAGGTCATGAAATGATCCAATACCTCAAAGCGATCTTCACCGGCGCGGCCGGTCTCCTTTCCGGGATGGCGATCACAATGCGTTATTTCTTCATGAAGCCCGTCACCGTGATCTATCCGAAAGAGCGCATCGTGATGAAGCGCTTCAAGGGCCCCATCGCCTTCGTGAAAGAGGAAAAGTCGGGCGACCATCTGTGCATCTCCTGCAACGCGTGCATCAAAGTATGCCCCTCGCGCTGCATGTCGCTTGTCGCCAAAAAATCCGCTGTGGACGGCAAGCGCATCCTCACCGATTTCAAGGTCGACTACATGCTTTGTTCCCTCTGCAGTCTCTGCATCGACGTGTGCCCCACGGACGCGTTGAAACACGACGACCCGCGCTATGACATGGTCTCCAGGAATCAAAGAGATCTCATCATGGACCTCCTCCAGCCTTTCCGTGACGCAAAAACGCCGCTCACGCAGATCGCGGTCGTCGAGGACGCTCCCAAGACGGTTCCCGCGCCGTCGCCGGTGGTTCCCTCCGCCGGAGGCGGATCCGCCTCAGGCGGACAAGGAAATCCTGCATGAGCCTGCAAGACGTGGTCTTCATCTGCATCGCCGCCATGACCTTGCTCGGCGCCTTCCTTGCGGTCTGGCTTAAGAACGTGTTCCATAACGCGCTTTCCCTCATCCTTTGCCTTTTTGGCGTGGCCGCTCTTTTCATCTTCCTGAACGCCGAGTTCTTGGCGGTGATCGAGGTCATCATCTATATCGGGGCCATCTCCATCGCGATCATCTTCGCGATCATGCTTTCGAGACCGTGGTTCCACCAGTCCGCGCCGCGAGACCCGATAAAATTGGTCCGTTCCGCGCTGGCCTCAGCACTTCTTTTCGGCGGTTTGCTTCAGCTCTTGCGCCTCACCCAATGGCCCGTCGCGGACCCGGCCGCGGGAGACTTTTCCATGCGCGGAATCGGGAGATCTTTGTTGACCACTTACGCTCTGCCGTTCGAAACCGTTTCGCTGGTCTTACTCATCGCCATCATCGGCGCTTTGGTGGTCTCCACCTCCAAGGAGAACTCTTCATGAACCTCAGCGATTCTCTCCAGAGTTATTTTTTCATCTCAGCCGCGCTCTTGGGTCTTGGGGTCTTCGGACTTCTCATGCGGCGGAATCTCGTCGCCATGCTCATCTCGCTGGAACTCATTCTCAATTCCGCGAGCCTCAACTTTGTCGCGCTCAACCGCTTCTGTCTCGCGGACAAGTCCCTCGGACAAGTTTTCACGGTGTTCATCGTGGCGCTCGCGGCGGCCGAGGTTTGTATCGCGCTGAGCCTAGTCCTTTGGCTGTACCGCAAAAAAGAATCCATCAATGTCGAGGACGCGAATGAACTTAAAAATTAAAGTGTCATGACAAATATGGATCTTGATCTACTCTGGACGATCCAACTTTCGCCGCTTTTGGCGTTTTTGTTGATAACGCTTTTGCCCAAAGCGCTCAAAAAAACCGCTCCCATGGTCGGGATCGGTCTGGCGCTCGCGGCGGCCCTGGCTAGCCTCAAGTTATTCTCACTCCATGCCGACGGCGCCGGAATGCCTCAGGAATACATGCGTCCGTGGTTCGAGATCTCACGGCAAAGTTTGTGGCCTTTTGTCGAGATCCAAAATTATTCTCTCTCGGTAGGATTTCTGGTCGACCGCCTGAACCTTCTCATGATCATGGTCGTCACGACGATCACGTTCTTTGTACAGCTCTTCTCGTTCTACTACATGGCCCAGGACGAGTCGCGCGGCCGCTATTTCGGATTCCTGAGCTTTTTCTCTTTCGCGATGACGGGCCTCGTCCTTTCGAGCAATCTTCTTCAAACTTTCCTCTTTTGGGAGCTCGTGGGACTGACCTCTTACCTTCTCATCGGTTTTTGGTACCAGAAACCCGCGGCCGCCGATGCCGCCCGAAAGGCCTTTGTCATCAATCGCCTCGCGGATCTGGGGTTTTATCTGGGCATCCTCCTTCTTTTTATCCTATTCGGAACGGTGGATTTTTTAAAACTGGAGCAAAACGTTCTGACCCAGACCCTTCCCGCGAGCACTCTGACGATCTTGGGACTCCTCGTCTTCACGGGAGTGATGGGGAAATCCGCGCAATTCCCTTTTCATGTTTGGCTGCCCGATGCCATGGAGGGTCCGACGCCGGTGAGCGCCCTGATCCATTCCGCGACCATGGTGGCGGCGGGTGTTTTTTTGCTGGCACGGGCTTTCGGTCTTTTCGCCTCCTCTCAAACAACGCTTTTGGTGATCCTCATCGTAGGCTCTCTGACGGCCGTGACGGGCGCTGTCCTAGCCACGGTCCAGCGCGACATCAAAAGGATCCTCGCGTATTCCACGGTGAGCCAGCTCGGTCTCATGGTGATGGCCGTTGGCGCGGGCTCCGCCGTCGCGGGCATGTTCCACCTGACGACGCACGCCTATTTTAAATCTCTCCTTTTCCTCACCGCCGGAGCCTTCATCCACCGGTTCCACACGAATGATATTTTTGAAATCGCTTGCGGAGGAGGAAAAAAGGAACTCCTGCCGCTCGGAGCGTTGCTACTGGGGTTGGCCTCTCTATGCGGTGTATTCCCTTTCGCGGGTTTCTTCAGCAAAGACATGATCTTGGAGGTCCTTCGCGAGCGGGGCGTCATTTTCTACGGCATCTCGATCCTGGTCAGTTTCCTGACCGTTTATTATTCTTCGAGGCTTCTTTTCGTGATCCTTTTTTCCCCGGCACGCGAGACGCGTCACGGAAAGCACCACGAGACCTGGGTCTCGCAGATCTCGGGTTCGGTTCCACTCGTCATGCTCGGGGCGATCTCGGTGATCGTGGGACTCCAAGGGACCTCGGTCTTCGACTTTAAGATCCTTCGCTGGCTCGGGGGGCATGAAACGCATTTGAACATCCAGATCCTCTGGACAACCACGGCCCTTATCGTGGGAGGCGCTCTCACCGCGTTCTTTCTTTTTCGGGATCCGGCGCTCGCGGAAAAAAGACTGCGGGAGGATCAGGGGATCCTGCGCCGGGTCCTGGAGCGCAAACTTTTCATCGATGACGTTTATCAATTTCTGGTCAAAAAGGTGGTGCTTAAACTCGCCAGTCTCCTCGACTGGTTCGACCGCGCTTTTGTGAACGGGGTTCTGGTGAACCGGACCTCCTATCTCATCCTGGGAGTCGGCCGCTGGCTTTCCAGGGTCCAAACCGGGTTTTTACAGGACTATCTCACGTGGGCTTTGACCGCGGGACTCGCGGTCCTCTTCTGGACCATTCACTTGTCTTCCGGGAAACTCTGATGTCATTTCCTCTCCTCACATGCATTCTGCTGGCGCCGGTGACCGGCTTGGTTTTGATCCTCTTGACGCCGGGACGTCAGGAAACTCTTATCAAATGGATCGCGCTGGCAGCCGCGGCCGTCACGCTCGTTCTTTCGATCTGGCTTTGCCTCAAATTTGACCCGGCGAACACGGGCTTCCAGTTCGTCGAGCGCCTGGACTGGGTGAAAAGTTACGGCATCCATTATTCCAACGCCGTGGACGGCTTGAACGTGTGGATGATCCTTTTGACCTCGATCGTCATATTCTGCGGCATCCTGGTCTCCTGGACCGTCACGTTCCGAGTGAAGGACTTTTTCGCCAACATGCTGTTCCTGGTGTCAGGTGTTTTCGGCGTATTCATGACGACGAACCTTTTTTTCTTCTTCCTCTTCTACGAGATCGCCGTGATCCCAATGTATCTTTTGATCGTGATCTGGGGGTCGACGAACAAGCAATACGCGGCCATGAAACTGACGCTTTATCTCTTGCTCGGAAGCGCCTTGATGTTCGCGGGCTTCCTGTACATCTACAGCCTGCCGGGCTCCCATACGTTCGATCTTATCCAGATCAAGCAGAACGTCTCGTTCACGGCCGAGGCGCAGAACGTCCTTTTCCTGGGCCTATTTTTAGGTTTCGGCGTGTTGGCCGCCTGCTTTCCATTCCATGTATGGTCACCGGACGGACATGTCGCGGCGCCCACGGCCGCGAGCATGCTCCACGCGGGTGTTTTGATGAAACTGGGCGCTTACGGGATCCTGCGCGTCGGGGTCTACCTTTTGCCCGAAGGCGCGCGCCACTGGGCACACCTCGTGGCATGGCTTTCACTGTGCAATATCGTGTACGGGGCGCTCGTGGCCACCCAACAAAAGGACCTGAAGTACATCATCGGCTACTCCAGCGTCAGCCATATGGGGATCGTGCTTCTAGGCATCGCGACCCTGACGCCGGTAGGATTCAACGGAGCGGTTTTTCAGATGTTCTCTCACGGTCTCATGACGGCCCTTTTCTTCGCGTGCGTGGGGCATATCTACGACGGCTGTCACACGCGCCAGCTGTCGGATCTCGGCGGACTTTCCAAGCAAGCGCCGGTCATTTCGGCTTTTTTCATCATCGCGGGCCTTTGCGGCCTTGGGCTTCCGGGCATGGGAAGTTTTGTGGCCGAGCTCCTCGTCACGATCGCGGCGCTTTCAGTCTATCCCGTGATCGGGATCGTTTCACTCACGGCACTTCTTGTGACCGCCTATTATGTCCTGACGGCCGTCCAGAAAACTTTCTACGGTCCGGTGAGCGAAAAAGCTTCGCACTTGCGCGACATCGGTCTTTTCCAATTCATTCCGAGAGCGATCCTTGTAGGATGCTTGATCTATTTCGGGATCTTTCCCCAGGTGTTCATCCACTTGATCTCGGTCTCGACCAAGGGGCTTTTGGGGGCCTAAATGGACATCCTCCTTTTTTTACCCGAAACGATCCTCTCGGCGCTGATCTTTCTATATTTGTGTCTGGCGCTGGCGAAAAAAGAACTGTCTCCAAAAACACTCACCCGGCTGGCTGGGCTCGGCGCGTTCGTGGTCCTGGTTTCGGTCGTCTATTCCATGAATTTTTCTGGCCAACTCTTCCATGGGACCTATCGCTCGGACCTCCTTTCGCAATGCTTCAAGGCGCTCATCGGCCTGGGACTTCTTTTGACCGTTCTTTTATCCGGCTCTCCCCTGGCTGTTCCCGGCTCCCGCGCGTTGGAGTACTTCGTGTTCCTTTTCAGCGCGACCCTCGGGATGATGATGATCTCGAGCTCCGTCGATCTATTGACCCTTTTCGTGTCCATGGAGCTCTCCTCTTACTCCCTGTATCTTCTCACCGCCTTGAGGCTCGACCGGCGCAACGCGGAATCAAGCGTGAAGTACTTGATCTTAGGCGCTGCCGGCAGCGGAGTGTTCCTCTGGGGGGCGAGTCTTGTGATCGGACTCTCGGGGACCGCCTCGTTCGCGGGGCTCATTCAAAGCCCCGCTTCCGCACAACCCGCTTTTCTCTTAGGGTTGGTCTTCATCCTGTTCGCCTTTCTCTTTAAGTTGTCCGCCGCGCCGATGCACTTCTGGGCACCGGACGTCTACGAGAGCGCGGCGACGCCCGTCACGAACTTCATCGCGACAGCCTCCAAAGCCGCGGCGGTGGCGATACTCGTCCGATTCTTGATGTCGAGCGGCGTCTCAGCGGCCCTGGCGGGCCTCCTCGGCGTCTTCGCTTTTATTTCCATGACGCTGGGGAACACAGCGGCTCTGCTTCAAAAAGACGTGAAGCGGCTTCTGGCTTATTCGAGCATCGCCCAAGCCGGTTATATCCTCGTGGGTCTTCTGGCCGGAACGCCGGAGGGATACGCTTCCAGCCTTTTTTACGCGGCGGCTTATCTTCTGATGAACACGGGTGTTTTTTTAGTGGTGCACCTGGTCGCGAAAGCGCTCAAGCACGACAACCCCCAGCTGGCGCATTTCGACGGCTTGGCGGAACGCTCCCCCAAATTGGCGTTGTTGCTCCTGTTAAGCCTTCTTTCTCTGGCAGGCATCCCGCCGCTCGCTGGATTCACGGGCAAATGGATCCTTTTCTCAGCCGCGATGGACCAGGGCCATTGGTTCCTCGTCCTCTGGGCGGTCCTGAACAGCGTCGTGTCTCTTTTCTACTATCTGACCCTCGCGAAACACGCGTATCTTGAAAAACCATCCACGAAGGAACCCATCGTCTTGACCGGGCCCATGAAATCATTGGGTTTTGGCTTACTCCTATCCATCATCGCTCTCGGTATTTTTCCAGATCTTTTCATATCCTTGGCGCAAAAAGCCGTTTCCGGGGCCCTCATCCCTTGATCAGTTCTGATCTCCTCTGGACCCTTCCCTTCGTAGCGCTTTTGGCTTCGATCGCCATCCTTCCCCTCGTCCGGAAGCATTGGTGGGAAAAGAACTATGCGGCCCTCGCGATCGGCCTGGCGTTCCTCACGTCATTCTACTATTTTTTCATCAAGCGTCAGCCGGAAGCGCTCCTTCACACGGCCCGCGAGTACGTGAGTTTTATCGCCCTCATCGGGTCCTTGTTCGTGGTCGCGGGCGGCATCCATATCAGGGTCAAGGGAGAAGCGAAACCTCTGGTCAATTGCGTCTTCCTTTTTATCGGCGCCATCCTCGCTAATTTTCTGGGGACAACGGGCGCCTCCATGGTCATGATCCGCCCCTGGATCCGCATGAACAAATACCGCATCACCTCGTTCCATATCATTTTTTTTATTTTTATCGTCTCGAACATCGGCGGAAGCTTGACTCCCATCGGCGATCCGCCTCTTTTTCTTGGTTATTTAAGAGGCGTCCCTTTTTTCTGGATCTTGCAAAGCGTATGGGCGAACTGGGCCCTGTGTTTGGCGGTTCTCTTACTGATCTTTTACGTCATCGACCGCCGAAACTATCTACGGGCGCCCAAGGTCGTCCGGGAAGCGGAGACCGCCCACGAGGACTGGAGGATCGAGGGTAAACGAAATCTATGCTTCCTCGCCATCATCCTTGGCTCCGTATTCATCAACGACCCCCCTTTTCTGAGGGAAGCTCTCATGGCCTCCGCCGCGTTCTTGTCCTGGCGTCTTACGCCCAAGCGCGTCCACGAAATGAACGATTTCAATTTCGCGCCCATCACGGAGGTAATGATCCTATTTTTTGGGATATTCGCGACCATGGTCCCGGCCTTGGAATGGCTTGAGCATCACGCGGGAGAGCTCAGCATCCGCACGCCGGGGCAATTTTATTGGTGGACGGGAATGCTCTCAAGCGTGCTCGACAACGCGCCAACCTACCTGAATTTTTTGACGGCCGCCATGGGCCTCCTCGCGCCCCATGAGCCCGGCGCGGCAGCGCAGGTGGCGTTTCTTTTGACGGATCATCCACAATATGTGCGGGCGATCAGCCTGGGAGCGGTTTTTTTCGGGGCGATGACCTATATCGGGAACGGGCCTAACTTTCTCGTAAAGTCGATCGCGGACCGATCAAATGTCCGGATGCCGAGCTTCTTCGGATATGTTCTCAAGTATAGCGTGCCGTTCCTACTGCCGGTCCTAGCCTTGGTCTGGTGGGTTTTTTTCCGCACCGGCAGCGCTTTTTAAACCTGGAAGAGGAAGCCTTTGAGGTAGTAGGTCTCGGGGATGAAGGGGTTGATCGGATGATCGGAGGCCTGCTTCATGAATCGAAGGATCTTAAGCGGTCTCTTCGCGTCCTGGGCCGCGGACAAGCATGCCTGCATGAGCAAATGGTCATCCAGATGATACGCGCATGAAAATACCGCGAGCTTTCCGTTCTCATTAAGCATCCGGAACGCGCGCAGAAGAAG
>Ga0247727_10020349_pt1 | contig 10158 bp, 8 predicted proteins | sample WisWelCaveWW1625_FD_202498 | JGI IMG/M metagenome (GOLD analysis project Ga0247727, IMG submission 202498) | Biofilm microbial communities from Wishing Well Cave, Virginia, United States - WW16-25 | ecosystem: Environmental > Aquatic > Deep subsurface > Groundwater > Cave microbial mat | place... | reverse complement strand
GCGCTTCCCAAAGTCCCGCAGGGACGATCGAGAATAGCCCAGCACTTCAGTGCTGGGTTCGGTCGGCGTCGGGACGAGTCCCGCCAGGGACGAAAGACACGAGCGAGCGATTCTGCCGTCCCTGCGGGACTCGTTCCCCTCGCCCGTTAACCCAGTGCTAAAGCACTGGGCTATTTTCGGTCGTCCCTGCGGGACTGCTCCGCTGCCTCTCCCGGCAAGCAAAGGCAGCGACGGCCAAGTTGGAAGTTGCAAGAAACTGAGATGCGCCCCCTTCAATTCGCCGCTTGCCTTCCTTGACAAGTGTGGTAGGAATTAAACCACACAACAAAACCAAGACTATGTTTGGCAAATTCATAAAACAAATCCGGGAACGTCAGCGCCTGGGCCTGCGCGAATTCTGTCTGGAGAACGGCTGCGACCCCAGCAACTGGAGCAAGATCGAGCGCGAAGTTCTGCCGCCGCCGCGCGACGAGGACACGCTCCGCACCTGGGCGAAGCAGCTCGGCCTCAAACAAGGCTCGGACGACTGGCTCAAATTCTTCGACTACGCCGCCGTGGATTCCGGGCGCATTCCGGATTATGTGCTCAAGGACGAGGAACTGGTTGAAAAGCTTCCCGCCTTCTTTCGCACACTCTCCGGCAACAAACCGACTGACGAGGAACTGGACAACCTCATCAAACTGCTGCGCGAACGCTGAACAAGCGGAGGCACATGGACGCGCGGCACTTCAAAGCTCCGTATCTCCGGCGCACCGACATCTGGAAACAGGCGGACGAACTGCGCCAACGCCTGCTGCCCCAAGCCACGCTCCCCGTGCCCGTGCTCGACCTGGCTGAATTCGATCTCGGATTGGAACTCGATCCCAGAAGCAACCTCCGCCGTGCGGGCGACATTGACGCCCTCCTGCTGGGCGACCTGAAAACCATCGTGGTGGACCGCGACGCCTTCATGGACAGGCGAGCGGAAAACCGCCTGCGCTTCTCCGTCGCCCACGAAATCGGCCACTTGATTTTGCACGGCGAACTCTACCGCAACCTTCGACACGCCAACCTGGAGGCGTGGCGGCAGTTCATCAAAGACATTGCAGAACGGGAATACGGCTGGCTTGAAAGCCACGCCTACGAATTTGCCGGGCGATTCCTCGTTCCTCCCGCGCCGCTGAGGGAATCGTTGAACGCGGCCGTTGAAACTGCCCGCACCGCCGGATTCACGGAATGGGATGCCAGCGGCGAAACCGCCCTCAGCTTCATCGCCAACCACATCTGCCGACGGTTCGGAGTTTCCGCCGAAGTCATCGCCCGCCGCCTGCGGATCGAGGAATTTTGGCCGCCCAAGTAAAACCATGAACACCAGAGCGTCCACCAATCGCACCGCGCAAGCCGCCGGCTACTCCGACTGGCTCGCTGCCGACGAAGCCGCGCTCGACTACATCGCCACGCGCATCGCGCCAAAGTTCGGTGTCTCGGCGGAAGTGATTGCCAAAAGATTGCGCGTCGAGAAACACTGGCCACCAAGTTGAACATGGCCTCTCACGCTCAACAACTGCTCGAATTGCGCGACGCCCCAGACGGCGAAGGTGCGTTAACCTGTCACAGCATCTTCTCGGTCAACTATCTCCAACGTCATTTTGCCGAGGCGGAGGGTTTTCCGACCTCCGCAGAAGTCAGCGCGATTTACGAGCTGGCGAAGAAGCGGTGGGAGCAAAACGTCCACGGCCTGCGTAGACAGAAAGAGGCCTACACGCGTAGTGTCTTCCTCGACCCGTTGCTGGCCGACCTGGGCTGGCAGTGCATCCCGGAAGCCGACCTGCCCAAAGGCCCGAAGACGGAGCGGCCTGATTACTGTCTGTTTCCAAACGCCGAGGCGCGGCAGCAGGCGGCGGCGCAGACGCAGACCCCCGACATCTTTCGCTTTGCGGACTCGGTGCTGGAGGCGAAGAAGTGGCAGCATCCGCTTGACGAAGTCTCCAAGACGGAGACACCCGGCTGGTTTCCGAGCCAGCAAATCCAGAGCTATCTTCGACACGCCAAGGACGCGACAGGCAAACGGTTTTTCAACTGGGCCATTCTGACAAATGGCAACCGGTGGCGGCTCTATTGCGAGCAGGCGGCCAACGACGCCCACTTTGAGTTCACGCTCGCGGAGGAGGATCGGTTCTGCTCGCTCGACGATTTCCAGATGTTTGTCGCATTGTTTCGTCCGTCGGCGTTCGCACGCCGAACGGACGGGCGATGCCAGTTGGACGACCTGCGCGACGAGGCGCTCACGCGGCAGTCAGACCTGGAACTCAGCCTTCGCAGGCGGATTTTCGATGTGCTGGAAGACCTCGCCAACGGTTTCCGCGATTGCGCGGCCAACCGTATCACGCCTGCCGACTACGGTGGGGTCTATGACAACGCGCTCATCTTCCTCTACCGGCTGTTGTTCGTGCTCTACGCCGAAAGTCGCGGCTTGCTGCCGGTGAAGACACACGGCTACGGCGCGAACAAAACTTATCGTGAGAAGTTCTCGCTCGCGCGTCTCGTCAATGATCTGCGGGACAAGTCGAAGTTCGCTAATGACGCCTTCACGGAGCTTTACGAGGAACTGCTCAAGCTGTTCCACCTCATCAATGGCGACAACGAGGCGCAGAACAATGCCACTCGCGTGACCCGCTACAACGGCGGCCTGTTCAATCTGCAGCTTCACCCCCGTCTGGAATCCTGGCGCGTGGGCGATGCCGCGCTGGCCCGCGTGCTGAAGCAGCTCATCTTCGCCCAGCCGCCCGCGAAATCCTCCGCCCGCCAGCAACAAATCGAGACCAGCGAAGCGATTGACTATGCTTCGCTTGAAGTCCGGCAGTTAGGCGACATCTACGAGGGATTGCTGGGCGCTCACCTGGCCGACGAGGACGGGCGGCTCGCGCTCAAGAACCAGAACGGCCAGAACCATCGCCACGGCATCTTCTATACGCCGGACTGGATCGTGCGCTATCTGCTCCGCGAGACGTTGCTGCCGTTGCTCGACGAGATTGAGGCTGGCGAAGAGGTGCGGCGCGCCCTGGCAGCGAAGTCAGTCGAGAAGCGCCGCGACAATTCCTTCGCCCTCGCTGTGTTGCGGCTCAACCTCGTTGACCCTGCAATGGGCAGCGGCCATTTCCTCGTGCGCGCAACGGAGTGGCTGGCCGAGCAAATCGTCTATCATCCCACGACGCGATTGATGACGGAGCCGGTCGTCGCCAACGGACCGGGCCGCCGCACGCGCGAGGAGATTCTGGCCGCAGGCAGGATTCCCGTTGCGCCGGGCATTTCACAAGAGCAGGCGGAAACCGCTTACTGGCGGCGGCGCGTCGTCGAGGCGTGCATCTACGGCGTGGACTTGAATCCGCTCGCGGTGGAATTGGCGAAGCTTTCGCTCTGGCTCACCTGCATCGCCGCCGACGAGCCGCTGAACTTTCTCGACCACCACTTGCGCCACGGCAATTCGCTCCTTTACGCCGCGCCGGGGGAAATGAGCCATCGGCCCGGCGTCACGGAGGAGGAGAAGCAGCAGGTCACCGCGTTCGACATCGGCAACCGGCTGCCGGAGGCGTTGCGCGCGGTCATCGCGGCGAACGTCAACATCGAGCAGACGGCCAGCACTGAGATGGCGTTGGTGAAACAGAAGGAAAAGCGATGGAAGGAAGTCCGCGCCAAGCTCGACCCTTTCCTGCATTGCGCCAACGTCTGGCTCGCCGCGCTGGACGGGCTGCCCATCAACGAGCACGACTACCGGTTGCTGATGCTGTCCGAGGTCGCGCCCGGGGAACTCGACAACGCGGAGAAGGCCAGGTCAAAAAAGCTGCGCGAGTCGCTGGCTGGGGAACTCGGCGCGAAACAGGATGCGCTCGCCCCGTTTCACTGGCGGCTGGAGTTCCCGGATGTCTTTTACGAAGCGGATGGCACGGCGCGCCCTTCAGAATCGTGCGGATTCGATGCCGTGCTTGGGAATCCACCTTACATCTCCACGCACACGAGCAGCGCGGAGAAATGGCGTGCGGCGTTGGATCGGCGCGTTGGTTTCCTCGACGACCTTTACGTTCACTTCACGGAACAAGGCTTCGCACTGCTGCGGCAGGGCGGCGGGTTCGGATTCATCGTCTCCGACACCTTCTTCACCCTGGCAAGCAAGCAGCGGATGCGCGACCTGCTCCAAAGCCACACGCTCACGCATCTCGGCCAGTGCGACCCGTTTGACGCCACGGTGGACGCCGCCATTTTCGTGGCGCGCAAACTTCCGGCACAGGAGCAGGAATTGCTTTTTGTGCAAGCCCGCCCGCGCAAAACCACCGATGGCAGGCCGACGTTGCCAGACGAGTCCCTCGAAACGCTGCCGTCCGCCGCCAAAGTCGAATTCGATTCCACGACCGCTTTGGCTGGAGGTTTCGGCGAGGCAACGCACGGCCTGCATGGTCCGCGCGGCGACTTGCGCGTGCATCGCGTGCCCGTGGCGCTTTTCCGCGCCGCCCACAAGCGCGCTTTCTTTGAGCCGCGCCCCGGCACGCTGCGCCTGTTCGAGAAGTTCAACGAACCGGTGAAACGGTTGTGCGATGCGTGGTGGGAGCGCATTGAAACTTCCGCGAAGTTCACGAGCCACCGCGACACGATCCTTGCCCACGCAAAGAGGCTGAAGCCAGGCGAGGTGACGCTCGTTGGTCTGATTGCTGAAGGCGGGCAAGGTCTCGCCACGGCAAACAATGCCCGCTTCCTCGGCTATTGCGAAGGCACGCCGCAAGCCGGGGAAATCCTTGCGCAGCGCGAGGCGTGGACGAATTGCTGGCTCGCCGACGCCGCCATCAAGCCAGTGTTCGTAGAACTGCTTCGCGAGAATGGCGGCGACATCAGCAAGCCGGCGAAAAACAGCGCCGCGTGGGAAGCCTGCGTCGAACCGCTCCGCGCAAAATTTACGGTGCAACAACTCGGTTTCAGAAAGACCGACCTCTATCGCGTTGTGCCCAAGACGCTCGTGGCCGATGGAACCGACTTCGACTTCACCTGGCAGCAACGCAAGAAAGCGTTGTTGTCCCGTTGGCGTGGGGAAAAGGCGCTCGCCGAATTCTGGACTGCGACGTTGAGCGATGGCGAGAAACGCAAGCGCGCCCAGAAGCTTCACAAAATCGCGGAAGTTTCAGACGCCGACTTCTGCCTCTTGTGCGGCGAATTGCAGCGCTGGCTGGCCGAAGAAAACGCCGCGCGCAAACTCCATAAGCAGTCCACCATTCCGTGGGCCGCGCTGGGGCTGCGCTCCGGAGAAGATTATCCCGAACCCGCGGACGCGCCGCGCATCGCCGTCATTTACAATGGCCTCGCGGGACACGGACAGTTTCTGCCGTTTCTCAAAGGCGACCCGGAGGGCAACCGTTGGTTGGAGAATGAGCCGCTATTCATCGGCTGGTCAAAGGAGAACGTGGATTTCCTATTCGCGAACAGCGGCAAGAAGGCACCGCAGATGCCGGTGATGCGAAACCCGGACTTTTTCCTGCGCGCGGGCATCAGTTGGACGCGCGGGGCAAACCACGTCCCCCTCAAGGCCAAAATCATTGAGCCGGCCATCATGGACGTGAACGCAATGAAACTTTCTCCGCTGCCCGGTTGCAGCGTCAGTGCCAACATCCTGCTGGCCGTTTTCAACAGCGACGTTTTCAACTTCTTCCTCAAGAAATTCATCGCGCACACATGGATGGCCCAGATCAGTGACCTTCGCATGATGCCACTGGTGATGCCGACTCGCGCGCAGGCGGCACGATTGGAGAAGCTGGCCGGATTGGCACTGGCGGCCAAGCAACTCCAGTTCACCGGGCAATCGCCCGCGCACAAACTCGCGGCTGAAGTCCGGGCCATCGGTGAGGAACTTTTCGCCAAGGCGCCTCCGTATCTTCGCCCCGACGCCCAGCGCAAACTCCTCGCCACCGCCACGGATTGTCTTGAAGCTCTCCAACTCGCCGTGAACTGGGAAGCCGAGAAACTTTACGGGGTGGCGGGGCTTGGGCCGTTTGATGAGTTCTGAACCAGCATGAAACAGTTCATTCCGGGAAGGAGGTGAACTAACATGAGCAAGAACCAATACATTGTTCGCACCGGGAAACAGTGGGGCGTGCGGGCCGAAGGCAGCAAACGTCTGACGACTGTTTGCGATCAGCAAGGCGATGCGATTGCGACTGGCCGTGAGATTGCCCGCAACCAACATTCCGAATTGCGGATTCAAGGCCGCGACGGAAAATTCCGTGAAGCTTGGAGCTACGGTAACGATCCGTTCCCGCCGCGCGGTTGATCCCCCAGCCCTCTCCTTGTTCGAGGAAGAGAGGGAGAATTATTTTGTGGGACTTGAACGTGGTCTGTCGCCAAATCAGGACACTACCAGTCATTGTCCGCCGGTTTCCTTCAGGAGCCGGGCGAGGTGGGATTGCATTTGCTGAAGGGCGCCTTTCGCCTTCGGATCAGCGGCGAGGTTGGTCCATTCGTTTGGGTCGGATTCGCAGTCGTAGAGTTCCTCCGCGCCGTCGGCGTAGCGGAGGTAGTGCCAGCGCGCGAGGGATTGCACGGCGGTGCGGCGCAATGCGCGTGGGTGAACAGCACGCCCCGCTTCGCCAGCCGATCAATGTTCGGCGTCTTCACCTGCGGATACCCGCCGAGACAGCCGACCCAATCGTTCAAGTCATCAATGGCGATGAACAGGACGTTGGGGCGTTCGGCGGCGGCAGCGACGTGGACGATTGCAACGCAGCCGGACCAAACCAGCAGTGCGGCCCCGCAGGCGCCCATTCCCCGGCGAAGAAACCGAAGGGCGGCGCGTGCGAAAAGTGGCTTCATGGCGATCCGATTACTTCTTCGACGCACGAACGGCGCGTTCCGTGAGCAAATAAGTCATCAAGTCGCGCAGTTCTCCGGGCGTGAGCGCCTTGTCGAGGCCCTCGGGCATGAGCGAGAGCGTCATCGGCTCGATCTTCACGATGTCCTTCTTCCCGAGCTTGGCCGTCTTGCCGCCCGCCTGCGCGATGCTCAACGTGTCCTCGTTCTCGCCCACGCGCGTGCCGGTGACCGGCTCGCCGTTTTTCAGCGTCACGGTGTAGGCAATGGCGTCGGGGTTGATGGCGGCATTTGGCTCGACGAGGTCGCGCAGCACGCTCGCGTAATCGCGGTGGACGAGGTTGTTCAAGTCCGGTCCGACTGTGAAGCCTTCACCGCGCAAGGTGTGGCACGTCGCGCAGGCCGCCTTGCCGCGAAAGAGTTCGTGTCCGCGGGCCCAATCTCCGCCGGTGAGTTCAGGAATGTTGCGCTCCAGATTGTCCTGACCGCCGGGCGTGGCGAACGGCAGAAGAAACCGCTGCGTGGCCAATGCCCGTGGACGTGCGTCGCGATCCGTCGAGAACGACACGTCGAGCGTCTTCGTCGGCGTGGCCAGAGTGAGCGTGAACGCCGGCCATTTATCCTCGACCACTCCCGCGGCGGTGAGACGAGACTCGCGCTCGCTGACACGCTGAACCTTCGCGCCCGTCGCGTCGAGCCTGAGCGCGGCGGCGCTCTTGAAAACCAGCGTCACCGTCTCCGGCCCGGGCGGGTAATCAAGTTACGAGCCGGGCTGTGTCGCAGGTTGCAGCAGGTTGAACAGGTTCAACTGCCCGCGCAGCGCAAGGGTGCCGGTTTCGCCGACCCGTTTCCAAAGCTCGTCGTGCGCGCCGCTCGCGCGGGTGAACTGCTTTGCCGCGCTGAAATCGGGATGCGGCAGCCAGCCAGTCCACTTCGCACCCGACTTGCCCCGCCATTCGGCAGCGAGGCCGGCGAGGTCGTGCGCAAGGTCGAGCGAAGTGTCCGGCCAAGCCTTCGAGGCGCCGATGCTCACGGAGTAGTTGAAAGTCTTCGCGCGCGGCCCGGTTTCCAGCACGAGGCTGTGGCCATCGGCGCCGACGCGCGCCGACTTCACGATGAGCGAGTGGCGCGGCTGGCGCTGTTGCATCTGAACCACCGCGTAGCCAGGCCACATTTTCTCCAACCGGTCCGCCGCTGTGACGTAGCGGCCGAACTCAATCTTCGTGCGCGCCGCCAGGTCGCGCCACGCCGCCGCGTTGAGCGCGCGGTCGAAGGCGATGACGGTCTCCGTCGGACTGGCGGGCCACGCGAGCACGGGCTGGGGTGCGGCGGTGTCGCGATAACTGAATTTGAAAATGCGGCCCGCGCCGTTCGGGCCGTTGCCCCAGTCCGGCTTGCCGGTGTGACAGCAGATGACGAGATCGCCCTGGGGCGAGAGAGAGCAATCCACCACGAGTAAGTCGAGGCTCGCGATGAGTTGATTTTGTGCGACGTAGCCGGCTGCTGTCATTGCGAGCGTGGTGCGCCACAGTTTGCCGCGTGATTCGCCGGTCACGAGCGCGTCGTCCTCCCAGAAAGCCGGACCGAAGCGGCCGCGTCCGGTCGCAGGCGTGTTGAAGCGGAAACCACAGGTGCTCTGATGCTGCGGCGCATAGTCCCACACGCTCGGATCATCCACCACGTTGGGCAGCCACTTGGGATGGCGCGGCGGGAAGCCGTAGTGGCGGCCCGGCTGGATGTGTAGCAGTTCATCGAACGGATTTCCATTCGGACTCCACGTCGCGCCCTCCTGGTCGGTGCCGAAAAGATCGCCATGCTTGTTCCATTGCAGCGACATGATGTAGCGCAGGCCGGAGGCAAGTTGCTCGACCTTGCCATCGGGCGTGAGGCGCAAGAGGCAGCCGCGGCGTTTGTCGGTCGAGTAGTGCGCGGTGCCCTGCTTGTCGTGCCAGTAGGGATTGCTGAAGCCGGCGTTGCCCATCGTGATGTAGCACGCGCCATCCGGGCCATAGGCGATGGCCATCGAGCTGTCCACGCGGCGGTGATTGAGATAAGGCGCGGCCACGAGCGCCGGATCATCGAAGCCCTTGAAAACCGTCTCGCGCCGGTCGGGAACGCCATCACCATCGGTGTCGCGGAAGCGCACCACTTCATCGGTCAAAACAATGTGCGGCTCGCCGTCTTTCACAACCATCCCAAGCGGATAGTTCGCGCTGGTCTCCGACGAAAACGTGATCACCTTGTCTTCCAACCCATCACCATCGGTGTCACGCAGCAGATGGAACCGCCCATCGTAGCCTGCGGCAAACAGCCGGCCATCCGGCGCATACTCGACATTATTGATGCTCGTGAGTTTCACCGGCAACTCGCGCACGACGAAGCCGGGCACGAGCATTTGCGGCAAAGTTTCCGCGCCGCGCAGAACCGAAGTGGCAAGCGCGAGAGCAAGCGCGACGCAGGCATGGAGCTTCATGGCAGGTTCGTGGGTGCGGAATGTTTGAGGCGCAGCCCCTTGAAATCCATCACTTGCGCGCCGGGTTTGTTGAGGGCTTCGAGGGTGATTTGCGTGCGACCCGGTTCCAGCCTGAGCCGGCCGAGCTTGAGGCTGGCCCAGTCGCGGTTGCGGTAGCGCGCCGAGCCTTCTTCGTCGCGATGCGCGAGACGGACCTCGCGGATGGGCGCGCCCTTTACTTCGGCCTCAACCGACACCGTGCCCGCGCTCAGCCGCAACTCCGCGCCGCCGGATTCCGGAGGGCAAACGTAGTTCAACTCAACCTCGTAGTTGCCGGCGCGCGTCACGGCCACCTCGAACCAGACCTTGTCGGCGGCGTTCGTCCAGCCCGTGAGCCAGTCGTTCGCGTAGCCGGGGCCGCTGGCGAAGCGCAGGCCCTTGGTGAAATACGCCTGCGGTGCATGGAGTGTGACCGGGTTCTCCTCGGCGTGGCCGACCGGAATCGGGAATCGTTGAAGACCGTCGCGCGAAATGTCTGCGAACCATTCGTCGTAAAGCTTGCTCAACTTCGCCACGAGCGCGGGATTCTGCTTCGCGATGTCAGTCGTCTGGCCGGGGTCGGATTCCATGTCATAGAGCTGCCACGCGGTCGCGCTGTCGTCGCTGGCCTTCGCATTCGAGCCGCCGGCCGGACCTTTGATTTCGCGCACAAGCCGATGCGTCTGCGTGCGCACTGCGCCGGGGAATTTGTTCTGCTCGTCAATCGGGTTGTGCGTGAACAGCACCCGCTCGGGCCAGCTCGCGTCGCGTGCTTCGAGCAACGGGCGCAGGCTGCGGCCGTCCACCTTTGGGCCCGGCGGCGGCGTCACGCCGCAGAGGTC
>Ga0247727_10020348_pt1 | contig 10158 bp, 7 predicted proteins | sample WisWelCaveWW1625_FD_202498 | JGI IMG/M metagenome (GOLD analysis project Ga0247727, IMG submission 202498) | Biofilm microbial communities from Wishing Well Cave, Virginia, United States - WW16-25 | ecosystem: Environmental > Aquatic > Deep subsurface > Groundwater > Cave microbial mat | place... | reverse complement strand
CGCTTTCCACAGGCCGTGTGCATCGCGCTGACGGCCACGGCAACGCAACGGGTGCGCGAAGATATTAGCGCGAACTTGAACTTCACGGCCTCGCAGCAATTCATGGCGAGTTTCAATCGCGACAATCTTTTTCTGCGCCTCGCGTCCAAAACCGATCCGTTCAACCAAACGCTTGAATTTTTGCAGCAACATCCGCAGCAGGCCGGCATCATTTATTGTTTTTCGCGCAAGCAAGTGGATGAGCTGGCGGCGATGCTGCAGCAGCTCGGCTATGCGGCGCGGCCGTATCACGCCGGATTGCCTGAGATCGAACGCACGCAAAATCAGGAAGCGTTTCTGCGCGATGACGCGCAGATCATCGTCGCCACCATCGCGTTCGGCATGGGCATCAACAAATCGAATGTGCGCTTCGTCCTGCATTATGATCTGCCGAAAAATCTCGAGTCGTATTATCAGGAAATCGGCCGCGCCGGCCGTGACGGTTTGCGCGCGCATTGCCTCTTATTGTTCGGCTACGGCGATGTGACGAAGATCAGATTTTTCATCGATCAAAAAAGCGGCGCGGAGCGGCAAGTGGCCAATCATCATCTCAACGTCCTGCTCGGTTACGCGGAAAGCCAGGTCTGCCGGCGCATTCCATTGTTGGCTTATTTTGGCGAGACTTTCACGCAAGCGCCGTGCAATCTGTGCGACAATTGTTTGGCCGGCAAAAAAGAGCTCAGCGATCTCACGATTCCCGCGCAGAAATTTCTCTCTTGCATCGCGCGCACCGGCGAACGCTTCGGCGCGAATCATCTCATCGACGTTTTGCGCGGCTCGCAATCCGAGAAGGTGTTGAAAAATGGCCACGGCAATCTTTCCACTTATGGCATCGGCAAGGAATTTTCAAAAGCGCAATGGCTGCACTTATCGCGGCAGTTTTTGCAAAGCAGCCTGTTGACGCAAGATTTGGAATATGGCAGCTTGAAGCTGACGCCAAAGGCGTATGAAGTTTTGCGCGGGCAGGAAAAATTTTTCGGCGCGGTGCAGGAAGAGCGCGCGGAAATGCCGGCGGAACAGATGGAGATCTTGGAACATGATCGCGGCCTGTTTGAGATTTTGCGCCAGCGGCGCAAAGAATTGGCCGACGCGCAGAACGTGCCGCCTTACGTGGTTTTTGCCGATAAAACGCTGATCGAAATGGCGACATATTTTCCGCAAGCGCGAGCGAGTCTCGGGCGCATTTACGGCGTGGGCGAGGCGAAGTTAGAGAAATATGGCTCGGCCTTTCTCATGGAAATTTCACGCTATTGCCGCGAGCGCGGTCTGCAAGAAAAACCCAAATCGGCTGCAACTGTTTCCAAGCTTCCAACGGCAGGGACGCCCGCGCCACCGAAGAGTGTGGTGATTTCCGAGGCTTTCAATAGCGGCAAATCCATCACGGAATTGGCGCAACAATTCAAAATCACGCCGCGCACGATTGTGGAGCATTTGTTCAAATGCGCCGGACAAGGCAAAGTTTTGCGCGAGGCAGGTCTTGAGGAATATTCACGGCTTGACCCCGCGGGGCGCGATCAAGTTTTAGCCGCTTACGAAAAATTGGGCACGGATTTTCTCAAACCGGTTTTTGAAGCTTTGCAGGAAAAGGTGAGTTATGACGAGCTGCACGTGATGCGGGCGTATTTCCTGAGCCGCAAAAATAATTCCGGACGGGCGTAAATGATTTGAGGGTGTAGCATAAAGATGCGCAAGCGCTCTCAAATATCATTAGAAATTAAATTCTGCCTTTCTCGCGGCGACGATCTCTTGCCATTTGCGCTGCACATCGATCTGAGGATTCGCACGATACTAAATGTAACCTTTCTCGCGCGCATACGGCGTTTGCACGCTATCCACCAGTTGCATCGAGACAAAAAAGCTTGATGGCGTCTGCAAAACATCATCGATCATGATTTGCCGGTCGAACTGCGCCGAATCGGGCGCCCACATGAGAAAGCTGCCGTTGAAGCTGCACGCTTCCGGCAGGTTGTATTTTTTGCGATAATAATTGATCGAACTGGCGTGCGCATAACCGCCGCCGTAAATCATGCAGGACTGTTGCTCCGCCGGCGATAACCCGTGGTACAATTTGCCGACTTTCGCGGCCATTTCTTCCCAGCCGAACATGTCGGCATAGTCCTGTGGCAACGTATGAATTTTGCCGTCTTCCCAACGCAACGGGCCAACGAAGTTTAAGTTATCTTTCATCCAGCCCCAGTATCTTTGCATGTTTTGAATGGAAATCACCGGCAGGCCATACGGGAGCAGCGGAATCGTCAAAACGATGAGAAGAAAGGCAAGCGCCGGTTTCAGCGCCGCCATTTTGTTTTTCAGGAAATTTTCAACCGCAATGCCGCCGGCGGCCATGAGCATCGGGTACGCGCCTAAAGCATAATATCCTTTTCCTTTCAACCCCATGAAAATAAAAATAATGAATAAATAAATAAAACCAAAAATCCGATAAGCCGATAATTTCTCAGAAAGCAGCAGATACAACAATCCCGGCAGCCAGATGAGCAAGGCCGCCCAATGAAACCGCAATTGCGTTTGTAAAAAATTCAAAGCCTGCACGTGTTGCAATTGGGTTTGGCTCAGCTCGGCCATATGTTTTAGGACCGGCAGGTTGTGCTGATATTGCCAAATGAGATTCGGCAAAGCGATGAGCAACGTAATGCCGAGAGCGAAATACGGATATTTTGTTTTGAGCCAGCGGCGCTGCGGTGTGAGCAGAAGCGCGAGGAAAAATGCCGCATAGAAAAATACGATGGAATATTTTGTCAAAAACCCCAGGCCGGCAACGATGCCAAGATAGAACCAGTATTGCGGTTGTTGGTATTTGACCAAGCGCACGATAAAAAACGCCGATAGAAACCAGCAGAATTGATCGAAGCTCACCGGCTGAAACAACGTGTTGCTGCGCATAAAGGCCGGCGAGATAATGAACGCCAGGCAGGCGAAACTCTGCGCCCATTTTTTTCCGCCGAGATCTTTGACCATCACGCCGAGAAGAAAAACCGTGACGCTGCCGATGAGCGCCGGAAAAAGACGCACGACGAAAAGCTGCCCGCCTAGACTCAGCGCCAATTTGCCGAAAACCGCAATAACCGGCGGCACTTCCATATATCCCCAAGTCAGGCGTTCGCCGAGGGCCAGATAAAGAAATTCGTCGCGATGAAAACCGTAATTGGTGTTGGTCAGGAAGTGCAGCGCTAATTTAAGCGCCGCGAAAACCAACGGCAGTTTCCAATCTTGCCATCCATGATTCACCGCATTTGCACTCATTGAATGCACCCTATGTAGAACGGGCTAAAAGGATATAGCTCGAGATTAAAGACTTTGTTCATCACCATCGGATCGTGTTCCACCAGCGCGCGAGCTTCCTTTTCATCGGCGGCGGAAATAATAATCATCCCTTTGCCGGAATATCTCGCGCCGAGAACGATTTTCTTTTCGGCACGCCATTTTTTCAAATTCGCGCTATGCTCTTTGAAATAAGTCTGCTCATGCGCCGGTTTGTCCGTTTTCCAATTTGGGCCGAGAGAAAAGATGGCGATGAACAACGACGGCTTCGCCGCAGCAGAATCTTGTAATGCGAGTTCCAATTCCGCCGATGAACCGAGCGCCCGCCCAACCGGTGAATCAGAAGTGGGCTGGCGAAGATTAGTTGCTGAATACGACATTAATGAGACGATGCTGTAAAGCAATAGCAAAAATAATTTCATGGCGGCCTCCGTGGTAAGAGAATTTCGCCGGCTCGGGTAATTTCATCGCGCCTCTATAACCCGGCGCGTCGGGAAGCGGCGTGACGATCGTTAATTTTTTTGTATTTCATCATTTCATCTTTTTATCCGTTTTGCATTTTTTCTTATTTGACCTTTTGCTCCCAATCTTCCAAAAGCTTGCGATTCACGCCGGCGCCGCCGCACACGATAACGACGATTGGAGAAAGGCCAGTTAAAGGTGCGGCGCAATCATAAACCGCGGCGAGCGCGGCGCCACAGGCCGGTTCCACCAGCACGCGATGCGCGTCGGCAAAATTTTGACAAGCCGTCACCGCCGCGTGATCGGAAACAATCCACGGCGTGATGGGATGCCGCTTCGTCCAGGCAAGCGCTTCAGCAGCGATTGTGCGCGCGCCCAGAGTGGTGGCAATCGAAGTGATGTGCTCAAGCGTAACGAGACGGCCGGCTTGCACCGACGCGGCGAACGAAGCAGCGCCCTCCGTTTCAACGGCAAGCACGGGCACGTCTTTCCAACCGACTTGATGCAGGCCTTGCAACAAACCGCAAAGCAAACCGCCGCCGCCGACGGAAACGACGATAGTGCCGGGCTTGATTTTCGTTTCGGCAATTTCATGAATGATGGAAGCATGCCCCTGCCAAACGCGCGGATCATCGAAAGCATGAAGGTAAGCAGTGTTTTCGTTTTTTGCCAACTGGAGGGCGTGCGCATTCGCTTCATCCCAAGCCTCGCCATGCACGGTAACGGTTGCACCTTCGCGGCGAAGAATATCTTGCATCCAAGTCGAAGTGGTTTTCGGAACAACGATGGTGACGGCCACGCCGAGTTGGCGTCCGGCATAGGCGACCGCGTAACCGGCATTGCCGCCGGAGGCGCAAACGAAGCGCCGCGCGCCCTCATTCCAACTTCCCTGACAGGCGGCGCCCAGGCCGCGAATTTTGAATGAGCCGATGGGTTGCAACGCTTCCATTTTCAAATAAACCGGCGCGCCGGTGAGGGCGCTTAAAGAAGACGAATGCCAGAGCGGAGTAACGAGGTGCAAAGGGTTCATACGGAATTGTCGGAAAATAAGTTTCGTTGTAACCGAAGAGGGTTTTGCAAATCGACGACTGACGTCTGAAGGCGTTACTACGAAATATGACCTCAAGAGCTACACCACGAATATAAATAACAGTTTTGTAAAAGACGAAAAATTTTTTAAAAAAGTTCAAATATTTTGTTTGCATCTCAGCAAAAATAGTCGTACTTTTCACGGTTGTTTTTTTTAACACGTCGTAATTTTCCCCAACCGAGCTTTTTTTAAACGAATTCCGTTTTTACATTCACCACCAGCGCGAGGAGGACAAAAAATTAAACTGACACGTTGTAGAAGCGTTGTATAGTAGCGTGCCCTTTTTTTTGATGAGCTCAAATTGACCGATCGCGGTATTCACGTTTTTATTAGAGACGTCGACATGAGCTCGTGATCCCGCAGAGGCAGTTTTTCCACAAACCCTAACTAAAGAGGAGATGGTTATGCGTCGTTTGCTTCTCGTTGTGATCGTTGTACTCGGTTGCGCCTCGCTGATGTGGGCGCAAGAGGCGAAAGTGATCCGCCCGGTGCGCGTGGGCGAATCGAAACCGTTGCGCGAGTTGGCGCAGGAATATCAACGCCGCAGCTTGACGTTGCAAAAAACCCAAGCCGGTGATCGTGAAATTCCCAACCGGCCGCCGGCGCATCGCTTGCCTGAAGATAACCGGCAAGATGCTCTTTGGCAGCGCTCCCAGGGCGAAAGCGTAAGCGCGCCGATTACTGTCATCGAAGGCCTGAGCAGTGATGATAATTCGGCGGTTTTGGGCTTTCGCGTCATGCCGCCGGACGTCAACGGCGATGTTGGCACCGGTCATATCGTTGAGACCGTGAACCTGTTGTATCGAATTTGGAATAAAAGTGGAACGGCGTTGATTCCGCCAACCTCCACCGACGCGCTCTGGAGCGGGTTTGGCGGGAACTGTGAATTCAACAATGACGGCGATCCGGTCGTGTTCTACGATCATCTGAATGATCGTTGGGTGATCAGCCAGTTCGTTTTCTCTACCTCACAGTGTATCGCCTGCTCGAAAACTGGCGACCCCACCGGCGCGTATTGGCTTTTCGAGTATTCTACGCCGGGCAACGATTACCCAAAGATGAGCAACATGCCGAGCGCTTATTACGGCACGATTCGTAATTTCAGCGCCGCGTTTGCGATGGACGCGCACGCTTGGAATGATGACAAGATGCGCGCCGGTGATCCGACCGCGGAAATGATCGTCAGAACCATGACGGGCGTCAGCGGTATCGACGGCGTGCAGCCAGCCGATCTCGATGGCCCGCCGCCGGCTTCAAATACCTCCGGCCTTTTCGTCGGCCATGACGACGCCGGCAATCGGCTTTATCTGTATGAAATGACGCCGAACTTTGCCGCCGGAACGGCGACGCTGACCGGCCCAACATTTCTTGCTGTGACCGCATATAGTTCCGCGTTTGCCGGCGGTTTTTTTGGAACCAGCATTCCGCAGCCGGGAACGACACAAAAACTGGATGTGCTCGCGCCCTTCACGAGATTTGTGACGCATTATCGTGATTTTGGCACACACCAAACTCTCATCGTGAACCATGTGGTCGATATCAATGATTTTACCGATCATGCCGGTGAGCGGTGGTATGAATTGCGCAAAGTCGGCGCCGGCGCTTGGAGCGTCTTCCAAAGCGGCAGTTACGCACCGGATGCCAGCCATCGCTGGATGGGTAACGCCGCGATGAACGGCCTCGGCGATATCGGCCTCGGCTATTCCGTTTCGAGCGGCACGGTCAGTCCCTCAGTTCGTTATACCGGCCGCAAATCGACTGATGCACTCGGCACCATGACCATGGCAGAAGGCACGATTGCCGCTGGCACTGGCTCACAACTTGGCGGCAGCCGCTGGGGTGATTACAGCAGAATCACCGTCGATCCTTCCGATGACGAAACGTTTTGGTATTTCGGCGAATATGTCCAGGCGACGGGCTCGTTTGAATGGAATACGAAGATCGGTTCGTTCAAAGTCGTTGCGGGCCCGCCGCCGACTTACACCGCTCGCATCAACAGCGGCGGTGCGGCTTATACGACTGGCGGCGGTGTATCTTTTGTGGCCGATCAAGCATTCACGACCGGCAGCTTTGGTTATATCAACGGCAGTTCGACAACCTATACCAATGCCATTGCCGGCACCACGGATGACTTGCTGTATCAGACTGTGCGCCGCCGCAACAACAGCAACTTCCAGTACGATTTCACGGTTCCTACCGGCACTTATTCGGTCACCCTCCACATGATGTCACCCTCCACAAATTGGGTCATGGACGTGACGGCCGAAGGCGTGTTGATCTATGATAATTTCGACATCGATACGCAAGCCGGCGGCACCTTCACGGCGGTGACGAGAACCTTTAGCACTTCGGTCGCCGATGGCAGGTTGGATTTGACGTTCACGCGCGTATCCGGCTCTGCGGCCGTAGCCGCCGTCGAAGTCGTGCAAACCGCCGGACCGAGTTTGACGAAAGGCGACAATCCGGGCGCGCCGGAAGTTGCCAGTGTTCCGGAAGCGTTTCAGCTTCATCAAAACTATCCGAACCCGTTCAACCCCTCAACCAATATTCGCTATCAACTTCCCAAAGAGATGAAAGTGACGTTGCACGTCTACAATCTCATGGGCGAAGTCGTGCGCACGTTGGTGGAGCAGCGCCAAAACGCCGGCAGCTATGAAGTCACGTGGGACGGCCACTTGACCTCCGGCGCCCGCGCGGCCTCCGGCGTTTATGTTTATCGTTTACAAGGCGAAGGTTTTTCCGAAACCAGGAAGATGACGCTGTTGCAATAAGCGCCGTTTGATTTTGTCAACAACAAAGCCACTGTGGTGTCTCACCCAGTGGCTTTGTTGTTTATGAGACAAAGAGAATGGCACACATGCACTTCATTTTCATCATCCGGCTTGACATTGCGAGAAAATTTTCGATAACTCCGCTCCGGCGGTGATGCGGAAAGAATATGCGCAGCGAGTAGAAGCTTTTTTAAAAATGAGCGATGAATTTGCGGCTGAGACGATTAGCACGGTGGACTCCGCGGAAGACATTCGCCAATTTCGTGACGAAAGGCTGTCGCGCCTGTGGCAGAACCGATGATGTAACTTATTCTATTGACAAAAACGTTTTAGTGGCTTATATTAGACCATAAGTCAATGACGCAGGGATGCACGATGATCTTTATTGAAACGTCCGTCTTTACTCGTCATCTTGAGAAACTCATGAGCGATGACGAATACCGTTTATTGCAGAAAGAACTGGTTAAAATGAAGCAAGAACTTTTTGACGAATTATTGGAAAGCGTGCGAGAGGCCAAATCCATCATGCGTGGTGAAAAACCGCCGTCTCGCGTTTTTGTTTACGATGAGCCGAATGTTAAAACCATTCGTCGTCGCTTCAACCTCTCGCAGCCCAAGTTCGCCGGCTTGCTGGGCATCAGTGTCGGCACGTTGCGCAATTGGGAGCAAGGCCGGCGCCAACCCGAAGGCTCGGCGCGCGTGTTGCTATTAGTGGCGGCAAAATACCCCGAGGCGATTCTGGATACGGTTCACCCTCGTATCCAAACACAATCAATGACACGTCGATCCGTAGCGCGATCACGAGTCGCCGCCTGATCGCGAATGTTGTATCTTTAATCGTTTATAAATCAGTGAGACTCATTTACAACGAAGTTAGGGAAACCGTTATGTCCCACAATCATCAAAACATGGAGAGCGTGGTGGAAAGGGTCGTCCACGAGCATTTCGAGTTGGACGAAAACCTTGAAAAAGTGATCTGGATTAGATCGCGAGCTACGCCGGAAATTTGCCTGCTCGAAGTGAACTCGGACACCTTTGCCACCGGCATGGTGCAGTCATTTTATTTTCCGCCCTCGGACGAAGTGCCTTATCCTTTAGTCCTCGCGGAAGTGACGCCGGAAGAATGGCAAACAATTTTGCGAAATGAACTCGAGCTACCGGAGGGATGGAGCCTGGGGAATCATCAAATCTTTGAGCGTGAGGCGGTTGCTGCATGATCGATCGAAGAAGTTGGCAGATAGCTTTTCTCAAGCAGGCGCGAACTGATTGGGAAGCCTATCAGAGAACGCGGCAAGCGGCATGGCCGCATTGCCACCGACTGCATTTCCTGCAAATGGCGACGGAAAAATTAGGCAAGGCGCTTTTGCTGGGCGGCCATTCTAAATTAGCGCACATCACGCATAGCCATTCCGCTTTTGTCAAGTTTATGCACATTGCCAGCAATAATCAGAGTTTGCAAGCGCAGCTTAAAATAACCAAATCACAGCTACGAGCCGATTTTAAACGGCTGTTGCCACTGGCTTACGAGATCGAGCATCTTGCGCCGGCTTTGGCACACGACGGCCCCACCCGGAATATCCTTGGCTGGATAAGTCCGGTCAAATTTCTGTCCCCGTCGATTATTTCTTTCCGCTCACCAATTCTCTGCAATCGCATCAAGGCGTCAAATTGCTGAAGTATATCGAATACTCGCTTAAGGAATTTGAGAAACTTTTCTTGAGTTGAAAATTAGCACTGAGAAAATAATCGCATTGGCCAATGCAAACCAAACACACCATTCGAATTGTTTTATCCTCTCCCAGCGACGTCGATGATGAATGCCGCGTGATGGACGGCGTCATCGCCGAATTGAATCGCGGCGTGGCGCACGAGCGTCATGTCGTCCTCGAATTGGCCCACTGGAAGACCGACGCCTATCCCGGTTTTCATTCCGAAGGCCCGCAGGGAGTCATCGACCCGATCTTGAAGATTCAAGATTGCGATATTTTGCTCGCGATCTTTTGGAAACGGTTTGGCACGCCGGCGAAGGGCGCTGCATCCGGCGCCGAGCACGAGATCAGAACGGCGATCAAAGCGCGGCAGGATGCCGGCCGCCCGCAAATCATGATCTATTTCAAAGAAGCGGCGCGCGAATTGAAAACGCCGGAAGAGCTGCGGCAATATGCCGCCGTGCTCGAATTCAAACAGGAAATTTCGCCGCTGGGTTTGTTTTGGACGTTTGAAGAGACCGCCGATTTTGAGCGCAAAGTGCGCCAGCATTTGACGCATTACATTCTCGATCATATTCATCCAACTACAGGGGAACCAACGGCAGCGAGTTCGGCAAACCGTGTGCAAGAGCTGCTCCGCAGCCATCGCCGGAATTTGCAGCAAAAATTTTCGACGATCAATCTCTTTGGCGAAAAACGTCCCGCTCGCGGGACAGGCACGGGCGACATGGCTGACATCGAGCGCGGGTTTGTACCGTTGCACGTGCAGGATTGGCGGGAAGAAAACAGCCCGCCAACCACGCCACTC
>Ga0247727_10020347_pt1 | contig 10158 bp, 3 predicted proteins | sample WisWelCaveWW1625_FD_202498 | JGI IMG/M metagenome (GOLD analysis project Ga0247727, IMG submission 202498) | Biofilm microbial communities from Wishing Well Cave, Virginia, United States - WW16-25 | ecosystem: Environmental > Aquatic > Deep subsurface > Groundwater > Cave microbial mat | place... | reverse complement strand
GCGTGCGGCGGTCGTGATAAGGCAGGCTCAAGCGCAGGGCGGCGATGCCGAACCAGTTCAGCATCCGCCCCAGGGCCACATGCCCCTCCGGATCGGCATTCCACTGCGGCAGGATCACCACCGCCCGCCGCGGCTTGCCGGCCCGTAGGTAGCGGGCCCAGACGGTATTATTCTCCGGATAGGGCGTCGAGAGCGGGCTGGTAAAGGTCAGCGTTTCCCCCGCCAGCCGAAAATCGCGGGGCACATGGTAGGAGAAATAGGCGTCGCTGGCTTCCAGGGCCTGGGCGGCGTGTCGCCTGGCCGCGTGGCCCGGGTCTTCCTGCCGCCCGTCAATCCCGTCAATCCCGTCAATCCCCTCCATCCCCAGCCATTCCAGGCCCCACTCGAAGGGCCGCTCGGCGCGAGTGCGGTCCCGCTCGGCCAGATTCCGCTCCCAATGGTGGATCGCCCGACGGTAGAGGGCCACCGGCATAGACAACGATCTTAGCGAAAATGAAAACGCCCTGCTTCCCCAAGCAGGGCGTTCGAAAGGAGGCAATCCACCCCAGCTACCACCTTCGATCAGGCCGCAAGGGCCCGCGACCCCAGATCCTCGCCGGTTAGCGGTGCAAGCCAGATGCCAACTCGCTAAGTCTCTGAGAACAAGGCCGTGTTACACATGTCAACCGCTTCGGTTCTACGCTTTTCTGTAGTTGGGCCGCCGCCTCAAACGAAAAACCACAGATGAACACGGCCGCGCCGATTTCCCCTCATCTCCTCATCCGCCGGCTTCGCCCCCTCGCCCCGGCGGCCCGCGACGGCGGGCAGCCGGTTTCGGTTGGGGCGGAGCCACGCTGTGTTCCTCTGTGTGCATCTGTGGTTCCGTAATTGTTTCACGGTCAAAGGCTACTTTCATGGTAAGATAGCTACCATGACAGCCGTGGCTTGCAAGGAGCTCAAGAACCGTCTGGGGAAGTACCTGGACCTTGTCCGGAAGGGAGACTCCCTGCAGGTCACCGACCGCGGCAAAACCATTGCCTGTATTCTACCCCTCAAGACCCAGCGCGATCGGGTGAGGAGCGACGCTCTGGCTCGGCTGATTGCCAGGGGAAGTATCCGTTTGCCCGCCGCCAGGTTTGCGATCAAGAGCCGGCCGAGCGTGCTGCGGCCCGGTAATTCGATCGTCGAAATGATCGCCGAGGACAGACGTTAAGGTGCTGTACCTGGATACGTCGGCCCTGGCCAAGTTGTATGTGACCGAACAGGAGAGCGCGGTCCTTCAGTCCTTGGTAACGGAGCACCAAGCGGATCTCGGAACGAGCGTGGTAACGTATGCCGAAATGCTCTCGCTGCTGGCGAGGTGCCGGCGAGAGAACCGTCTGACGCTGTCCGAGCACCGCCTGCAGCGGCGGGCCTTTCAGGCCAACTGGAAGAGTCTCCACGTTGTGGAGCTCACAACAGAAGTCCTCCTTCCGGCCGAACGCCTCGTGGAGCTTTACAACCTCCGCGGCTACGACGCGGTGCAGCTCTGTTCCGCATTCTGGATCGGCAGGCCGTTATTCGCCTGTCTTGACGAGCGCCTTCGCCTGGCTGCCCGGAAGGAAGGGCTTTCCGTTGCCCCGTAGAATCTGGATGCCGAACAGGATGATCAACGCGAATATGATTCGGGCATTTCATTGGCGTTCATTCGCGTTCATTCGCGGCCCCTTCTTGAACCCCTAGGTCCGCTCCGCCTCCACCACCACCTCGGTGGACTCTTCCGGCAGCCCCCCGGCGTACTGCACCGGAGTCTCCTCGGCGTAGCCGGGGATGCTGCCCAGCACGTCGACTTCCTCGATCTCCGGCTCCAGCGCCGGCTCGCCCGGCACCTGGGCATTGCGGTAGTAGAGCATGCCGGTGCCGGCCGGGATCAGCCGGCCCATGATGACGTTCTCCTTCAGGCCCCTCAGGTAGTCGATCTTGCCCGAGATGGCGGCCTCGGTGAGAACCCGGGTGGTCTCCTGGAAGCTGGCCGCGGAGATGAAGCTATCGGTGGAGAGCGATGCTTTGGTGATGCCCATCAGCAAAGGCCGGCCCACGGCCCCGCTGCTGCCGGCCGCCATTAACCGGTCGTTCTCCTCCCGGAACCGGAACTTATCGACGACCTCTTCCAGCAGGAACTCGGTGTCGCCGACATCCTCCACTTTGATCCACCGCATCATCTGGCGGACGATCACCTCCAGGTGCTTGTCGTTGATGTTGACGCCCTGGAGGCGGTAGACCTCCTGGATCTCGTTGACCAGGTACTTCTGAAGCTCCTTTTCGCCGAGCACCGCCAGGATGTCATGAGGATTGCGCGGCCCGTCCATGAGCGGCTCGCCGGCCAGGACCCGCTCCCCCTCCTGGACGTTGATATGAACGCCGCGCGGCAAGGTGTACTCGCGCTGGTCGCCGTTGTCCGGGACGATGTTGATCTTGCGCTGGCCTTTGGCGATCTCACCGTAGCGGACGGTGCCGTCAATCTCGGCGATGATGGCGGTTTCCCGGGGCTTGCGGGCCTCGAACAGCTCCACCACCCGCGGCAGGCCGCCGGTGATGTCCTTGGTCTTGGTGGTTTCGCGCGGGATTTTGGCGAGCACGTCGGCGGCGTGCACCTCCTCGCCGTCCCGCGCCATCAGGTGGGCGTGGGTGGGCATCAGGTACCTCCGCAACACCTTGCCGTTGGGGCCCTTGATCTCGATGGCGGGCTGCCGCGCCGGATCGGGGGCGTCGGTGACCACCCACTGCGAAAGCCCGGTCACCTCGTCCACCCGCTCCTGCAGGCTGACGCCTTCCTGCAGGTCCTTGAAGTGGACGGCGCCGCCCAACTCCGTCAGAATGGAGAAGGTGTAGGGATCCCACTCCAGCAGGATCTGGTTGGTTGACACCGGCTGCCCGTCGTCCACCCGGATTTTGGCCCCGTAGACCACCGGGTATCGCTCCTTCTCGCGCCCCTTCTCGTCCACCACCGCCAGGATGCCGTTGCGGTTCATGGCCACCAGGTCCTGGTTCTTGTTTTTGACGGAGGTGATGTTGAGGTAGCGGGCGAAGCCGTGGGACTTGGCATCCTGGGTGGACTGCTCGCTGATGCGGGTAGCGGTGCCGCCGATGTGGAAGGTCCGCATGGTCAGCTGGGTGCCGGGCTCGCCGATGGACTGGGCAGCAATGACCCCCACGGCCTCGCCCCGCTCCACCAGCCGGCCGCTGGCCAGGTTGCGTCCGTAGCACATCACGCAGACGCCCCGGCGGCACTCGCAGGTCAGAACCGAGCGAATCTTCACGCGCTCGATGCCGGCCCGCTGGATGGCCGCCGCCAGCTCCTCGATGATCTCCTGGTTAACCCCCACGATCAGGTTGCCTTCGTAGTCGTGGATGTCCTCCAGCGACACCCGGCCCACGATGCGGTCCCGCAGCGGCTCGATAATCTCGCCCGACTCGATGATGGGCTCGACGAAGATGCCGTCGCTGGTGCCGCAGTCCCGCTCCGAGACGATCACGTCCTGGGCCACGTCCACCAGCCGCCGGGTCAGGTAGCCGGAGTCGGCGGTCTTCAGCGCCGTGTCGGCCAGGCCCTTGCGCGCCCCGTGAGTGGAAATGAAGTACTGCAGCACGTTGAGCCCCTCGCGGAAGTTGGCCGTGATGGGCGTCTCGATAATCTCGCCGGAGGGCTTGGCCATCAGGCCGCGCATCCCCGACAGCTGCCGGATCTGCTGCTTCGATCCCCGCGCCCCGGAGTCGGCCATGATGTAGATGGGATTGATGTCCCCGTGCTGGTCGTGCTGTTCCAGGGCCGAGAACATCTCGTCGGAGACCTTTTCGGTGACCTTCGACCAGATCTCGATAATCTTGTTGTAGCGCTCGCCGTGCGTAATAGCGCCGTCCAGGTACTGCTGCTCGACCTCCATGACCTCCCTCTGGGCCTGCTGGATCAGCTCCGGCTTGCCCGCCGGCACCACCATGTCGTCGATGCCGATGGAGATGCCGGCCTGGGTGGCGTACTGGAAGCCCAGGGTCTTCAGCTCGTCCAGCATCTGGACGGTGGCCGGCCGTCCAAACTTCAGATAGCTGTACTGCACCATCTGCCCCAAGCCCTTCTTCTTGAGCAAGCCGTTGACGAAGGGCATCTCCTCGCCCTGCTCGCCCAGCGGCCTCCTCGGCAGGTGGTCATTGAAAATCACGCGACCCACCGTGGTCTCCATGTACTGCTTGTTGAACTCGATGGGCTCGGAGTGCAGAATGTTCTGGTCGTCAAAGGCATGCACCAGATCGATGACCTTGCCGGTGTAGCGCAGCTTGATGGGCGACAGGGTCTCGACCTCGCCCATCTCCAGGGCGATGAAGACCTCCTCGGTGGAGGCGAAGGTGCGGCCTTCCCCCTTGGTGCCCGGCCGGGACTTGGTCAGGTAGTAGATTCCCAGCACCATGTCCTGGGAAGGAATGGCGATCGGCGTGCCGTGGGCCGGCGACAGAATGTTGTTGGAAGCCAGCATCAACACGGTGGCCTCGATCTGGGCTTCCGGCGACAACGGCACGTGTACCGCCATCTGGTCGCCGTCGAAATCGGCGTTGAAGGCGGTGCACACCAGGGGGTGAATCTTGATGGCTTTGCCCTCCACCAGCACCGGCTCGAAGGCCTGGATGCCCAGCCGGTGCAGGGTGGGGGCCCGGTTGAGCAGCACCGGGTGGTCCCGAATCACGTCCTCCAGGATATCCCACACCACCGGTTCCTGCTGCTCCACCATTTCCTTGGCCTGCTTGATGGTGGTGCAGTGGCCGCGCTGCTCCAGCCGCTGGTAGATGAAGGGCTTGAACAGCTCCAGAGCCATCTTCTTGGGCAGCCCGCACTGATGCAGCTTCAGTTCCGGACCCACCACGATGACGGAACGGCCGGAGTAGTCCACCCGCTTGCCGAGCAGGTTCTGCCGGAAGCGGCCCTGCTTCCCTTTCAGGGTGTCGGAGAGCGATTTCAGCGGCCGGTTGTTGGCGCCGCGCAGCACCCGCCCGCGCCGGCCGTTGTCAAACAGGGCGTCGACGGCCTCCTGCAGCATGCGCTTCTCGTTGCGCACGATGACGTCGGGGGCGTGCAGCTCGATCAGTTTCTTCAGCCGGTTGTTGCGGTTGATCACCCTCCGGTACAGGTCGTTGAGGTCGGAGGTGGCGAAACGCCCGCCGTCCAGCGGCACCAGCGGCCGCAACTCCGGCGGGATCACCGGCAGCACGTCCAGGATCATCCATTCCGGCTTGTTGCCCGACTTGCGGAACGACTCCACCACCCGCAGCCGCTTGGCGAACTTGATCTTCTTCTGCAGGGAGGTCTCCACCTTCATGCGGGCGCGCAGCTCTTCGCTGAGCTTCTCCACGTTCACCCGCTTGAGCAGTTCCTTGATGCCCTCGGCTCCCATCATGGCCACGTATTTGCCGAGGTGCTGGCCGCCCTCCTCCTGATCCAGCTGCCGCTTGCGCTCGTCGGTGATCACCTCCCCGGCGCTCAAGCCCGTCTCGCCGGGGTCCACCACCACGTAGGCCTCGAAATACAGTACCCGCTCCAGTTCCCGCAGCGTGATGTCCAGCAGGTGGCCGATACGGCTCGGAAGCCCCTTGAAGAACCAGACGTGCGAGCACGGCGAGGCCAGCTCGATGTGCCCCAACCGCTCCCGCCGCACCCGGCTCAGGGTCACCTCCACGCCGCACTTGTCACAGATCACCCCACGGTGCTTCATGCGCTTGAACTTGCCGCACAGGCACTCCCAGTCGGTCACCGGGCCGAAGATCCGGGCGCAGAACAGGCCGTCCTTCTCCGGCTTGAAGGTGCGGTAGTTGATGGTCTCCGGCTTGGTCACCTCGCCGTGCGACCAGCTTCGAATCTTCTCCGGGCTGGCCAGGCTGATCCGGATGGAATCAAAATCCGCGATCATATTGGCGCGATCGTACGGGGATGATCGGTACATTTAACCTCCGGTTGAGGCTCGATCGTAGAACGGGAGGCTGGGGCCCGCGATCTACGATCCACGATCCCCGCCCGGGCCGCTAATCAGCGGCCAGGGCGGTATCCATCACATCTCTCTGCTTCTTGATCAACTCCACATCCAGGCAAAGGGACTGCAGCTCGCGAATCAGAACGTTGAACGACTCCGGCACGCCGGGTTCCATGGCGCTCTCGCCCTTCACGATGGCCTCGTAGATCTTGGCGCGCCCGTAGACATCGTCGGACTTGGCTGTCAGCAGCTCCTGCAAAGTGTAGGCGGCGCCATAGGCCTCCAGCGCCCAGACCTCCATTTCGCCGAAGCGCTGCCCGCCAAACTGGGCCTTGCCTCCCAACGGCTGCTGGGTGATCAGCGAGTAGGGGCCGATGGAGCGGGCGTGGATCTTGTCGTCGACCAGGTGCGACAGCTTCATCATGTAAATGTAGCCCACCGTCACTTCCTGCTCGAAGGCCTGGCCGGTCAGCCCGTCATAGAGGACCGTCTTGCCGGAGCTGGGCAGCCTGGCTTTGTTGAGCTCCTGCTTGATCTCCTGCTCGGCCGCCCCATCGAAAACCGGCGTGGCGAACCGCACCCCCAGGGCGTGGGCCGCCCACCCCAGGTGGGTCTCCAGAATCTGCCCGACGTTCATGCGGGAAGGCACTCCCAGCGGGTTCAGCACGATCTCGACCGGGGTGCCGTCGGGCAGGTACGGCATGTCTTCATCGGGCAGGATGCGGGCGATGACGCCTTTGTTCCCGTGCCGGCCGGCCATCTTGTCGCCCACCGACAGCTTGCGCTTCATGGCGATGTAACTCTTGACCATCTTGATGACGCCCGGGGCCAGCTCGTCGCCCTTTTTCAGCTTGGCGATCCTCTCGTCGGTGATCTTCTCGAGCACCTTGATCTGCCGGACCGTCATCTCCTCGATCTCGTCGATCTGCTCGCCCAGGCGCGGATCGCGGTCCTTCAGGCGGATTCGCTTCAGGTCGCGGTCCTTCATGCTATCGACGATCTCACGGGTGATCTCGGCGCCCTTGGAAAGCAGGCGCTTGTTGGTCCGCTCGTCGTGCAGGTCGGCCAGCACCTGCTTGCCCTCCAGCAGCGCCAGCAGCCGCTTGGCACGCTCGTCGCGCAGAATCCGCACCTCGTCGGCCAGGTTGCGCCGGAAGCGGATCTCCTGGTGCTCCTCGATGGACTTGGCCCGCTCGTCCTTTTCAGCCCCCTTGCGGGCGAAGATCTTGACGTCCACCACCGTCCCTTCGATGCCCGGGGGGCAGTAGAGAGAGGCGTCCCGCACGTCGCCGGCCTTCTCGCCGAAGATGGCCCGCAGCAGCTTTTCCTCCGGCGTCAGCTGGGTCTCGCCCTTGGGCGTCACCTTCCCCACCAGGATGTCGCCCGGCTTGACGGTGGCGCCGATGCGGATGATGCCGCTCTCGTCCAGGTTGATCAGGAAGGACTCCGCGATGTTGGGTATGTCGCGGGTGATCTCCTCCGGGCCCAGCTTGGTGTCGCGGGCCTCGATCTCGAACTCCTCAATGTGGATGGAGGTGTAGTAATCGTCCTTCACCAGCCGCTCGCTCACCAGGATGGCGTCTTCGAAGTTATAGCCCCGCCAGGGCATGAAGGCCACCAGGACGTTGCGGCCCAGGGCCAGCTCGCCTTGATCGGTGCAGGGCCCGTCGGCCAGTACCTGTCCTTGGGTAACCCGCTCGCCTTGCCGCACGATGGGCTTCTGGCTGATGCAGGTGTTCTGATTGGAGCGCTTGAACTTGGTCAGGTTGTAAATGTCGGAGCCGACCTCGCGGGACATCTGTCCCTCGTGGGCGGTTCCCTCCATGCGCACGATAATGCGCTCGGAATCCACCGAATCGACCACCCCGCTGCGCCGGCATAGCACCACCGCCCCGGAGTCATGCGCCGTCACCCGCTCCATCCCGGTGCCCACCAGCGGGGCCTCGGCGCGCAGCAGCGGCACCGCCTGGCGCTGCATATTGGAGCCCATCAGCGCCCGGTTGGCGTCGTCGTTCTCCAGGAACGGGATCAGGCTGGCGGCCACCGACACCAGCTGCTTGGGGCTGACGTCGATGTACTCCACCTCCTCCCGATGCTTGAGAGCAAAATTGCCCGACTGCCGGGCGTTGACCAGCTCCGGCACGATGCGACCCTTCTCATCGATCTCCACGTTAGCCTGGGCGATCACGTACTTGTCTTCCTCCCACGCCGACAGGTAGTGACAGTAGGGTTGCCACTCCGGGGCCTTTTTGCGGGCCCCCAGATCCCGGGCCACCTTCTCGGCCTCGCTCCGGCGGGCCACGTCGCCGGCCTTGAACCCGGTGTCGCCGGGATTCACGATCCGGATCTCGTCGATCACGTGGCCCTTCTCGACCTTCCGGTAGGGGCTCTCGATGAAGCCGTAATCGTTGATGCGGGCAAAGCAGGAAAGCGAGCTGATGAGGCCGATATTGGGACCTTCCGGGGTCTCGATGGGGCAGATGCGACCGTAGTGGGTGGTGTGGACGTCGCGCACCTCGAAGCCGGCCCGCTCCCGCGACAGACCGCCCGGCCCCAGCGCTGACAGCCTTCGCTTGTGAGTGATTTCGCTCAAGGGGTTGGTCTGGTCCATGAACTGCGAAAGCTGGCTGGAGCCGAAAAACTCCCGGATGGCGGCCATCACCGGCTTGGCGTTCACCAGGTCGTGGGGCATGGCGGTGGCCATCTCCTGATATACCGACATCTTCTCTTTGATGGCCCGCTCCATCCGCACCAGTCCGATCCGGAACTGGTTCTCCAACAACTCGCCCACCGCCCGCACCCGCCGGTTGCCCAGGTGATCGATGTCGTCCACGGCCCCGATGGAGCGCCGCAGCTTCAGCAGGTAGCTGATCACGGCATAGAAATCCTCCGGGTCCAGGGTCCTCTTGTCCAGCGCCGTGGCGTCGATCTTGTCCCAGAGCTTGATGTTGAACTTCATCCGGCCGACGCGCGAAAAATCGTATTTGCGGGGGTCGAAGAACATCCCCCGGAACAACTGCGTGGCCGTCTCCAGCGTCGGCGGATCCCCCGGCCGCAGCTTGCGGTAGATCTCCACCAGGGCGTCCTTCTGGGTCTTCACGGGATCCTTCCGGAGCGTCTGGCTCAGCACCACGCCCGCCGGGTCGCGGTCCGGGAAGAACACCTCGATCTGCTCGACCTGTGACTCCAGCAGCCTGGAAACCAGCGATGGCGTCACCTCGGTATTGGGCTCCGCCAGTACCTCTCCGGTGGTCAGGTCGATGACGTCGCCCGCCATCAGGGCGCCTTCCAGATCGTTGGGGGAAACCTCCACCTGCGGGACCTTCGCCTTCTGGATCTCCTTCAGCACCGACGAGGTGATCTTGCGGCCCGAGGGCACCACCACTTCGCCCGACTTCGACACCACCGCGTGCGTCAGCTTCAGACCGGCCAGCCCTTCCGACACCGTCCAGTACAGCTTCTGGCTCTGGAGCGAGATCTTGTCGACGGAATAGAAGGCCTTCAGGATGGCTTCGTCGCTCTTCAGCCCCAGGGCCCGAAGGAAAACCGTCCCCAGAAACTTCCGCTTGCGGTCGATCCGCACGTAAAGGAGGTTCTTGGCGTCAAACTCGAACTCCACCCAGCTGCCCCGGTAGGGGATGATCTTGCCCAGGAAATAGGTGCGGTTGGCGGCGGTCTCGAAGAACACCCCCGGGGAACGGTGCAACTGGCTCACGATCACCCGCTCGGTGCCGTTAATCATGAAGGTCCCGTTGCCGGTCATCAGCGGAATCTCGCCAAAGAAGACCTCCTGCTCCTTGATGTCCCGGATGCTCTTGTTACCGCTCTCCGGATCCTTGTCGTAAAGAGTCAGCCGGATGGTCACCTTCAGCGGGGCGGCGAAGGTCATGCCCCGCTCCTGGCACTCCGCCATGTCGTACTTCAGTTGCAAGCCCACCGGATCGCCGCACTTGTTGCAGAACGTCACGATGTTCTTGTTGTAGGCCCCGCAGCGCCCGCAGGCGATGTCGCTGCCGTGGTACGGATCGGTCCGGATAGTGGCGCCGCAGTTCTTGCAAGTCGACCGCAGGTGGTGCAGCCCTCGCAGGTTGCTGCACTTGCACTCCCAGTTCCCGATCGAGTAATCAACGAACTCCAGCTGGCTCAGGCCCCGGAAGTCGGTGATCGGAAACACGGAGCTGAACAC
>Ga0247727_10020346_pt1 | contig 10159 bp, 7 predicted proteins | sample WisWelCaveWW1625_FD_202498 | JGI IMG/M metagenome (GOLD analysis project Ga0247727, IMG submission 202498) | Biofilm microbial communities from Wishing Well Cave, Virginia, United States - WW16-25 | ecosystem: Environmental > Aquatic > Deep subsurface > Groundwater > Cave microbial mat | place... | reverse complement strand
CTGTCGAAGCCGGCGATCAGGACGGCGCCCTCTGCGCGGATTTCCTGGGCGACGGGCGCGCCTGCGTCCCCGAGTGTGCCGGCGAGCGACGGGATGGGGTTGTTGGGATTTTCGACAACTTCGATGTCCCAGCCGCCGCGGGACTCATCGTTGAGGAAGAGCTTGTCGTAGTTCAGGTTCATGGTCGACATCATTGTGAGGGAGAAGACGACCAGGGAGATCATGGCAAGGGTCATTCCGGTGCGGAAACGGTTGGCCATGGGATAGGCAACCGCGGTGCGCACGGCGGGCAGAACCGGCCCGAAGAGCCCGCCGACGCGGGAGATGACAGGGAGGAGGATGTCGGCGTTGTAGATGATCACGAACGTGGACGCCGTGACCATGGCGACGCCGCTCAGGAAAAACATCTCGATATCGCCACTGAGCTTTCCGAAGATGGGCTCCAGCCGGTCGCCTGCGGTGAGCCCCCAGAAGAGCAGCAGAAAGAGCCCCATGCCGGTGTAAGCGGGACGCGCGGGCACCCCGAAATGGGTGGAAAGCACGGCGGCGCCGCAGGTGATAAGTGTGAAGCCAAGAGCGAAGGGGAATGCGGCGTTGCTGCTGATTCCGAGCCAGAAGTTGAGGGCGCCGAAGGCGATAAGCAGGACCCAGGCGAGCAGGCCGCGCCAGCCCATTCTCCTGTTCGTGGGCTCCGGGATATCGCGGATCGCCCGTACGATGTTCAGATTGGAGACGCGCCAGGAAGAGAAGGCGACGGTGAAGAACGTGAGAACGACACCCAGGCTGAATGAGATTACAGCAGTCCGCAGGGTGACGTGGGGGGTGAAGCTGATACCGAACGCCGCGAAGACGCCGCCGGCGGCGACGGCGAGGCCGAAGGCGAAGGCAATGCCGAGAACGACCCCAACTACCGCAGCACCGAGGTTGTAGGCGGTGCCCTCCGCTAGAAACATCTCAGTCAGGTGGAGACGCTTGGTGCCGACGGCACGCGCCATCCCCATCTCGGACTTCCGCTCGGCCGCCAGCATCACGAAGATCATGACGATGAGGAGGATGCCGGCGCCGATGGAGAAGAGGCCGAGCAGGAGGAAGAATGTGGTCATGAAGTTGCCGATCTCCTCGGCCTCTTCAACGACGTCGATCTTGGTGTCGCTGACCTCCATCCGGAGGCCGCTTTTGGCGATAAGCTCTTGAATTTCGGTTTCGACGGACGGAATCAAGGGGAGGGTATCGCGCACGCCGCCATCGACTGACAGGATGACGAACGTCACCTCGTCGTGTCCAAACAGCTTGTGAGCCTCGTCCAGGCTCATGACAATGCCCTCGGGGTTTGAAGAATCGAGCGCGCCGGTGATGCCCCTGTCTTCGACGATCGCGCTGACGGTATACGGATGCGCCTCGCTCCGGACGTAGAGGTCGAGCACATGTCCGGGTTTGGCATCGAGCTCCTCGGCGGCGCTTTCGTTGACAAAGATTTCGCCTGCCGCCAGACCGGCCAGGTTGAGGTTGTCGCCGGAATCCGCGTCGATGAAGTCGGGGAAGGCGTCGACGCCGGCAGGGTCGACGCCGGTAAGCCCGACGTTCGGCTCGCTGAGCTGGGTATCGCGGCTAATCGCCGGCACAAACTCGAGCAGAATGCCTGTGGCGCCGTCCACGCCCTCGGGATCCGCCTCGTCCGAGGCCTGGATGAACTGGCGGTATTCCTCGCCAGATATGTTGGCGTTGGCGTCGGCGTCGGGATCGGCGCTGACAGCGCCGGGCGCGGCGCCGGCGACCTCGCCATCGAGGATGATATCGGCATGTCCGAAAAGCTCGTAGGCCTGCTTGGTGACGCTGTAGTCGACGGTATCGCCGGTGGTGAAGGCGGCGGTGATGATCACCGTGCTCAGCATGAGGCCGATGATGATCAGCACCGTTTGAGACACCCGGCGCGGAATATTGCGCAGCCCAAGCATGAAGATGATGCGGTTGCGGAAGAAGATCCAGGCCAGCGTGAGCAAGGCTACGCCGAGCAGACCGAGCAAGACGAACATGATGGAGTTCATCGAGATGCCGAACATTTCATCCATGGGTGCTTATCCTGCCGCTTCTTCGGCGCTGCCCCAGATTCCGGCTTCACGGTTGAGGAGACGCTGGTCGCTGACGATCTGGCCGTCCTGCATGCGGATGATCCGCTCAGTGCGCTGGGCAACGCCCTGGTCGTGGGTGACGAGGACGAAGGTCTGCTGGTGCTGCCGGTTGAGGTCAATGAGGAGGTCCATGATCTCGGTGGCGTTCTGACTGTCGAGGTCGCCTGTGGGCTCGTCGCCCCAGACGATGGCGGGGCTGTTGACGAGGGCGCGAGCGATGGTGACGCGCTGGCGCTGGCCGCCGGAGAGCTCGCCGGGCTTGTGCTGCGCCCAGTTCTCCAGGTGGACGATCTCGAGTGCGTCCATGGACATCTTGCGCGCCTCCTTCGATTTCACGCCGGAGACGAGGAGGGGAAGCTCGACGTTCTCGACCGCGGAGAGGACGGGCAGGAGGTTGTAGAACTGGAAGACGAAGCCCATGCGCTTCGCACGGTGCTCTGTCTTGCGGTCGTCGGACATCGTGGCGAGATCGACGTTTTCGACGAGAATGCGGCCGTCGTCGACGACATCGAGACCGGAGAGGCAGTTGAGGAGCGTGGTCTTGCCGCAGCCCGACGGGCCCATGATGGCGACCATTTCGCCGCGGCTGATCTGGAGGTTGATGCCGCGGAGGGCTTCGACGCGCACTCTGCCCGTGTCGTAGGTCTTGACGACATCTATGGCTTCGATGATGCGGCCGCTGGGGGCGGCACTGGGGGCAGCGGGGCGCCCGGTGGTTTCTGCGATGCTCATTTGTGGGTCCTCTTGGCTAACGGAGGGAAGTGGTGGTCAGCTACCGATTTTACCAGTATAGCGCCCCGCTTCCTGCACCACCTATCGAAGTGTGACGGAGGTCACATTCTGTGGTGCGGGGCCTTAGACAGGGATAGGTGGCGGCGCGAAATCTGGAATCATGCTGCGCCCGAAGACTGCACCGAACTGTTGTGCCAATCGCGCCGCGACACCTGCCATGAGGGGCGCCTCGACAAGGAGGCGCTCGATGGACGTGACGCCTCGGTCTACGATGCCGCAGGGGACAATGCGCTCGAACCACGAGAGGTCGACGCTGACATTTAGGGCGAGGCCGTGGGTGGTTATCCAACCGCCGGCTGCGCCGCCGGGGCGGCTGACGCGGACGCCGATAGCGGCGATTTTAGCGGGCGGGTTTGGAAACGCCGGCGTAGAGGCTCGCTCCGGGTCAGGGTGAATCCCTGACCCACGAGCTCGCGACTCCGGGGTTGGGTGCACCCACACACCGGTCAGGCCGCACTCGGTGGCGCTCTCGATGCGGTAGCTGCGGAGCGTGCGGATGACCACCTCTTCGAGGTGACGCACGTAGTCGACGACGCCGAGTTGCGCAGCGCGGAGGTCGATTGTCGGGTACGCGACGAGTTGACCGGGGCCGTGGAATGTTATGTCACCTCCTCGGTCCGTCTCGACCAGGAGGGCACCAAGGAGTTCAGGCGGAAGACGGAGGTTGGCGGAAGCGTCGCGGCGGCCGGTGGTGTAGACGGGCGGGTGCTCGAGGAGGAGGAGGGTATCGGGGCGGTTGCCGGCGGCGCGTTCGCGGGCGAGGCGTTGCTGGAGTTCGCGGGCCTCGTGGTAGCCTACGCGGCCGAGCCAGGCGTATTCGCAGGTGGGTGGGGCGTGCGGAGGGCAGAATTGACTGCGCACGAGCGCTGGCCCCACCCCAGATCCTTCGCGACGAGGTATTGTTCCGCCGTCCACCGTCTCAGTGCTCAGGATGACATTGCGTTGCGGCATCAGTCGAGGCCGGTGTCGGGGCCGATGGCTTCGAGGCGCTTTTTTACGTCCTGGAGGAAGTAGCCGGCCTGGTGACCATCGAGGACGCGGTGGTCAAAGGAGAGGCAGGCGGCGACCACGGAACGGACGGCGATGGCATCCTCGCCGACGACGCGGGGCTGTTTTGTAATGGCCTCCATGGTGATGATGGCGGAGTTGCCCAGGTTGATGATGGGCACCGAGAGGATGGAGCCGAAGGCGCCGGTGTTGTCGAGAGTGAAGGTGCCGCCCTGTACATCTTCGAGCTTGAGCTTGTTGGCGCGGGTGCGCTCGCCGAGGCCGGACATGGCGAGGGCGAGGCCGGTGACGCTGAGGCGGTCGGCGTCGGGCACGACGGGGACGAAGAGGCCGCGGTCCGTGGCGACGGCGATGCCGAGATTGATGCGCTTGCGGAGGATGATCTTGTCGTCGCTCCAGGAGGCGTTGAGGTAGGGGTGCTCGCGCAGCGCCTGGCAGACGATGTGGGCCATGAACGGGAGGTAGGTGAGGTCGATGCCGTGACGCTCGCGGAACGCGTCTTTCGAAGCCTTGCGGAGCTGGACGAGGCCGGTGACATCGGCTTCGATGGCGAGCCAGGCGGAGGGGGCGCTCGCGGCTTCAGTCATACGCTGGGCGATGGTGCGGCGGACGCCTGTGAGAGCGACGGCTTCGTCGGCGCCGGCGGGGGCGGCAACGGCGGGCGCCGGTGCAGCGGCAGGCGCGGCTGTGGCAACGACGGCGGGGGCGCCGGAGACGGCGGCGCGGATGTCGTGTTCCACGATGCGGCCGCCGGGACCGGAGCCGGTGACAGACGCGAGGGCCACGCCGAGCTCTTCTGCGAGCTTGCGGACGCGAGGGGTGGCACGGCGGCGGTCGTCGGCGCTGACCGCGGTCGCGCCGTTGCCGTCGCGACGGGCAGGCGCCGCCGCCGGAGCGGCGGCAGTTGCGACGGGCGTAGGCGCTACAGCCGCGTCTGCTGTGGGCCTCGGCAACGCGACTTCGGCGGGGGTTTCGCCGGCGACTTCTTCGATGATTGCGAGGGCGGCGCCCACAGGTACGGTGTCGCCCTCTTTGACGAGGTGCTCGGTTACGGTGCCGGACACGGGACAGGGGAGCTCGACGTTCACCTTGTCGGTGTTGATTTCGACGATGGGGTCGTACTTGTTGATCTTATCGCCGGGCTGCTTGAGCCAGCGCTCGATAGTGCCTTCGGTTACGGTCTCACCGACCTCCGGCATGGTCAGGGTGAAGGCCATGGGGCGGCTCCTTTAGTAACCGGCTAGTTTGCGGATGGCGGCGGCGATCTTTTCCGGATTGGGGAGGACGTAGTCCTCAAGGATGCCTGAGTAGGGGGAGATGGGCACGTCGGGCGAAGCGAGGCGTGTGACGGGGCCGTCGAGGGAGTCGAATCCGTCCTGGGCGATGGTGGCGGCGACTTCGGCGCCGAACCCGCCGGTGATGTTGTCTTCGTACACGACGAGCGCCTTGCCGGTCTTCTTGACGGAGGCGAGCACACACGCCTTGTCCCAGGGAGAGATGCTGCGAAGGTCGATGACCTCAACGCTGATGCCGTCCTCTTGCTGGACGGTCTCGGCGGCCTTGAGGGAGTGGTGCATCATCATGCCGTAGGTAATCAGGCTGATGTCCATGCCCTCGCGCTTCACTTCGGCGACACCGATCGGGATGGTGTAGTCCTCGTCCGGGACCTCTTGCTTGATGGAACGGTAGGCTTTCTTGTGCTCGAGGACGATAACGGGATTGGGGTCGCGGATGGCAGACTTGAGGAGGCCCTTGGCGTCGTATGGGGTGGCGACGCAGATGACCTTCAGGCCGGGGACATGGGCGTAGAAGGCCTCGACGCTCTGGGAATGGTAGGGGCCTCCGTGGATGCCTGCTCCGTAGGGGCTGCGGATGGTGATCGGGCAGTTCCAGGTGCCGTTGGAGCGGTAGTGCAGCCGCGCGGCCTCGGAAACGATCTGGTCGAAGGCCGGATGACTGAAGTCGGCGAACTGCAGCTCAGCAATGGGGACGATGCCGTTGAGGGAGGCGCCGATGGCTGAGCCGACTATGCATGCCTCGGCGAGCGGAGTGTCCATAACGCGGTCCTCGCCGAACTGGTCGCGCAGGCCCTCGGTTGCGCGGAAGACGCCGCCGCCGCCGACGTCTTCGCCCATGACGATGACGCGCTCGTCGCGCTTCATTTCGTCGAGCATTGCATCACGAACGGCTTCGATCATGGTCTTCTCTGGCATGTCAGGAGTCCTTTCCCTGGACGAGTACGTGGTCGAGCGCGGATTCCGGATCGGGTTGTGGCGCCGCTTCCGCACGCTCGATCGCTTCTTCGACCTCGCTGTCCACGCGTTTTTCGATTTCGATGCGTCCGGCTTCTTCAAGGACACCGATGTCATCGAGTTTCGCTGCGAAAGCGGCGATGGGGTCGCGCTTTGCCCACTTCTCTACTTCTTCGCGCGTCCGGTAGCGGCGGTCGTCGTCGTCGCTGCTGTGAGCGACAATGCGGTAGGTTTTCGCTTCTAGGAAGGTGGGGCCATCACCCTTGCGGGCGCGCTCCACCGCCTCTTTCATAGCGGCGTACACCGCGAGCACATCGTTTCCATCGACGGTGACGCCGGGGAAGCCGTAGCCCTTAGCGCGAACGGCGACGTTTTCGATCGCGGCCTGGTTGCGCCAGGCGACGGAGATGGCATAGCCGTTGAACTCGCAGACGAAGATCACCGGGAGGTCGTGGATGCCGGCGAAGTTCATCGATTCGTGGACATCGCCGACGCTGGTGGCGCCGTCGCCGAAATAGGCGACGGACACTTCGTCGAGGCCGCGCAGCTTGCTGGCGAGGGCTGTGCCCGTCGCCTGCGGGACCTGGGTCGCTACGGGTGCGCCCTGAGAGACGATGCGCAACTCTTTGCTGCTGAAGTGATTGGGCATGTTGCGGCCGCCGCTGTTGGGGTCGTCGCGGCGCGCGAAGAATGCCATCAGGATGTCGTACGGTGTCATCCCGATCGTTATCGCTACGCCGGCGTCACGGTAGTACGTGTACAGCCAGTCGGTGCCGGGGCGGAGGGCGAAGGCGGTCCCGACCTGCGCCGCCTCGTGGCCCTCGGCGCTGTAGGTGATGGAGCCTTTGCCCATGCGCTGGAGCAGCCTCATGCGGGCGCTTACGGTGCGGGAGAGCAACATTTTGTAGTAGATGTCGGTGAGCTGGGCGTCGGTGAGGCCGAGGGAGCCGGCCAGCTCGCGTCCCGGGGTGGCGGTGGCAGCTTTCGAAGGCATGACGGCGGCTCTACTCGACGACGACGCGGTCGAGCGCGGATTCCGGTGCTGGCTTCGCTGCGTTCTCGGCATATTCGGTGGCCTCGTCTACTTCCTGGGCTGCGCGTTGCTGCATCTCTTCTAACGCTTGAGCGTTAAGAAGGTCCTGCTGCTCCAGCCACGCCTGGAACCGGGGGAGGGGGTCTTTCTTCATCCACTCGTCGACTTCCTCGCGGGTGCGGTAGCGGCGGTCGTCGTCGTCGCTGGAGTGGGGGACCTGGCGATAGGTCTTGGCTTCGATGAAGGTCGCGCCGTCTCCCTTTCGAGCGCGCTCGAAGGCATCTCGCGCCGCTTCGTAGACCGCCAGTACATCGTTGCCGTCCACCGTCACGCCGGCAATGCCATAGCCTTCGGCGCGGATGGAAACGTCTTCGACGGCGCTCTGGAGCCGCCAGGGAACGGAGATGGCGTAGCCGTTGTTCTCGCAGACGAAGATCACCGGCAGCTTGTGGATGCCCGCGAAGTTCATCGCCTCGTGGACGTCGCCGACGCTGGTTGCGCCATCGCCGAAGAAGACGGCGGTGACTTCATCGAGGCCGCGAAGTTTGGAGGCGAGTGCGATGCCGGTGGCGTGTGGCGCCTGAGTCGCCACCGGGGCGGAGCCGGAGACGATCTTGAGTCTGGGGTCGCTGAAGTGCGAGGGCATGTTACGGCCGCCGCTGCTGATGTCCTCCGCGCAGGAGAGTAGTGCGAGGAAGAGGTCGCGCGGCGTCTGGCCGATGGTGATGGCGACGGCGATGTCGCGGTAGTACGGCAGGACCCAGTCCTGGCCGGGGCGGAGGGCGTAGGTGACACCGACCTGCGTGGCCTCCTGGCCCTCACCGGTTATGGCGAAAGGGCCCTTGCCGAGGCGGTTGAGCATACGCTCGCGCTGGGCCACGACGCGGGAGAGGAGGAGCTTGTAGTAGAGGTCGAGGAGCTGGTCCCTGCTGAGACCCATCGCTCCGGGGATTTCTTTAACGGAGACCAAGGCTTCGCCTCCTCTACCAGTAGATGCTGATCCCGGCGGACATCTGGGCGGCCTCGCCCAGCGTCTCGCTGAGGGTTGGGTGAGCATGGATGTTGGTCCCCAGCTCCCAGGCGGAAGCCTGGATGAAGCGGGCGAGGGAGGCTTCGGCGATCAGCTCGCCGGCGCGGGGGCCGATGATGTGGGCGCCGAGGAGGTCGCCGGACTCGGTGTCGTATACCACCTTGGCGAAGCCGTCAGTCTCGCCCTCGATCAGGGCCATGGCGTTGTACTTGAATGAGAAGCGCTGGGACTTTGGTGTGTGGCCGGCGTCTTTTGCCTGCTGTTCGGTCATGCCAACGGAGGCGACCTGCGGGTGGCTGTAGGTGACGCGGGGGACGCGGTTGTAGTCGAGCTTGTCGGGGTCCTTGCCGGCGATCGCTTCGGCAGCGACGAAGCCTTCGGCGGCGGCGACGTGAGCGAGGAGAAGACCGCCGATTGCGTCGCCGATGGCGTAGACGGAGGGGTCATCGGTGCGGTAGGCGTCGTCGACGGCGATCCAACCCTTATCGATGCGGGCGGCGGTGTTCTCGATGCCCAGACCTTCGGTGACTGCGCCGCGGCCGACGGCCAGCAGGACATATTGAGCCTTCACGCTCTTCTCGGAGCTCTCGTGCTCGACGGTCAATTCGACAACGCTGTCGTACATCTTTGTCCTGTCGGATAAGACGCGCGCGGCGGTCATTATGTTTACTCCGCGCGCGGCGAGGGACTTCGCGAGCTGCTTGCCGATGTCGGTGTCCTCGAGGGGCACAATCGTCGGCAGCATCTCGATGAGCGTGACTTCGCAGCCAACGTCGATGAAAAACGAGGCGAACTCGCAGCCGACCGCCCCCGCGCCGACGATGATGATCGACTTCGGCAGCTCTTCGAGGGCCAGCAGGTGGTCGCTGTTGAGAATGCGGTCGCCATCGGTCTCCATTCCGGGGATCTCCTTCGGGTGTGAGCCGGTGGCAATCACGAGGTTCTTCGCGGTGATGGAGGTCCCGTTTACGGAGACCTGGGAGGGGGACTGAATCTGGCCGTCGCCCTCGATGATGTCGATCTTGTGCTTTTTGATGACGCCGCGGATGCTCTGGTGCAGAGTTTCGACGACTTCCTGTTGTCGCGAGCGGACCGTAGCGTAGTCAAGCGAGACCTTACCGGTGGTGACGCCGAAGGGGCCGGCGCCGCGGACGCGCGTGAGGGTCTCGGCGCTCTGGAGCCAGGCCTTGGTGGGGATGCAGCCTCGGTGGAGGCAGGTACCGCCGATCTTGTCGCGCTCGATGATGGCGGCGGAGAGTCCGAGTTGTTTGGCGCGTATGGCGGCAGTGTAGCCGCCCGTCCCGCCGCCGATAACTACGAGGTCGTACTCGCTCACAATCCGCCTAACGCTGCTTGAGCAATTGGCATTTCAATTGCAGAAATGCGTCTCGTCTATCTGAATTTTAACACCTCTGAGGCACTCTTAGGGCATCGGCGCCAGGCATATCACGCTGCGGCTCCTGCATCTGCGGCGAAGAGGTGCCATTCCTCAGGAACTCCCTTCAGGGAATGAACCCCCCGATCCTGGAACTGAATCCCGGAACCGGCCACGAGGTCCTTCACGGTGTGCGAGACCAGGACCTCACCCGGCGAAGCGAGACCCGCCACCCGAGCGCCAATATGGACGGCGATGCCACCGATGTCCTCGCCAATTAGCTCGCACTCGCCGCTGTGCAGGCCGGCGCGGATTCGGACGCCAAGGGCCAGCGAGGCATCGCAAACAGCGCTGGCGCAGCGGATAGCGCGGGCGGGACCGTCAAACGTGGCCAGGAAGCCGTCGCCGGTTGTCTTAACCTCGCGCCCGCGAAAGCGCACGAGTTCCCTGCGCGCCAGGGCGTAGTAGCTCTCAAGGAGATCGCGCCAGCGGCGGTCGCCGAGCTCTGAGGCCCGCTCCGTCGAGGCGACGATATCGGTG
>Ga0247727_10020345_pt1 | contig 10159 bp, 9 predicted proteins | sample WisWelCaveWW1625_FD_202498 | JGI IMG/M metagenome (GOLD analysis project Ga0247727, IMG submission 202498) | Biofilm microbial communities from Wishing Well Cave, Virginia, United States - WW16-25 | ecosystem: Environmental > Aquatic > Deep subsurface > Groundwater > Cave microbial mat | place... | reverse complement strand
CGTTTCTCTATCACGCATTTGGACTGCAGCCCGCCTTGACCTTTCTTATCCTGGCCTCGGTGGCATACCTTTCCAAGCGGAGGGTACTCGCCTATGCGTTGAGCCTCGGATCGCTCCTGAGTTACGAGACGACCTATCTAGTATTTCTGGGAATTCCACTTCTCGAGCGAGAGTGGAATCGGAGCTGGTCCAAGCGACTGGCGCTGCACGTGGCGATCGGGCTGGCGATATTGGGGGTCGTTACGGCCATTCGGGCGACGATTGGGGAAGAACGAGTGCTCGGCCTGAGAGCCAGCGACCTGTTGGAGGTCTCGTTCCTACACATGCTTCAAGGCCCGCCGGTCGCCCTGGGTTCGTATCTTCTGAGGCCCATTCAGGCAGTTCTCGACCTGGACTTCGAAGTTGGCCTGATCTCTCTGGTCTCCCTCTTGGCTTTCTGGGCGACCTTGACTTGGGTGAGCTCTTCTTATCGCCTCGAGCCCGGAGAACGCACCAGGCTAGTCCGGCTACTTATGGCGGGGCTTGTACTGGTGGCGCTTGCCTATCCGCTGACCTTTACGATCCGGGCCTATGCGATTAGCGGCAGAGATACCCGGGTTCACCTGGCCGCGATTGTTGGTGCGGCGATCGTGTTCGCCAGCACCTGGCGGCTGGCCCTTGCGCTCTTAGCCGCGGGCCGGCTCCGCCGGGTTGTGCCCGCCGGCCTTTCGGCCGTGCTCGCGCTGCTCGTCGGTTTCGGTCTCGTCGTGCAGAAGGACTATGCCCGGGCCTGGGACCTTCAAAGACGCTTCTGGTCGAGTCTGGTACCCTTTGTGCCCGACATGGGGGAAGGGACCGTCATCCTCGTTGATCCGGCGGGGCTAATCGAGACCCGGCACATCGACACCAACACCTGGAGCTTGCCCCTTGTCCTAAAGTACATCTATGAGTTCCCGTCCGGTTGGGATCCTATGCCCAGGGTCCATCGGCTGCTGCCTGACTGGCAGGTGAGATCTCTTCACAACCAGCTTGAGATCAAGGCGGTAGACTACACGTGGGCATATGTAGAAGTTCGCTGGGACAAGGCGATCTTGCTGCGGACTTCAGCTGGAGAGGTGGTTGGCCGCCTCGACGATCTCGAGATTCGTGAGGAACGCTTCCAGCTCAATCAGATGCTGTCTACAGGGCCGGAACCGTTTCAAAGTGGATATTTTCATGACGAGCTCATTCTAGGTAGATAGATGGACAGGGCCTTTCACAAGATGTCAAGTTGACTCTTGGATTGGGCGTAGGGAGAACAGAGAAATTTGACGGAAGGTCGGTTGCCGAACGAGAGGGGCAAACATGGGCTAGCGCCGTCGTCGTGCTCGCCGCTTGAGAGGTCCTTGCTGATGGGAGCAGGCGGGCGAGCCGCACGAGCGCTCTTGAGCCATGCTCGTTTCAATGTAGCTCGGGCGGAGTGCAGCGATGCTTTCGTCTAATAGGGAGGATGGTAATTTGGCCAGGTCTGAGCAGCAGCCACTCGTCGCTGGAGTGAAGCTCATCACGCCATTTGGTGGAGAGCTTGTTGACTTGGTGGTCGGTGAGGAGAGAAACGATGAAGTTAGGGCTGGCGCAGCCAAGCTCCCGTCGATCCAGCTCTCGGCGCGATCGACATGTGATTTGGAGATGTTGGCAGTAGGTGGGTTTTCTCCCGTTATGAGGTTCATGAGTAAGGTTGACTATTCGAGAGTCGTTGGTGAGATGAGGCTTTCAGGCGGGACATTGTTCCCCATTCCGATCACGCTTCCCGTCGATAGCTCCGCTCCTGTGTCGATTGGCCGGAGCGTCGCTCTTCGAAGTCCGAAGAACGAGCTACTGGCTACGATGATCATCGAGGAAATCTTCGAGTGGGATCTTGAGTTTGAGGCGTTGGAGGTTTTAGGGACAACGGACACTCGTCATCCCCTTGTAGCAGAGATGCATCGTTGGGGCAAGAACTACATTTCCGGTCCGTTGCAGGTCGTCGAACTTCCCAGACACTTTGACTTCGGTAAGCTTCGACTCACTCCGAAGGAAACACGGGCACGCCTGCAAGACCTAGGCCGGACTGACGTCGTGGCCTTCCAGACTCGGAATCCACTCCACCGTGTGCACGAGGAGATGTTGAAGCTCGCCTTGCAAGGCGTGGATGGCACCCTTCTCTTGCATCCAGTAGTGGGGCTTACTAAGCCAGGCGACATAGATCATTACACTAGGGTTAGAACCTACAAGGCTCTTGCTGCGGGCGATTACGGACCGGATCGTGCGCTACTAGCGTTGCTGCCGCTGGCGATGCGCATGGCGGGGCCAAGGGAGGCGCTGTGGCATGCTCTAATTCGGCGAAACTATGGTGCCAACCATCTCATCGTGGGACGCGACCACGCAAGTCCGGGCGATGACTCTCACGGCCGGCCCATCTACGGGGCAGAAGAGGCACAAGAGCTGGTTGAGAGATACAGTGCGGAAGTTGGGGTAAAGATGATTCCCTTTGGTGAGTTGGTCTACCTACCGGCAGAGCGCCGGTACATAGCCCGCGGGATGGCCGATGGTTCTGCGGATATCATCGCGATCTCGGGCAGGGAAATTAGGGAAGACTACTTAGACATCGGAAAGCCGATCCCCAATTGGTTGACAAGACCCGAGGTGGCAGAGATCCTCGCCGACTCATATCCGCCGAAGTACAAACAAGGTGTCTGTATTTGGTTCACCGGACTGAGCGGCGCGGGCAAGTCGACTATTGCGGAGATCTTGGCCGTAATGTTGCAGGAGGTTGGGAGAAGGTCCACCGTGTTAGACGGCGACGTTGTCCGAACGCATCTATCAAGGGGGCTTGGTTTCAGCAAAGAGGATAGAGATGCTAACGTCAGGCGAATGGGGTTTGTGGCGTCAGAGATCGTCCTCCATGGTGGCGCTGTGATATGCGCGGCAGTGAGTCCCTATAGGGCGACCCGCAATGACGTGCGCAGCATGGTCGGGTCAGATCAATTCGTCGAAGTGTTCGTGGATACGCCCCTGGAGGTTTGCGAGGCGCGCGACCGCAAGGGGCTGTATGCCCGGGCGCGGGGGGGCGGGATCATCGGCTTCACGGGGATCGACGACCCGTACGAGGAGCCCGAGCATCCTGAGCTGGTGATTCACACGGTTAACGATCTGCCGCAGGTTAACGCTCGCGCGATCGTCGAGTACCTTACGAACCGCGGCTTGGTTCGAGAGGTTCGGCTGGACGGCGATGACGTCCCAGCCTAGAGAGTTCCTGGCACAGCGTCATCGACGCGCCCGCTGGATCGGCAGCCGGGCCGCGACTGGGCCGCGCGAGCGTCATCGACTGGGCTCGCTGCCGGTCGTCTTCGCAAACGCCCTCCCCAAGAACAGATCAAAGTTGCGCGTCAACACCGTCCGGGGCTGGTTGACCTGGCGCCGTTCGGCGATTCGGCTCAACCTGTGATCAAGCCCTGCACCACCGGCAAACCGACCGCACCGGAATCAGTTCGTACACACGTGGACTTGCTGCGCCCCGGCGACATCCGCTGCGGCCATCTGTACGCGACGGAGGCGAACAAGGGCAGGCTGCTGTGGCCGAGTTGGCCGGTGTTTCTGATCGGCCGTGACCCGCGTGACAACATCGTCTCAGAGGTCTGCTACCTACTTGACATTCACCTCGATCAGGCGCTGCATGACCGTTTCCGATTGCTGCCGGACATGTAACGGCACATCGAAACGATGATCACCGGCTTTCCCCCTGGCGAGCCCCAGCGAGCCGGCGTCGCCGAGCACACCTCCCGTTTCTCACCGTGGGTCGACGAGCCGCAAGTGGTGGTTGTTCACTGATCGCGTGTCTAGAGGGTATGGATTTGTGGAACCGACTGGTCTACGCGATAGAGTCGTTGCTGAGGCGGTCGTCTCTCGGGCAGCGCATCCGGGGAATGGGGATGGAGAATCCTAACCTGCATAGAGTTCTACTTCGGGCCCAAGAGTTCCTCCTACCTTACCGTCAATCCGACGGATTGACCCGGTATCAGGCCCGGGCCATACAGAGGTTCCTAACCATTGCTCGCAGGAGGCAGGTCCTGGGCCGAGTGCTGGAGGTCGGCACCGACGATACAGGGGCGGTCGCCGCACGTCTTCGGGCGAACGGAGCCACTCGAGTCGTTGGAATTAATCCCTCAGGTGGAAGCTGGCGGTCCGGGGGGTCCGCTCGGGAGGTAATTCTTGTTCGCGCTGATGGACGGGCAGTGCCCATGCCCGATGCTTCCCTGGACGCCATATTCAGCGTGGCCACTTTCGAACATATCCACAACCTTGAGGTTGCGATGCGGGAGTTCTCTCGCGTGCTCCGACCAGGCGGGATCCTATTCACCGACTTTGGCCCGATCTGGTCATCAAGTGTCGGGCATCACGTTTACGCTAAGGTTGGAACGCAGGAGGCCCGGCACTGGAAGCCCGGCCTCAACCCGGTGCCTGACTTTGGCCACCTGCTCTATTCTCAAGTCGAGATGATGAATAGATTGCGGGGGAAATGCTCTCCAGAACTGGCGGACGTGATCATCGAATGGATCTATGATGGGGAAGGGATAAATCGGCTGTTCTTCGAGGACTACATGAAAATCTTTGCCACCGCACCTATCAAGCTTGAGACATTAGCTGCTGTGCGGGAACACATAGATGAAGAGATTCTGTTACGGTTGATGAATAGTCATCCGGGTTATCGACGATTCGATTGCAGGATGATCGAAGCCATCTTCATCAAGGAAGGTAGCCCGCAATGACCGATCCGCAGTACCATGGGCACGGACCGGGCTCGGATTGAATTGGGTTGTTACGAGACTCGCAATGAAATGCCAGATTGAGCTCCTATCCCCATCAATCCTCGCCAATGAACCAGATCTCGTCGAGGAAATCGACCGAATGCGAGCCTCGCTTGGGATCGAGCTCGGGTGGCACTACGTGCTTGATTTGGTCTGGATTATGCGGACGCTGAGAGACCTGCGTTCCGCCATGGTCCTAGATGCGGGAGCCGGCGAAGGCTTGCTGCAATTCATGCTCACTGAGCGGGGTCACTCCGTCATCAGTGTGGACTTTGGGCGTCGACGATTCACGCTCCCGGCCAGACTGTTGTACAGGATGAAGTACCTAGAGGGAGGCCGTTCGGAAGACAGTTACCTGGACTACTTGCGCTCGAGGCACCTTGATGAAGTAACGCCTGTTGTGGCAGTCGCCAGGATTGCTCAACTTGGGTTTCTTAAGCTCACCAATACCTTCCGAGCGATGTCGGCCTGCCGGCTACTGATAAGGGAACGACGTACTCGCCGACGTAAACTCGCGGAGCTCCTTGTTTATCGAAGCCGCATTGAAAAGATGGATCAGCTCAAAGATGAGTCAGTCGATGCGGTGGTCTCAGTCTCCGCCCTGGAGCACCTGGATCCAGGCGCCATAAGGCTAGCGATGAAGGAATTCGAACGCGTTCTCAAGCCAGGCGGGCCGGTAGTTATCACAACCGTCGCGGCCGAGGCGAAGGATTGGTTTCATACGCCAAGTAAAGGTTGGTGTTTTGCGGAGCGGTCACTGAAGGACTTGCTCGGGCTCAATCGGACTTGTCTATCGAATTGGTCCAGCTATCCGGAGATCCTAGGAGAGATCAAGAACTCCGAGGAACTGCAGCGCAGACTCTCCCCAATCTATAGAATCTCGGGAGCCAACGGCATGCCTTGGGGCGAGTGGGATCCAAAATATGTCCCGGTAGGGATAGCCTTCGCTTCCGGTGCATTGGCGGAGCATGAAGGTTAGTCGCTTCAGACTGAGCGAGATCAGCCTTGGCCGGGTTCTCGAGGCGGCGAGCAGGAGGGTAGTGGACTTGCCACACCGGCTGGCCTGGAGCAGTAAGACCGGCTTGGCTGAAGAGAACCGTAATCGCCTTGGGCGTCTTCGGGACAGGCACCGGGGAGAGAGATGCTTCATTATGGCTAACGGACCCAGTCTCGCCAAGGTCGACCACGCGAAGCTCAAGGGTGAAACGACATTCGGCCTCAATCGCATTTACCTCATGGCAGACCTGATGCGCGTTCCACCTACCTATTACGTATGCATCAATGAATTGATACTTGACCAGTTTCACCATGAAATTGCGCAGTTAACCATGCCCAAATTCGTGAACTGGAATCGGAGGGGATATTTCATTGACACGCGGCAGAACGCGTACTTCCTCCGAGTGAGGTTGGGTCTGAGGGACGCGTTTTGGCCGAACATTAAGGATCCAATATCGAGTGGCGGCACGGTCACCTATGCGGCCCTTCAGATTGCCTACTACATGGGATTTGGTCAAGTGATCATTGTGGGTTTGGATCATAGCTACCAGACCAGGGGAACTCCGAATCGGACCACCGTTCGAGGCGCGGAACAAGACCTTGACCATTTCGACCCAGATTACTTTCCTAAGGGAACCAAATGGCAACCCCCGGACCTCTTGAGATCTGAACTGGCATATGCACTGGCTCGGCAGGCCTATGAGAGTGCGAGTCGACAGGTGGTTGACGCCACCCTTGGCGGGAAATGTGACGTCTTCGAAAGATCGAACTTAGATGAGCTGTTCGAGCGCAACGGGGAAGGTGGATGGTGATTGATAGGCAGGAAATTGTGGTGACCGGCGGAGCCGGGATGATCGGATCGAATCTCGTTCGTCGCCTTAGAACTGCCGGTCATCATGTCAGAGTGATCGACAATCTCTGGAGAGGTCGCATCGAAAACCTACTTGGCGAGGACGGAGAGTACGTTATCGATATCTCAGAGCACTTCCATCGCGCGGACCTCACCCAGCAGGGTACTTTCGAGCACCTATTTGAAGGGGCGGACTGGGTGTTCCACCTCGCCGACGTCGTCGGGGGGATCGAGTTCGTGTTCAACAATGAGGGCGAGGTTTTCCGTAGAAACACCTTGATCAATTCAAACGTCATTTCAGCGGCCAGATCAGCAAAGCCGGGTGGTTTCACGTATCTCGGGACAGCCTGCAGCTATCCTGCCAGCATGCAGAGCACGCTCGACGCGCGATTGTTGCGCGAGGGAGATGCTTACCCGGCATGGCCGGAGTCCGCCTACGGCTGGAGCAAGCTGATGGGTGAATACGAAACGCTTTTGATGGGAGATGAGGTGGGGATTCCAATCACGGTCTTGAGACTTCATAACGTGTATGGCGCTCCTTGCGACTATGATGCGGTCACAGGGCAAGTCATTCCTTCTCTCATTCGCAAAGCCATCAACTACCCTCAGGAGGACTTCGTGGTCTGGGGAAGCGGAGATCAGTGCAGAGCGTTTGTGCACGTTGACGACGTGCTCGAAGGCATCATACAGGCCTGCGAATTTGGGGTCGGCCAAGGGGTGATTCAGCTTGGGCCCAGAGAATGCACGCCCATCAGGGAGATTGCTGAAAAAGTCGTAGAGATTTCTGGCAAGCGGATCGAAATCGAGTTCGACCGTTCCAAACCGGAAGGTGATCGGAGCAGAGCGGCGGACTTCTCAAAGGCAAAGCAGCTCCTCGGCTGGGAGCCCAGAGTCTCATTGGGCGAAGGGCTGCGCCGTCTGTTCGGCTGGATAAAAAAAGACATGGAAGCCGCCAGCGCAAAGTGAGGGGGGCGAAATCCCATAATTGACCACATAGCTGCCGATAGGTCGAGTGTGGATGTCCACAAGGCTGTCAATTTCGCAGGGGTTCTCATACATGCCCTGACCTATGAGGCCATGTTCGTCCAGATCGACCGATGGATCCAGGATAAAGGCACACGATCGCATCACATCGCATGTATCAATGCTTACTGCGTCGCCCTCGCGCTGGATAGCCTTTATCTCGCATCTATCTACAACAGCGCGGACATTGCTGGACCGGATGGCATGCCATTTGTGTATTGGATCCGCTGGGTCCAACGCCGATCGTGCGAGAGGTTCTACGCACCCGAGATCGTGTCCAGGTTGATCGCCCGGTCAGAACATAGCGGCTACACCTTCTATTTCTATGGGGGGGCCCCTGACGTGCTGGAGAAGATGATCGAGGGGTTACGGGGACGACATCCCTACCTGAGAGTTGTCGGTAGCCACTCTCCACCGTTCAGGCGACTGACTGAGGAGGAGGATAGACAGATCTGCGAGCGGATCAATCAGGTCTCTCCGGACATTGTCTGTGTAGGGCTTGGAACTCCCAAACAGGATTACTGGATTGATGAGCACCTCAACAAGATCCCAGGTTCAGTGATGATCTCGTGTGGAGCCACCTTTGACTTCTTTGGTGGCAGGGTTCGGATGGCCCCGAAGGCAATACAGCAAATGGGTCTTGAATGGCTCTTCAGATTCTTCGGTCAAGACCGGACCCGACTATTCCGACGATACACCGTAATGCATGCCCGGTTCCTGTGGAATTTTGGGCTTCAGGTTTTCGGGAGGAGGCACCTGGAGGCAAAACGCCTCCCGAGACCGTAACGTGCCCTGCGTTGGTGCCGAGTTCGCCGCCCGCTCAGTTGTGGCCAAACTCCTGGCATGCTAGGATGTGTACGCCTCAGGTTCAGATGAATCGCACAACTCCCCAGCTATTAGGCTAGATGGCTGAGGCCTCAGTGCAGGGGTCCAGGCTATTCGTGCCACCCTCCTGAAGTCTGACCACAAGCCATAGGAGATGGCATTGAGAGACCGGTCGGTGATGGAGATTGACCTTTCGGCCGCCGCTCGTTTGTTGCTTCGACACTCACCCGTTATCGCCGGGCTTGCCTTTGTCTTTGGTTTTGCTGGTTGGGTTATAAGTCAACGCCTCCCGCAGAGTTTCGCGTCAACAGCCATTGTCGTCGTAACCGATCCGGACATTGTGTTTCGATTCGATCCGCGGATTGAAACCCAAGTAAATCCTCCACCGGGTGAGGGCCTAACAGAGGTCGCCCTGAGTGACGAGCTTGTCGCGGATCTCTTGCACGCTGGCATCGAGCTCGGCCTGTCGCCTATTATGACGTTGGAGGACTTACGAAACGACTTGAGGGTCTCAGCCCGAGGCAGCACGCTTTCGCTGCGGGTCAGCTGCCCCATCCCTGTAACGTGCAATTCGCTCGCCAACCGGTGGGCAGCGTCGTTCGCCAACAAGCTGAATCAGATCTACGCTGGGGCAGGTCGCGACTCGGATACTTTTCGGTCAAGCGCCGAGGGTGCGTTACACACTTGGGAACAGGCGCAGGCGGCTCTCACTTCGTTCCAAGCCTCGAATGATGAAGTTGCACTGGACCTCGCATTCCAGTTTCAAAGAACGGCACTTGAACGGGTACTGGAGGCAGGGCCGCGGCTCGAAAGTCTAATCTCGGATGCTCGTGCGATTCGCACCCGCATAGGTTCGATCTCGCCGGCTGGTGAGACGACCGGTCAGGATCAGGTGCTGGTCATGTTGCTCGCTCTCCGCTCCCTGTCAAGCACTGCCGTCGATGGTACGACGAGCCAGAACGCTCCGCTCCTCTCGCAGGAGGCGGTACAGTCTCAGTTCGTTGTGTCCCCGGATTTTGTTCTTCTGGTGTCGGTCGACTTTTCCATCTCCGGATCCGAAGGCAAAGCAAGCTTGCTGGAGTACTTGGATCAACTCATCGACTCTATTGAGGCGCAGCAGATTTCGCTCCATGAGCTTGAGCGCGAAATCAAGAGTCAGCTGCTTGAGCTGCAGGCCGCCTTGACTCGGGCCGTACAGGAGCGATTGCGTCTTGAGGAGGAGACGGAGCTCTCCAAAGAGACATACCAAATCCTGGCTAGAAAGGCCGCGGAGAGTCGACTGGCTATCGACGAGGAACGCGTCGCGCAGGTGGCTACTCAAGCTGTGGTCCCGGATGAGGCCGCCGGTCCGTCCTCGGGGGTCGTTGTTCTTGCGGGGGCCCTGTTTGGAGCACTCGCCGGAGCGATCGGGATTGGAGGGACTTCCCGCCAGGCAGGGAGGGTAAGGCCGTAACGGTCCTCCATCAACTATCCTTGCATCAGCAGCGAGTTCCTGAAGGAGCGTTCCAAAGCACACATTGATTCATGTGGTGAGGCCATCGACCGCTGACCCGGCCGGTGCTGGCTAGTTGCTGCCCGACTTCGCGGGATCGTTCTGTTGGCGGCGCCGAGACGGCTTGATATCAAGGGCGCTGGTCAGCTCGCGATGAAAATCGTGCTC
>Ga0247727_10020344_pt1 | contig 10159 bp, 11 predicted proteins | sample WisWelCaveWW1625_FD_202498 | JGI IMG/M metagenome (GOLD analysis project Ga0247727, IMG submission 202498) | Biofilm microbial communities from Wishing Well Cave, Virginia, United States - WW16-25 | ecosystem: Environmental > Aquatic > Deep subsurface > Groundwater > Cave microbial mat | place... | reverse complement strand
GGATTCATTCGGCCTTGGGATACTTGACGCCGGTGGAGTTTGAGGCGGCCTGGAAACAGGAGCATGCGGGTCTAGTTTTTTCACTAAGACCGGGTTAAACTGTGTCCAGCTTTAGGGGTCCATTACAGCATTTAACTTATCAAATCGAATCAAAAGATTTGCAACGCGGGACAAGACAGAAGATCATTACAAATGCATTATCAGTTTTTCATGTGGAAGATAAAGATGGAGAGCTTACTGTTAAGATTGAAGAAGAAAAATATGGCGATGCTCTGTACAGTTTCATCCAAGCAGTGTTAAAAATCTCTGATGTGACTTTCTTATCTAGAGAAAGAACAAGATCAACGTTTATAGAAGACTTCCACCAATTGATTGCGGAAACAGTAGCAGAAACAAGGAGAGAATTTAATTGGTATGACAAACAAAGAGATCCTCAAAGGATGTATGTTGTGGATTGTCGTGTGAACGGCATGGATCGCCCTCTTCATATATACGCACTTCCGAATGACGATCGAACAAGAGATGCAACAATTGGAATTCTACAATTCGAGAGATGGGGGCAACCTTTTAGGTCAGTTAGTATATTTGAAAATCAAGAGAGTATTAACCGCAAAGTATTAGCGCGTTTCAGTGATATTTGTGAAAAACAATTCTCTAGCCTAGCTGGTAACCAAGAACGAATACAACGTTATCTTAAAGAATCTTTATGAAGAAAAGAATTGCAGTAGCAGTCTAATCTTATTAAGTCCCACTTAGATTTTGCAAAATTTCTCTCGCGGCGCGATAGGGAGTTTGACTCTTAGTTAGAATTTTTTCGATCTGCCCGTCCAGTGCTTTCATCCGTTCGCTTTGCCAAAGACGCAATTGCAACTCTTCTTCAATAATTGTCTTGAGAAAAATCTTCAATCGTTCTTGGCGGCGATGGGCAAGTATGCTTTTTTCTTGAAACTCTCGATGTTGATGAATCGCCGTCCAAAGCTCACTAATGCCTTGATTTTGCGAAGCGACCGTCTTCACAATCGGCGGCATCCATTTGTGCATTGAGAGGCTTAGCATGGTTTGTAAATTGCGATAAGCGAGATCGGCCTCGCTCTGGTCAGATTTATTGACGACAAAGACATCGCCAATTTCCATCAAGCCTGCTTTCATTGCTTGAATCACATCACCCGACTGAGGCACAATCACTAAAACCGTCGTATCGGCAGCTTGGACGATATCGACCTCGACTTGGCCGACTCCGATCGTCTCAAAAATAATCAGATCGAACCCGAATGCTTCTAACAATAAAGCAACATCTTGCGCTGCTTTGGAGAGCCCGCCCAAACTGCCGCGCGTGGCCATGCTGCGAATAAAAACACCTTCGTCTGAAACGAGATCTTGCATACGGATGCGATCGCCCAGGAAAGCGCCGCCGGTGAAGGGACTGGTCGGATCGCAGGCCAGAATCCCGACCGTCTTACCGAGCGCCCGCACATGGCGCACAATTTTGTCTACGAGCGTCGACTTGCCCGCTCCGGGTGGCCCGGTGATGCCGATGCGATAAGAATTTCCCGTATGCGCAAATAGCTCATCGAGCACTTCTTGATAGCCGTGAACTCGGTTCTCTACTTGCGTGATCAGCTTGGCCAGCGCTATCGGGTCTTTTTTGAGTAAGCGTTCGATCAGAGTCATTGGGGTGATTATATTGAGAGCGCTTTGAATGGAGCAACCAAGCTTGTTCAAGTATGAGCGCGATAGGCAGCGTAGACTTTAGATGCCAAAGGCTTTTGAAGAGAATTAGAGATGAGGCGTGACGCCGCCATCACCTGCTCCAAATTAACCGAGATTTTTGCACCAGAATTTTGTAATGCATAAACAACATCTTCAGTGGCGACGTTGCCGGAAGCACCCGGCGCGAATGGGCAGCCGCCCAGCCCGCCCGCCGAGGCATCAAAGCGTGTAATGCCATAGTCCCAGCCAGCGAGCACATTGGCGACGCCAGTCCCGTAGGTGTCGTGAAAGTGCAATGCGATGCGATCGAGTGAGAGAGTTTTTAGAGCAAGATCGAGCAATGCTCTCACTTCGTTCGGTACGGCCTTGCCGATCGTATCGCTGAGCACAATCTCGTCCACTCCTAAATTGAGAAGTTGCTCAACTACAGGTATCACGGATGTTAGAGCGACCTTGCCCTCGTAAGGACAATAAAAGCAGGTTGAGATGTAGCCGCGCACAGGAAGTTTTTCTTGTTTGGCTTGAGCGACAACGGGTCTAAATCGCTCAATGGATTCGGCAATCGTTGCGTTGATGTTTCTTTGATTGAACGTCTCCGAAGCCGCCGTAAAGATAGCAATTTTGTCGACGCGTGCTTCGAGGGCGCGTTCCATTCCTTGCTCATTGGGGACGAGGGCTGAATAAACCAGACCGGGCAGGCGTTCGATTTTTTTGAAAACTTCTAATGCATCAGCAAGCTGGGGAATGCGCTTGGGCGAGACGAACGAAGAGACTTCGATCTCCGAGATACCGGTGTGCGCGAGCGCATTCACAAAAGCAATTTTTGTTTCAGTAGGAATAATCTCTTTTTCGTTCTGTAGCCCATCGCGCGGGCCCACTTCAGTGAGATAAATCGTTTTTTCGTTTTGTGCACGCATAGTAATCCGATAGTTATGCAGTTGTTTTTGCTTCGAGTACGATCAAAGTCTGACCCAGTTCTACCAAATCGCCTTGCTTGCACTGCACTTGTATAACCTGCGATGCAAAAGGAGCTTCAATGCGAAATTCCATTTTCATCGCTTCCAAAATAGCAACGACTTCTCCTGCTTGCACCGCTTGCCCCGATTGAACGCGCACGGCTACGACACGCCCGGTCATCGGCGCGCGCAATTCATTGTCGGCAGCGAGAGTGCTCTCTTCTTTTGGTTTTTTATGCTCTACCGCGAAGTATTCGGAAAAGCCCTGGCAGCCGATCCAAAATCCCTTCTCGTCGCGCGCCACCGAACAAACATACTCGCCATCTGGAGTCTTTAAGATAACTTGGTCGGCTTCTAAAAAAACATCGGCTTGGAGTTGTGTCTCTACACCGTCATCAGTTTTTATGAGTAACTGATGTTGGGTACTCTTGTGCTCCAATATCAACTCATGAACATGCTCTCGGTTTTTCAAATGAAATTTCTTTTGCATATTAGAACTAGCTAGAGATTCTCCAATATCCAAGCTGATCCCAAGGTGAATAGAGGTCTTTGCTGGCACTGTTTATAGTCGCAGAGGCAGGAGAAGTAAGCAAACGTTCTTTTTTGGCCCCTGACCCCAGCGACAGGGCCGCCGAGAAGAGCATCGCGTTCTGCACTTTCTTATTTATTAGTGACCAGTTATTCGACTCTACGCTATGTGTAAATGTTTGCCCGCTCTTGAATGATTCGCTTTCTAGAAGCTGTATGAGAAAATCTTGATTGGTCACTATGCCCAGCAAGAGTGTCTCTCGCAATGCCTGAATCAGTCTTTGACGTGCTTGCTCGCGATCTGGCCCCCATGCGATCACCTTTGCCAACAAAGGATCATAGAAAGACAAAATGTCTTGCCCTTGTCGAATGCCGCTATCGATGCGCACCCCGGGCAGCGCGGGCCAGTGCAATTTTAGAATTTTTCCCGCTGTGGGCAAAAATTTATTGTGCGGGTCTTCGGCATAGAGACGCGCCTCAATCGCATGACCCCGCAGCACAATATCGGGCTGTTGGAGCGAGAGACATTTGCCTACGGCGATCTCAATTTGTTCTCGCACTAAATCAAGCCCAGTCACACTTTCAGTAACCGGATGCTCGACTTGAAGTCGCGTATTCACTTCCAAGAAATAATAATTGCCGTCGGGGCCAAGCAGGAACTCGGCCGTGCCCGCTCCGTAATAACCCGTCGCACGAGCCAGTTTGCAAGCCGCTTCTTGAATCTTTTCACGTAATTCAGAGTTGACAGCGATGGAAGGAGATTCTTCAATAATTTTTTGATAACGCCGTTGCAGGCTGCACTCGCGTTCGCCAAGAGCGATCACATGGCCGTGAGTATCGCCCAAAAGCTGTACTTCAATATGCCGGGCCGGTTTCACGAATTTTTCGATCATCAAGCGCCCATCGCCAAAGGCAGCCAAAGCTTCGCGTTGTGAGGCCTGAATGGCTTCTTCAAGTTCGCTCTCTTTTTGAACGAGCCGCATGCCCTTGCCGCCGCCTCCTGCCGAAGCTTTGAGCAAGACGGGCAAACCGATCTCGTTGGCAGCTTGACGAATTTGATCCGGTGTGTCACACTCGTTTGCGCCGGGCACGGTGGGAACGCCGATTTGTTTGGCTGTCTCACGGGCAGCACGCTTATCGCCCAGCTTCTTCATCGCTTCTGAAGTCGGGCCGATAAAGACAATACCCGCATCGGTGCAGGCTTGAGCAAAGGTTGCATTTTCGGAGAGAAAACCATAGCCAGGGTGAATCGCGTCGGCTCCGGTCTGGCGTGCCGCGTCGATAATCTTTTGAATATCCAGATAACTTTCGCGTGCCGGAGCAGGCCCGGTTAAGACGGCTTCATTGGCCGCCCGGACATGGGGCGCCTGCGCATCGGGTTCTGAGTAAACGGCTACTGATTTGATGCCGAGCTCGCGCAACGTACGCATAATGCGCACCGCGATTTCTCCACGGTTGGCCACCAACACTTTTTTGAAAAGATTCACTTCGGCTCCGGTGAGGTCGGTTTCCACGAGGGCGGGCGTTTTTCTAAAAACGACCGCAGGCCCTCTTGGCCTTCGGGAGAAGTGCGCAGTTTTGAGATGAGCTCAACGGCATGATCCAACGCCGCATCCATCGGTTTAGGAATGATCTCTCTGATGAGCGTCTTGGCTGCGCGGACGGCTTGTGGCCCGTTCCCTAAAATTTGTTTGGCCAAAAAATCAGCGCGCGTTTCGAGTTGATCGACCGGGAGTATCTCGTGCACCAATCCGATCGCTTTGGCGATCTCTGTCCTAAACAACTCGGAAGTGAGAAAGAAGCGTCGCGCCGCGCTCTCCCCAATTTTCTTGATTACAAATGGCGAGATGACGGCCGGCACGATGCCCAGCTTCACTTCAGTAAATCCAAACTGTACGTCGGGCGCCGCGAGCACGATATCCGACACAGAGCATAAGCCCATGCCCCCGCCGAGCGCCACGCCGTGCACACAGACAATCACAGGCTGGACACATTCGTCGATTGCTCGATACATCTCGGCCAGTCCGCGCGCGTCTCTTCTGTTTTCTTCGGGTGAAAAATTGATCGAGCGTTGCATCCAGTTCAAATCGCCGCCGGCGCAAAAGACAGAGCCTGCGCCGCGCAAGATAATAACTCTTATACGTATGTCTTCGCTGATTTTTCTAAAACAGTCTGTAAGTTCAGCGATCAGAACTTCATTCAGCGCATTACGCACCTCAGGGCGGTTGAGCGTGACGTGGGCAATAGAATTTTTTTCTTCCAAGAGTAGATAGTTATAATTTTTCATAATCTTAAGCTGCGTTGCTATCTCCACGATCATACTCAAAATAATGTCTTTAAGACCAGCTTTTGGAGAGTTGCGGTGCTCTATTGATATGTTTTGATCAGTGCCTTAAAATTCGTACAGAGGTGTTTCATGGCTTCAATAAGAAAAAGTACTCGATTGAGCATTGCTCTTTCTTCAGAAGAGCGCCATCAGATTCAAATGGCGGCCGCTTTGCAGGATGTCTCGATTCGTGAATACGTGCTTCACGCTGTCAAAGAAAGATTGGAAAAAGATTTCGCTTCGCAAAATCATGCAAGTCTTTTGATGTTATCTGCAGAGACTGATCCTGTACTAGCAGCACTGTGGGATAACGAAAAAGACTCTGTTTATGATCGCCTCTAAGAGTACTTACCAACTTTGAGAACAATCTTCGGGCTTTAATTTTTCACATCCTAAACACGGGATAGCGCGACTCTGGGATGGGCGCGTTGAGCGCAGCCGACAAACAAAGCCCAATCACCGCGCGCGTATCCGTAGGATCAATGACCCCATCGTCCCACATTCGCGCCGTGCTGTAGTAGGGATGCCCTTCGCGCTCGTACTGTTCTAGGATCGGTGCGGCGATCTTTTCGGCTTCTTCGTGCGAAAGTGTCTTGCCCTCGCGCGCAAGTTGTTGTCGCTTTACCGTGACTAAGACCGAGGCAGCTTGTTCGGCCCCCATCACCGAGATGCGCCCGTTCGGCCACATGAAGAGCATTCTGGGCTTGTATCCACGGCCGCACATCGCGTAGTTGCCCGCCCCATGCGAGCCGCCGATGAGCACGGTGAATTTGGGCACGGACACCGTAGCGACGGCCTGAACCATCTTGGCCCCGTCTTTGGCGATTCCGCCCGATTCGTAACGCTTGCCAACCATAAAGCCCGTGATGTTTTGCAAGAAGACGAGCGGGATGCGCCGCTGGCCACAGAGCTCGACGAAGTGCGCTCCTTTTAAGGCCGACTCCGAAAAGAGCACTCCGTTGTTCGCGACGATACCGACTGGATAACCCATCCAATGCGCGAAGCCGCAGACGAGCGTGGTCCCGTAATTGACTTTGAATTCGTGAAAGCGACTGCCGTCGACAAGGCGCGCAATGATTTCATGAACATCGTAAGGGTGTTTAGTATCGCGAGGCAGAATTCCGTAAATCTCTTCGGCGGGATAGAGTGGGTCTTCAGGCTCGCGAATATCTAGATTTGTGTGCTTGACGATGTTGAGATGGGCAACGATGGAGCGACAAATTTGCAAAGCACTTTCTTCGTCTTCTGCCATGTGATCGGTTACGCCGGAGATGCGCGAATGCACCTCGGCGCCGCCCAGTTCGTCGGGTGTCACTTCTTCGCCGGTCGCAGCTTTCACTAAGGGAGGTCCAGCTAAATAGATCGTCCCATTGCCTTTTACAATTACATTTTCATCGCACATCGCAGGAACATACGCGCCCCCTGCGGTGCACATCCCAAGTACTACGGCTACTTGCGGAATTCCGAGTGCCGACATTTGGGCTTGGTTATAAAAAATGCGCCCAAAGTGCTCTTTGTCAGCAAAAACTTCCGATTGCATCGGGAGGAAGACGCCCCCGGAGTCAACCAGATAGATCGTGGGCAATCGATTTTCTAGAGCGATCTCCTGGGCGCGAATGTGCTTACGAATAGTCAAGGGGTAATAGGTGCCGCCCTTGACCGTCGCGTCGTTGGCGACGATCATGCACTCGCGTCCCGAGACGCGACCGATGCCGATCGCCATTCCCGCCGACGGCACTTCGTCTCCATACATGCCATAGGCCGCCATCGGGCTTAGTTCGAGAAAGGGCGTATCGGGGTCAAGTAAATGTTCGATGCGTTCGCGCGGCAACAGTTTTTTGCGCGAGCGATGCAACTCGATCGCTTGAGCAGGTCCGCCCTTTTGCACTTGCTGAAACTTTTCTTTTAGGTCTGCAATGAGCTTTTCGTAATGCGCTTTGTTTTGCTTAAACTCTGGCGAGCTTGTTTGGATGCGACTGCGTAGGGCTTCCATTTTTCGTGATCACCGCCCGATTGTACCAAAATAGAGCGTAGCTGTGTGGAATAGTATAATTCTGTTGTAAATAAGGAGAAATTCGCCTAGGCAGAGATTTACAGCTGTGATTGAGCAGTGCGCCGACACGGGACTTTATGTTGGCTATGTGCCGGGATTTCCTGGAGCCCACAGCCAAGCACAGAATCTGGACGAACTCCAAAAGAATCTACAAGAAGTCATTGAGATGTTGCTCGAAGATGGCGACCCTAAACTAGAAACAGAATTTGTTGGCACTCAAACTGTCGTGGTTAAATGAAGCAAGCCTCCTGTCTTAAAATCTTCTGAAGTTATTTCTATGCTGCATAAGCTTGGGTTTGAAGAGGTTCGACAGAGGGGTCCTCACAAACAGCTTCGACATCCTGATGGCAGATGCACTACAGTATCCTTCCATAAAGGCGAGATATTTCTCCGATTCTCTTGGAACAGATTGCAGCCGATATTGGATTAACAGTAGAAGAGTTCTTGCAATCTCGCAACTGATTTTATCCCATCCGCGCTTTCGCGATTTTTTCTTCGACAATCATATCGGCAGCCTTGTGGGTCGGGATGCGCTCGCGTTTGGATTTTTCAAAAATCGCCAGCAAGCGGTCGTAAATTTTTTCGACGTCTTTCATGGCTTTGTCCAGAGAGCCATTCAATAGTTCTTGTGCGCCGCCGATCAAGCCCCCCGCATTGATCACATAGTCCGGAGCATAGAGAATCCCGAACTCATGCAATCGGTCGCCGTGGCGCGCTTCTTTCAGTTGATTATTCGCCGAGCCTGCAACAATTTGGCAGTTCAGTTGCGGAATAGTCTGGTCATTCAAAATGCCGCCCAGCGCGCAGGGAGAGAAAATATCACATTCAAGGGCGTAGATCTCGGTCGGCTCCACAATTTTTGCGCCAAATTCTTTGTGAACTTTATCGAGCGATTTTTTTTCAATGTCCGTGACAAAAAGTTGAGCGCCTTCTTTGTGCAAGAGCGCGGACAGATGATACCCAACTTTGCCCGTACCCTGAATAGCGATGCGCTTGCCGTTGAGCGAGTCGTTGCCGTAGACAGACTTGCAACAAGCATGCAGCCCATGCAAAATTCCGTGCGCGGTCACGAGCGCTAAATCGCTTACGATGCCCTTGGTGCCAGCGACGTGGCGTGTCTCTTGCCCGACGGTGAGAAAATCTTCAGAGCTCATACCGACGTCTTCGCCCGTCGTGAATCGTCCGCTAAAGCGATCGATAAATTTCCCGTAGGCACGCAAGAGGGCCGGGCTTTTGTCTTTTCTCGAATCCCCAATAATAACAGACTTGCCTCCGCCAAAACTCAAGCCCGCTGCCGCGCTTTTGTAGGTCATACCCTTGGCGAGGCGAAGCCCGTCTTCCAGCGCCGCCTCCCAGGCGGAGTATTGCAAAAAACGCGTTCCCCCGGTCGCAGGACCCAGGGCCGTACTATGGATGACGACAATGGTTTTTAAATTGGTTTTGGGGTCGTGATGATAATGCACTTCTTCAGGCTGATACTCGGCAATCAGCTCGGTGGCCGTCTTCATAATCTAAACATCCTTTCGAAAATGGGTAAGAAGAGTTGCGCCGTGATCGTTCCCAAAAGCGCCCCGCTGATCACATCCGAGGGATAGTGCTCGGCGACATAAACTCTCGAAACGGCGATGAGCGACGAAATCCCGTAAACCAAGATCGGGACCGGGAATAGGGGATAATAATGCGAAAGAATAAAAGCGATTCCGAAAGAAGTTGTCGCATGTCCCGAGGGGAACGAATAGCTGTCCAAAAAACGATATTTTAAGTCGTGCGCCGGCGCGACGTATAAGGGCCGCGATCGCTTAAAGACCACTTTGAAGAGTCGGAAGAATAAGATATTAATAATAGTGACGGAGAGACCGACGAGCACATGCTTATAGTCGGGGCTGGCGCCAAACATTAAAATAAAGAGCGCCACCAATCCCCAGAGATACCCGTCGCCCGCATAAGTAGCGCCAATCATCAACGGCGAGAGCGGGCGCAAGAGACGGTGCGTCGTAAAGGTCTCTAAGCACTTTTCGTCCCACCGCACAATATGATACGGCAAAGAATCGGCTAAGTAGTGATACAGCGAGAGAAATTTTGTCTGTAATGCGATTCGTTTTGCCCCCGGCATCGCAACCCCTTTTTGATCCCTTTACTCTCCAGCGACTTGGCTCTTGGCTTTGACTGTTCGGAGCGCTGGAAAGAGAATCACTTCACGGATGGAAGTTGCTCCGGTGAGAATCATCACCAAGCGATCGATGCCGATCCCCAAGCCTCCGGTGGGCGGCATCCCGTGCTCCATAGCTGTAATAAAATCTTCGTCCAGGCGCTGCGCTTCGTCATCGCCCTTGCGCATCATTTCTTCTTGAGCCAAAAAACGTTCGCGTTGATCGATCGGATCATTGAGCTCGCTGAACGCGTTTCCCAATTCCATTCCCGCCACCAAGGGCTCGAAGCGCTCGACCAAATACGGCGCGTCGCTCTTCTTCTTGGCGAGCGGCGAGAGTTCTAGAGGATGATCCATAATAAACGTTGGCTGAATTAACTTGGGCTCAACAAAGATTTTCATCAGTTCATCGACTTGCTGCCCCCAGGTCTTTTGCA
>Ga0247727_10020343_pt1 | contig 10159 bp, 9 predicted proteins | sample WisWelCaveWW1625_FD_202498 | JGI IMG/M metagenome (GOLD analysis project Ga0247727, IMG submission 202498) | Biofilm microbial communities from Wishing Well Cave, Virginia, United States - WW16-25 | ecosystem: Environmental > Aquatic > Deep subsurface > Groundwater > Cave microbial mat | place... | reverse complement strand
TTCAGCCCTTCCTGCGGAATAAAAATATCCGTGTGCATCCGCGCGCTGTCGGGAACAAGAAAAGCATTTTGCTGCGAAAGCTGAACTGTTCCGGTGAATGTTGTGCGCGCTCGTTGAAGCACTTCAGCCACTTCGCCTTCAAGGCGTTTGTTTTTCCGAAGCGGGTGAAGTAGAATTTTTACCTTGTCGCCATGCAGGGCGTTCCGGATACATTTTTCTGAGATGTAAATATCATCTTCGCCATTTTCACTGAGCAGATATGCTGAACCGCTTTGCGTGATGTCAATGATTCCCTCCGCGTAAGCATGAACGGGCTTTAGTTTGAAGCGATATGGTTCCGATTCAATGACACTTCCTTTTTTAACCAGCACATCAAGTGAACCTGAAACAAGATTTCGCAAGTGTTTATTAAATTGGTCTTCGTAGCGGTCTTTGACGGTTTCCTTTCCCACGCGCCTTACAATATCATTACGGATTTGCTTTGCCAACTGTCGCGGGTTATAATTCTTATTCGGATTTTTCGAAAATATTTCCATCACAGCAGCTGAAATTTTTTCCGCGCCCACCGCATCATCCCCTTGTTTTTTATTTTTCATAAATTAATTTCCGCAAAGGTGGAGATAATATATGTAGCATAGATTATGTTTTCATTAATAGAAAATAATCTGTGCTCTTGCAGAAAAAAATAATTGCATAGTTTTACGACCTGCATTCAAAAACTTTCATCATGGAAACCACCCCTCAACCTGAAAAGAAAAATAAAAACACGCTGTTGCTCATGCTGCTTGCCGTGTCTGTTCTCCTGAATATTTACCAGTGGAGAAAACAATCCAACACCGTTATGGTGTATGACCAGCGTGTGGATACACTCATTCACTCACGTGCCGATGTCATGAATGAACTGGATGCAACGCGAAGCGAACTCAATACATATCAGGGAATGAACAATCAGTTAGACAGCTTGCTTGCCAATGCGAACCAAAAAATAGATGAGCAGGACAAACGGATTAAAAACTTGATTAAAAAAGAAAAAAGCACAATGGTGCTGAATGAAAAACTCAAGGGAGAGTTGGATGAACTTCGCAGGATGCGCGAAGAATATCTCAGTAAAATTGATTCGCTGCTTATCACCAACCAGGCGTTGGCAGTTGAGAAGGAAATGTTAAACAGTTCTGTTAGATCATTGACTCAGAATCTTGAATCAACGGTGAACACTGCTTCAGTTCTTGCTGCGGAATATTTTAAAGTAACACCTTTCAAGAAAAAATCAGAAGGCAAATACACCACCACAGCGCTGGCCAAGCGCACCAACAAAGTGGAAGTGTGTTTTGACGTTCTCGAAAATAAAATTGCAAAAGCCGGGGAGAAAAATGTTTACCTCCGCATTCTGACTCCTGAAGGAAAAGTGATGGGCGAGCGCGCAACCGGTTCGGGGACATTTAAAAAGAGCGGCTCCAATGAAGAGGTGATGTACAGCACCTCGTCTGTCATCAGCTATTCAAACGCAAAACAAAATGTTTGCCTTGCCTATGAGGAAAACGTACGCATCTATCCCAAGGGAACTTTCAATGTTGAAATTTATGTTGACGGCAATCTGAGCGGTGCAACAACATTTACTCTTAAATAGTGTTACAAAAACAAAACCCCCGGTTTAGCCGGGGGCTCATGAAACTAATTATTATTCAGAAAAAAATTCTTTCGTTTACTTTTTCAGGTTCAAAACTTCAAGTCCTGCTTTTTGCCATGCATTAAGTCCGCCCTGGAGGATGACCACTTTTTTAAATCCCATTTTTATCATCATCTCAGCTGCCTTTGCGCTGTTGGTTCCGTTTTGGTCATAGATGTAAACAGGAATGTTCTTATCGAGCATTTCGAGAATGGCTCCGAAATTCTGATCGTTGAAACTGCAGAGTTTCGCCCGGTGGATGCTTGCCGTCATATATTCTTCCGGTGTGCGGATGTCCATGAGGAATCCGTTGTCTTTGGTCCATTGCGCCTGGAATTCTTTCGGGCTTGCCGTTGTTGCTTTTGATGCGGTCTGGCTCATAACAACATTGCTGAATGCCATGATGAACAATAATGCTACCGCTGAAAATTGAATTGCTTTTTTCATTTTTTTATGATTTTAATTTGAGTTTTTGAATTGCTGAACTTTTATCAGATGCTTTAGGATGTTCGTAGGTTGCTTGACACAATAAATTTCCATGCCAAAGATAAGTCAATTTGCGATTCCTTCATTTTCTTCGATAGGAGCGGTGGTTTTCATTATTCCAACAATTCCTTTTCTGACGTTCACAACGCTGCGGATGCCTTTTCGCCTGAGCAGCGAGGCGGCAATCATGGAGCGGTAGCCGGTGCGGCAATAAATCAAATATTCTTTTCCAGAATCAAGTTCAGCGATTCTGTTGCTGAGTTCCGCCAGCGGAATATGTTCTGAATTTTTAACGTGCGAAGTGTCAAATTCACCATCGCGCCTCACGTCAAGAATTTCCTTTGAGTTGTCTTTTATCATCGTTTCAAATTTTTCCGGCTCCACCGATGGAAGTGTATCAACCGGGTTGCCGGCACTGAGCCATGAAGAAATTCCTCCGCTCAGATATCCTTTCACATTTTCGAACCCGACTCGCGCCAGCCGAACGATGCTTTCTTTTTCCGTTCCTTCTGATGCGACTATCACCACCGGATGGCTGATGTCGATGAGGGTTCCGGCCCAAATGGCGTATGAGCCATTCAATCCTATGTTGAGCGAGCCGTTCACAAATCCCTTTTCAAATTCATCGGGAACTCTTGTGTCCAGAACCAGTGCTCCATTGATGATTTCATTTTTTAATTCTTCAACACTCAGCGGTTTTACGTTTTGCAAAATCACCGTGTCAATGGAGGTGTATCCGTTTTTATTGATGCTTGCGTCAGCGAAAAAATAGGCAGGGGGAGGAGTGATTCCTACCGTGAGTGTTTTTATGAATTCTTCCTTAGTCATATTCTGCAGCGCATAATTGTTTTTCTTCTGGTTGCCAATGGTTGACCAGGATTCCTTACCGATATTTTTTCCACAGGCTGAACCTGCCCCATGCGCGGGATAAACAATCACATCATCATTGAGCGTTTTGATTTTCGTGTTCAGCGAATCGAACATCAACCCGGCAAGATATTCTTTGGTGATGCCGCTTCCATCGAGCAAATCAGGTCTGCCCACATCGCCAACAAAAAGTGTGTCGCCTGTGAACACGGCATGTTGCTTTCCGTTTTCATCGAGCAAAAGATAACACGTTGATTCCATCGTGTGACCGGGCGTATGCAGCGCGCGGATGGTGAGTTTACCGATTTTAAATTCCTCTCCGTCTTTGGCGTTGTGAACTTTATATTTTGTTTCAGCCATCGGTCCGTAAATAATCTGCGCACCGGTTTTTTTTGCCAGGTCAATGTGACCTGAAACAAAGTCGGCATGAAAATGTGTTTCGAAAACGTATTTGATTATTGTGTTGCGTTCTGCAGCGAGTTGTGTGTAGGGTTCCGTTTCGCGAATCGGATCTATGATGGCTGCTTCGCCTTCCGACTCGATGTAATAGGCCGCTTCGGCAAGGCAGTTGGTGTAAAGTTGCTGGATGTGCATACGAAATGTTACGGAGCAAATTTATGAACTTTATAATGCAGCTTCAAATTTATATTCCGTCAAATTTTATTAATTTACTTTTGTTCATCCGAAATTCGACTTATGACAACTGAAATAGCTCTGGTTCTTGCACTTCTTTTGCTCGCCATTATCTTATTCGCATCCGAGAAATTCACCGTTGACATCATCACTGTTTTTCTTCTTCTCGTTCTCACCGGGACATGCATCATTACGCCTGAAGAAGCGTTCGCGGGCTTCGGCAGCGATTTTGTAATAACGCTTGTTTCCATTTACATTATCAGCGGTGCGCTTCAGCGTACGGGTGTGCTCGATTATTTCGGGGCGCGGCTCGTGAAGGCTTCGAAACTCAGCGCTCGCTGGCTAACGTTTTACGTGATGCTTATGGTGGGCGCCACATCGGCATTCATGAACAACACCACCACCACAGCTGTTTATCTTCCTCCGGTTATGAGCGTGGCGCGGAGAATAAAACTCAGCCCGTCAAAAATTCTGATACCGCTGGCCTACGCTTCCATTCTCGGAGGAACAATAACAATGATTGGAACATCAACCAATATTGCCGTGAACGGGTATCTCCGTAAAAACGGTTTCGGTCATCTGGATTTGTTCGACATTTTTCCCATCGGCATAATTCTTTTTATCACGGGACTGATTTACATGACGACCATAGGAAGAAAGTTTTTGCCGGACAGGAAAGAAGATGACATCAAGGAAGAAATTTCGCTGCGCAAATACGTGACGGAAATTATTATCCTTCCAAACTCGCGAATGATTGGCGAATATGTTTTTGATTCTGCGCTCAGCCACATGGGGTTCCGCGTTCTCAACGTCATCCGTGGCGAGAACAATTTTATTCCCGACACTACGTCTGTTATTTTCCCGAACGATTTGCTCATTGTTGAGGGCGCCATTGAACACCTCATGAAAGTGAAAGAAACAGGAGGCATTGATATTCGTGCCGATGCGCTGGTGTCGCAGGAAATGCAATCGGGCAACATCAAGCTGGCTGAAATTCTTGTCACCAACCAGTCGGAGTTTGTGGATAAAACGGTGAAGCGGTTCAACTTCCGGCAGAAGTATAATCTTGTGGTGGTCGCCATTAACCGTGCCGGGCAAACGCTCACTGAAAAAATCGGTAACACCCAGCTGCGCATGGGCGACATATTGCTTGTGCAGGGGCTGGCAGACAAAATTGACTACCTCCGCCAGAACCGCGACATCATGGTCATCGAAGATTTCCGCCCCGAACTTTACAAAATGAAAAAAGGAGTTTACACACTCGTCATTTTTCTTGCTGCCGTGGTGTGCAGTTCATTCAATGTGCTGCCTCTGTCTGTCGCTTTCATGGCGGCTGCGTTCCTCACCATTCTGCTTCGCATCATTTCAATCACCAACGCTTATGAGCACATAAATTTTCAACTGCTCATCATGATTGCGGGCATGTCCGCCTTCGGCACCGCATTGGTGAAAAGCGGTGCATCGGTTTATCTTGCATCGCATATCACCGAGATTTTTGCCGGCATGGGAAACCAATGGCTGCTCGCAGGATTTGTGATTCTCACCGTGCTGCTCACCCAGCCCATGTCCAACGCGGCAGCGGCATTAGTCGTTTTACCTGTGGCGATTGAGGCGGCCGCCAGCCAGCACCTTAACCCGCTCACGTTTGCCGTGGCTGTCATGCTGGGAGCTTCGGTTTCTCTTATTACGCCTTTCGAACCGTCTTGCATTTTGGTTTTCAATCCGGGTAAATACCGGTTCAAGGACTTTCTCGTCAACGGAAGCATCATCACCGTTATTCTCATCGTACTTATCGTTCTGCTTGTGCCAATGTTCTGGCACTTTTGAGATTTTTTATTAGTTATTTCAATAATTATCTCAGTAGTTCAATATGAGTTATTTACCTCACAGTTTAAATCATTTATCATTAAATATATTATATTTGGAATACAATATATACTATTTACCTAACAATGTATTACTTTGGTAGTTCAATATATCCTATTTGTAAATCAATATATATAATAAGATATTAAATATATTAAATTGATAATTCAATATAATATATTGACCTTTTAAGCTATTTATATTTACATTTGCTGCCTAAACTAAAATGGTATGGACGAAATACACATGGGAAAAAAAGTTCGGGAAGTAACCATCAAGCGCGGCATGCGCCCTCCTGACCTTGCTAAACAAATGGGCATTCATAAGCAGGGCATGCACCACATCTGGAAACGAAAAGAGTTTCATACCAAGACGCTGAAAAAACTTTGCCGGATTCTGGACTATGATTTTTTTCAGCACCTGGCAAAAGTGGACATGGCGCAAATGGAAGAGCTTCAGAAAAAAAATGCAGCGCTCGAAAATGAAATAGCTCTGCTCAAACGTGAGAATCAATTGCTCGTGCAGGCAAACAACTGGCTCAGCAAAAGGTGATTGCAAACCTGCTTACTTTTGGCGCAACATAATGTAATGGCAAAACCATCCGACTACATCGGCATTTTCGATTCCGGCATTGGCGGGCTAACCGTTGCCAACGCCATTCACAGACTGCTGCCCGAAGAAGCGCTGTTCTATTTTGGCGACACCGCGCATCTTCCTTACGGAGATAAATCAGCGCACGCTGTGGAAAATTATTCCGTGCGCATAGCGGAATTTTTAATCAGCAATCACTGCAAGATGATTGTGATTGCATGCAACACGGCTTCTTCGTTTGGTTTCGATGCCGTGAAAAAACTTGCCGGAAAAAATATTCCCGTCATCAACGTGATTGACCCTGTGGTGGAACTGGTGGCGAAAAAATTCAAGCACGGAAATATCGGAGTCATCGGAACCAAGGGGACGATTCGCTCCGATGTCTATGCAAAGAAAATTGCGAAGCAAAACCGCAAGCTGAATGTTCATTCACAGGCGACACCGCTCCTCGCCCCGATGGTGGAAGAAGGATTTTTCGATAACAAAATCAGCCGGACCATTATCAATTCATATCTCACGCGTCCAAAACTTCGCGACATTGATTCTCTCATTCTCGCCTGCACGCATTACCCGCTCATCCGGAAAGAGATTGAAGAATTCTACAGGGGAAAAACAATCGTCATTGATTCGGCAGAAACTGTGGCTATGCATGTGAAGAAAAAATTAGTTTCCCTGAAGCTTCTTGCCCCGGAAAAAAAATCAGGCGGAAAAAAGAATATTTTCTATGTATCGGATTATACCGATTCATTCGAAAAAAGCACCCGCATTTTCTTTAAAGGAAAAATTCAGCTCAGGCATTTCCAGCTTTGGGGCAAGGAATGAAATTTGAGTATCTGAATAACTTTACAGTTCGTGATTCGTATTCAATCAGCTATTCGATAAATATTTTTAATTTTACATCACGATTTCAATTCCATGACATCAAAAATTTCTCTTCTCACATTTGCAATTTGCCTTTTGATTTTTTCCGGCTGCAAAAAAGCGAATGAATACCCTGTTGAACCGCTGATTAATTTCAAGTCGCTGACCACGGATAAAAATTCCAATGGCAAAGACATTGCCGGACGCATCACGTTTTCATTTACGGACGGAGATGGCGATATCGGGCTTGCCGACAATGACACCTTTCCGCCCTATAATCCGAGCGGGCAGTATTACTATAACCTTGTGCTGAAATATTTTTCCAAACCAAACGGAGTATGGATACCAAATACAGCGTATCATCTGAACGGCCGACTTCCGGTCATCACTCCCGAAGGAACTAACAAAGCCATTCGTGGCGACATCGAATATTTTATTTACGGATTGGATCAGCTCCCTCAGTGTGCGGTTAATCTCCCTGTACGTTTTGAACTTTATATTTACGACCGTGCGCTGCACCGGAGCAACACAATCACTACAGAGGAGATTTTAATCAACACTCCCTGATTTATTTTTTGAGCAGCCCGGTTACCGCAGTTTCTATATCACAACGAAAATTTTCTTTTTTTAATCCGGTTGTTTCATTCACTGCTTTTATAGCTTCATCCAGCGAAAAGTTTTTTTGAGGCGATGAATAAAAAATATTTTTCCCGGATAATTCTTCTGCTAAATATTCCTGCTCCGTTTGCCCGGGGGTGGGAATAAGAATTGCTTTTTTCCCTGTAGCCGCTAAATCCATGAGGGTGGAATATCCCGGGCGGCAGATTATGATTTCGGATTGATGTATGGCTGCAATAAGTTCTTCGGTGTTGAGATATGACACAATGGTTAAATTGTTTTGACGGCTGAATTGTTTTTGCTCTTCTGTGACACCGCGAACAATTAATGCACGGAAATTTGTTTTTAGAATTTGCTCCGTCAGAATTTTTTCCAGTACTGTTCTCTGCGGTTCTGTCCCTGAAAGCAGAACAAGAAAATCATATTTTTTTAGTGCAGGAATATTTTGCTCTGAACTAAACCGTGAAAGCAATCCGATGAATTTCGCGTTTGCAGGGAGCGGATATTTATGTGACAAATCACCGGAGAGATTTTTTTCATCAGCAACATCGGGAATCCAGCATTCGTCATATTTTTTTGCATAAGATAAAATGATGTGCTGAATCAACGGTTCGAGAAACTTTAAAGCTGTTGGACTTTTCACCATGAGTTGGTGGGTGATGAAAACGCATTTCGTCTTTTTGCTCCAAAGCCCGAAACGGTTATCACTGATGACCAAATCGGGTTGGTGTTCATGTATAATTTTTTTCAGCGCGGCATGCTCTCTCCAAATCGCCAGAATAATTTTTGGAATCTGCATGGCAATTATCAAAGCCATTCCGAAAGTTTTTGAATAAAGAATCCTGTAACCGCTAAGTGCAATATGTTTCAGTTCCGGAAATTCTTCTTTCAAAAGCTGAGCTGCTCTGCCATCCGCTGCGATGATTACATCAGCATCTTTTTCCTGAAGCTTTCTTATTATTGGTATACACCGAGTGGCATGACCAAGTCCCCAGTCAAGCGGGGCGATGATGACTCTATTTCTTTTTTCCATCTGTTTAAAAATTTATCACGCAGAGGCGCAAAGCTCGCGAAGAAGAATTTCAACAAAAATAAAACCTTTGCGCTCTTTGCGCCTCTGCGTGAAATTTTCTTTTGGGCGCGGTGTTACATTTGCCCCATGACCAAGCACAAACTTCAGCGTTTTGCCGAACTGGAAACATTCACCAATGTTTTTCAGCCGAAGATGGGTTTTCCTCCGCAGGATTTTTCGCTGAAAGGAAAATGGAACGCTGAATATTTCAGCAATGAAAATCCAATCGTACTTGAACTGGGATGTGGTAGGGGAGAATACACTACCAAACTTTCGGAGATGTTTGTACAGAAAAATTTCATTGGCATTGATATTAAAGGAGCGCGACTGTGGCGCGGAGCAAAGACAGCAGCCGAAAATAAAATGCCGAATGTCTGTTTCATCCGCACCCAGATTCAATGGCTGGAATTTTTTTTCGCAAAAAATGAAGTGTCAGAAATCTGGCTCACCTTCCCCGACCCGCAGCCGCAGAAAAGCCGCGTGCGCAAACGTCTCACTTCTCCGCGCTATTTGAAAATGTATGTTCATATTCTTAAACCGCAGGGAATCCTTCACCTGAAAACGGATAGCAAAATGTTGTTTGATTACACAGTGGAAACTGCGCAGGAAAATAATTTTTCGATTGCCTCAGCGACTGATGACCTTTACAATTCTCCTCTGCATGATGAAGTGCTTGGCATTAGAACTACTTATGAAAAAATGTTTTTAGATGAGGGAAAAGAAATTTGTTATTTGCAGATGGAGAAAGTTTAGCCGCAGATTCACAGATTAATTTTAATGATGTTTTAATCTGTGAATCTGCGGCTGATTTTTTTAGTTCACTACTGGCAAAAATCCATAGTTCTTTCCATACTCTAACATCTGTTGCAGGAAGTCGGTGGGGTATTCGATTTTTATGTCGGTGATTTTATCTCCATCCATCACAGGCACAAGGCGCGGCTGGATGAAGCCCATGTAGGGCGCTACGTTGAGCGGCTCATAACGCTTATGAACTTCGGCAAGCAATTGCTGGTCAACCTGAACACCATAAGTTTCCACAAGATTTTTACCTGCTTCAAAATCGCCTTCAGATTTTATTCGCTGGATTTCACGGAGCAAATCACCAAACAGTGATCTCAACTTCAGATAATCGTTTATCACGAAATAAGTTTGATGATGATATACAGTATCACGGAAGACATAAGATATCTTGGTGTCCTTAACTACTTTGCTGATAACATTATCTTTCTGATTTTTAAAAGCCCACATCGCAATGAGCTGGCGGTTTCGCATGTGCGATTCTTCGAGATTGTCACCCGGTTTAATTCTGTAGAGTTGGGTCATCAGTCCATTCAAAATGTAGCTGTCATATTCTGCCATGCCCACTTCTGTTGAAGGCGCTACACCTATTTCAACAAGTTTGTTATCCATAGCATAATAGAGCGCCACTATATCAGCGCGGGCTTCTTCAAGTGTGCTTGCATAATTCTTCAATGTCTCTCCTGTGCTCCCAACGCCCT
>Ga0247727_10020342_pt1 | contig 10159 bp, 9 predicted proteins | sample WisWelCaveWW1625_FD_202498 | JGI IMG/M metagenome (GOLD analysis project Ga0247727, IMG submission 202498) | Biofilm microbial communities from Wishing Well Cave, Virginia, United States - WW16-25 | ecosystem: Environmental > Aquatic > Deep subsurface > Groundwater > Cave microbial mat | place... | reverse complement strand
GTCGCGCCTACCGAATGGAAAAATCCTGCAGTTTTCGGTCGGCACCGCGCCAACCAGTGTCCAAAAAAGCGACGATTTTGGGGGCTAATTTGACGAGGTCTGTGGTTGGTGCAATGCCCGACGCCGAAGTGGCCGATTTGCTCGTGGCGGTGCGCGACAAGCAAGAAGAATTCATCCAAAAACACGTGATCCGTGAGCTGCTCCGTCACGCCGGCGAGCCAGTGGCGCGGTTCTTACGCTGCTTCAGTGTTTACCGATTGCCGGTTGCAGCGCATGGGGCCGAGCGCATCATGCAGAGCGTTTTGGGTTCTGAACAGAACTGGCAAGGTCTTCTCGAACAAGGCGTGCGGTTGAGTTTGGTGGAACATGATCGCGATCACAGCACTTACTGGATAACCCCGCTGTTGCGCGAAGAGCTTTGGGCCGCACTTAATGTGGAAGAGCGCCGCGCCTGCCACGAAGCTGCTTTTGCCTATTATGAAAAAATTTGCGGCGAACGCGAGAAAATAGACCCGACCTGGACCGAAGAATGGATTTACCACGCCCTCGGCTGTGGCCGTGAAGAAGAGACCGTACAACAAGGCGGCGGATTGATAAATTTTCTCCGTGAAAATGTAGCTTTTTTGGAATCGAAACGCATTGGCGAATGGATACTCGCGGCTAAACAACAGCCTTTGACCGCCGTATATGACAGTGATTTCCTGAGCTCATTTGCTCTTACGTTAAATTATTTGGGCGAGAACCCCAAAGCCATTACCTATAACGAGCAAGCACTCAACATCTACCGCACCGTCTTGGGCGATAACAACTTGAGCGTCGCGACTATACTGAATAATCTGGGCGAGTGCTGGAGAGAATTAGGCAAACCCCAAGAGGCCACCGCCTATCTCGAGCAAGCGCTCAACATCAAGCGCGCCATATTTGGCGATGATAACAATCCGAACAGCGCCGGAACCCTGAATAATTTGGGTTTGGCATGGAATGCTTTAGGCGAGCACAAAAAAGCCATCGCCTATTACGAGCAGGCGCTGGCGATTCGGAAACAAGTTTATGGCGAGCAGCGTCCTAACGTCGCGATTAGCCTGAATAATCTGGGGTCGGCATATTTTGCGTTGGGAGAAAAGCAGAAGGCAAAAAAATATTTTCAGCCGGCGCACGCCATCTTCAAACAATTTTTGGGGCCGGAGCATCCCAATACGAAAACCGTGGCCAAGTGGTTGGCCTTGTGCGAATAGCTCTTGTGCTTGTGGGGTGAAGGGTGAAGGGAGACATGCCCGTTGTGTCAATGTAAAAACGACTTGTTTTGTTCTCAGGTTTTACGTACATTTTCGTTTAGCGCGAAGCCAACAAACAGAGGTCAAAATATGCAAGCCTTAAAAGTACGGCAACAAGTCATTGACGGCGAGATTAACCTTAAGGTTCCAAAAGAATTTGGAACACTTGTCGAGGTTATCATTCTCGGGCATTTCGATGACAAGGTTGAATTATGGCATGACACAGAGATAAAAGACGCTGACAAGAGCATTAAGCCTATCAGCGAAACCGAACGCCTTCAGTTTGAAGGCGAACAGGCGGCAGGGGCGGATTACTTCCGATTTGAATTGGAAAATAATTGTGTTCCGCCAGCCGAAGAATTGGAGTATTACAACCGAATCGTATCCAATGCAACCCGGTGAAATCTATTTCATTCAGTTTGATCCGAGCGTCGGCTCTGAGATTCAAAAGAGCCGCCCCGGACTGGTGATTCAAAAATCTCCCCAACGCAACACTATCATTGTGTTGCCCATTTCCAGCAAACCATTAACCCATCCCGTTTACGAAGTAGAACTGCGCAAGGATAACCTGAATCGACTTTATGCCGATTCAGTTGTCATCCTCGATCAAGTCAAATCCTTCGACCAACGCAGGTTTGTCGGGAAAATCGGAGAGATTCAGCCAGCTCAACTTGCCGATATTATTGCGAAATTCAAAAGTATTTTGCCATAGGAGAAATAACGATGAGCTCTACTCAAAATTCCACGCAAGAACAAGGCATCACCGCCTTGAATCAGGATTTTAGCCGCTACGATCAGGTTAAAAAAGAGCAAACCTATCATTTGGCGGAAAATGAAAAAGAGGATCAATTCGACGAGGAGTACGAGATCAAAACCTGCGACCTGCGCCAATTCTTTGCGGGCGGCGAGGAAGGAAAGAAGAAATTCGCACAAGAGCTAGGCACAGCGCTGGAAGGAATCGGCTTCGCCATTCTCACCGGCCACGGCGTTGATCCCAAACTTTATGCGCAAGCCAAGGAGCAAACCTGCGAGCTCTTTGCAAAAACCACTCGCGAAGAGAGAATGAAATACCGCGCGCAAAGGTTCGGCTCGGTGAATCAAGGTTATTTCCCCATCAAGGAGACGACCATCATTCATCCCGACCTCGTCGAAGGCTGGGTGTTTTGTCGCCGAGCTTTTAATCTCGATGACGATCCGAATTACCAGGAAGAGCGCTTTTGGCCTTTGCCAGGCTTCGAGCCATTTTTCAGGCAAATTTGCTCGCATCACGAACGGCTCATTCTCCCGATCATGCAGAGCATTCTCCGATACCTCGAATGCGATCCGCATCTCTACGACCGAAAATTGACGCGCACGAATTTCGGATTTCGCCTGAACTATTATCCGCCGATCGGCCAAGAGGAGGCGGCCTCCGGCGCCGGTCGCATGTTGGGCCACGAAGACGTCGATCTCTTTACTTTCCTGCCCGCCCAGGAAGTCGATGGCCTGCAAGTGCTGAATCGGGAAAACATGAAATGGATTCGCTTGAATCCGCCTGTGGGAACGATCATCCTGAATACCGGCGATTATATGCAGCGGATCACCAACGACCGCTTGCCTTCCACCACCCATCGCGTGAGCAAGCCGAGGCATGCCAGGCTTTATGATCAACCGCGTGTCACTTTTCCCATGGCCATCTATGTTTGGGAAGAGGAAATTCTGGAAGTCCTTCCCGGTCTGGACACGCCAAAATATGAGCCGATTTCTGCGATTAAGTTTCATACCAAGATCACGAGCAAGTACTATGGGGATGATTATGCGGTGAAGTAGATACAACGTGAGCCGCAACCAAAAAGAAAAACAAAAGCGCACGCAAAGACGCAAAGATTATGCAAAGTTTTTTACTTTTTCAGAATAGACAAAATAATTTGATGACAAAATAATTTTGCTCATAATCATTTTGTCATTATTGGAACACGGATCGCACGGATGCGACGGATTTACACGGATAAAGCAAAAATAAAAATCCGTGAGAATTCGTTTCATCCGCGTTATCCGTGTTCAAAAAAGGAGGAAGGCAAACCATGACCAATGTAAAACCAGAAACACAACCACGAGTCGAAAACCACGACGGCATTGCCGTGATTCGCGGCGGCGGGAACAAGCGAGAATGGAACGGGATTCACTACAAGCAGGGCATGTCGGCAAAAAACGTGGGTGCGAAAGCGCTGTCGATCAATGTTGCCACGATTCCGCCTGGGGGAGTTGCCGGTGCGCACATTCATGTTGGTTTTGAAGTCATGCTTTATATCGTGCAGGGAGGTGTCCGGCACGAGTATGGCCCGGGCTTGACCCAATCCGTGGAAAACGAAGCCGGTGATTTTATTTTCATCGAGCCCGGCGTGCCCCACGAGGTCTTCAACATGAGCGATACCGAGCCGGTCGTCGCATTTGTCGCACGCTCCAGCGCCGATGAATGGGATAACATCGTTTCTTATGATCGCAAGAGTGGTTTATGAGCACGTGACACGTAAAACGTAAGGCGTAAAAATTAGGAGGCGAATTGAGCAACGGCACACGTGAGACTTTTACTTCCAAGTTCGCTGTCCTCATGACTATGATCGGGGTTGCGGTTGGCCTGGGAAATTTCTGGCGCTTTCCTTATATGGTGGGAAAATTCGGCGGCGCGACCTTTGTGATCTTTTACATGCTCGTCAACGTTTTGATCGGCATTCCGGCGCTGATGGCGGAGTGGGCGTTGGGGCGCTACACTCGCCAGGGAACCGCCGGTGCTTTTGCTCGCGCTGGCTTGCCTTATGGCCGCAGCCTCGGATGGTTCTTTTTCTTTATCGTATTGGCGGCCACCGGCTACTATTCCAATGCCGTGGGCTGGGTGCTGTATCACGCCATCACCGAGCTGGCAGCAGCATTCCATCTCTCGTATCGTGCTGCGGAAATTTTGCCGCCGCCAACCGGCTTTGCGGCCAAATCATTCGTCTTGCAATTGTCATGCACTGGCCTCGTGATTCTGAGTTGTGCTGTCGTTCTGCTGAGGGGTCTGCGTTCAGGCATTGAAGTCATCAGCAAGATCACCATGCCGGCTTTGCTGGTTGTTTTAATCATTCTCATTGTGCGCGCCCTCACCCTGCCTGGCGCAGCGCACGGCCTCGAATGGTATATCTTGAAATTTGATTGGAGTGCGCTGACCGGCAAAGTCATGGTCGCCGCTCTCGGCCAAACCGTCTTTTCGCTTTCACTCGGTGGCACCTTCATGGTGGTCTACGGTTCCTATTTGAATAAAAATGATGATTTGAAAACGAATGCCATCTGGACGACCCTCGGTGATTCGATCTCGGGAGTGCTCGCCGGCTTTGCCATCATTCCAGCGGTTTTTGCGCTTGGGCTCGAGCCCGGCAGTGGCCCGGGACTTATTTTCTTCACGCTGCCACAGGTCTTCGCCGCGATTCCGGCAGGATGGCTCTTTGGCCTACTCTTCTTCCTCGGCCTCTTTGGCGCCGGCCTCTTGTCTGATATCGCTGCTTTTGAAGTTTTGGTGGCCGGCATCACGGACAACACGCGATTAAGTCGGACACGAGCGGTCTGGCTCTTATCAGCGTTCGTCTTCCTCATCGCGATACCACCAATGATCAGCATGGAAATTTTTGTACCCTGGGATTTGACTTTTGGCTCGGGCATGCAGACCCTCGGTTGCCTGCTCGCGGTCATCACCGTTGCCTGGGTGATGAAACGCTCGGAAGCGCTCAAAGAACTGGCGGAAAATGAAAATTCGCGTTTTGCCATCTGGCTGTATTATTGGCTGCGATTTGTGATTCCCGGAGCAATCATCCTGGTTGGAATTTGGTGGCTGTTGACAGATGTCTTCAAAGTTTTAGGCGGTGTATGAGCTCATCTTTATCCTGCCGTGACTCTCAATCCGCCTGCAAACTGGCGATCGTATTGGTCACGATGTTTCGACCCATTCCCGTCTCACCATTCCTCACCAAAAGATTGCCCCTTAAAAAAAGTTTTGCTTTCGTAGTGAAGTGACATTATATTTTCCAGTATCAACAATAATTCATTGACCGTCGTTTTAATAAAAGGATTGCGAAGTTGAGCTTCGCAATCCGGTTGAAATTATCAATCAACCTCGCGAAGAATCATTTTTATGAAATTTATCTCCTGGAACGTCAACGGCATTCGTTCGATCATCAAAAAAGGATTGCTGGAATTTATCGAGCGGGCGAATCCGGAGGTCATTTGCCTGCAAGAAATCAAAGCCAGCCAAGAGCAAGTCGATTTTCTTCTGACAGATTATTTCCAATATTGGAACTCGGCGCAGCGGCCCGGTTATTCCGGCGCCGCCATTTTTACGAAAATCAAATCGCTGAGTGTCAAAAATGATTTAGGCATCAGCGAGCATGATCGCGAAGGCCGCGTCATTACGCTGGAGTTTCCGGATTACTTTCTCGTCAATGTTTACACGCCCAACGCCAAACGCGATTTGTCGCGGCTCGTTTATCGCATGCAATGGGACGCGGATTTTTTGAGTTATCTGAAAAAATTAGAAGAAAAAAAGCCGGTGATTTTTTGCGGCGATTTGAATGTCGCGCATCAGGAAATCGATCTCACCCATCCTAAACGAAATATCGGCAATCACGGCTTCACGCCGGAAGAGCGCGCCGGTTTCGGCAATTTCATCACGGCCGGTTTTATCGACACCTTTCGCGAATTTCACCAGGAAGGCGGGCATTATACCTGGTGGAGTCTCATGCCCGGCGTGCGACAAAGAAACATCGGCTGGCGCATCGATTACTTTTGCATTTCGGCGGCGCTGCGGCCGCGTTTGCAGGAAGCCTTCATTCTGCCCGAGGTGATCGGCTCGGATCATTGCCCGGTGGGCATTGTGCTGGAGTAAAAAGATTTTGCTTTCTTGACAGCGCGACATTATATTGTGCCGTGCAATATTCGTTTTCAGATCGCTAAAATTTAATTTCTCAAGCCAATAATCGTTCTATTTCCTCAACAGCGATTCCCGTTATCTCGGCGATCTGTTCTTTGCCAAAGCCTTTAAAAACTAAAAAAGTTTCATATTCCACCAACCTTTCACTTTTTAAATTGTAATTCGAACGGAAGATGACAGCGCCAGACGATCTGCTGCTGATACGACAATGCCTCGAGGGCCGGCGCGAGGCCTTCGGCGATTTGATTGCCAGACATCAAAAAACTGTGTTCAACGTGGCTTTGCGCATGATCAAAGATTATCAAGATGCGCAAGATCTCACGCAAACGGTTTTTATCAAAGCCTACGAAAAGCTCGACACGTTTAATGAACGGCACAAATTTTTTAGCTGGATTTATCGGATGGCCGTCAACGAATCGTTGAATTTCGTCAAACGCCGCCGGCGCTTCGAAGCGCTGGACGACAACGCCGAATATAGCGCCCATAAACAATCGGCGGTCGAAGAAATCGAGGAAAGTGAAATGAGCCGCAACATTCAAAACGCCCTGATGGATCTGGCAATCGATCACCGCGCCGTGATCGTGCTCAAACATTATGAAGAGTTATCGTACCACGAGATTGGTTACATCCTCGACCTTCCGGAAAAAACCGTGAAGTCGAGATTATTCACCGCCAGGCAAATGCTGAAAGACATCATGATTCAAAAAGGATACCTCAAACATGATCGCCGACAAATACATTGAGCTGATTCATCGCGAGATCGACGGCGTTAATTCGCCGCAAGCGAGCGCCGGGCTCAAAGCTTATCTCGCCGCCGATGCCGAAGCGCAAAGGTTTTATAATGAACTAATCGCGATGTCCGGCATGCTGAAAGAAGTGAAGCCGGTCGAGCCGCCGGCGCATTTGCAGCCGATGATCATGAATATGCTGCCGCCAGATCGCTATGCGCCACGGCCCCGGAGGGGTTTGCTGGCAACCATGCGCGAATGGCTTGAAACGAAATTCAATTTCAAATATGCCTACGTGTTTGCCGGCGGGCTGACCATGGGGATCGTGATGTACGGGTTGCTTTTGCAAACCACCGTGCAACCGAACGATTGGAGCAAGCTTTCCGGCGCGATGATTCCGCGCGAAGAGGCGAAAAATTTAAAAACGATCACAGAGCTTGAGATTGCGGCAACGGAAGTGTCCGGAAAAATCGGTGTGAAAAAATCTGCCCAAATGGTCGAGAGCGAGGTGGCGCTGGTGGCAGGCCAGCCGGTCGAGATGATCATCGGGTTTGACGAGCAAACCATGCGCTTCCAGGAATTTCAGGCGCTGAATGAAACGCCGGAAAATCTCAGAGTCACCGCTGGCACGATCACCTTGCGTCACACCGGACAAAAAAATTACGCGATCCGCTTCGCGATCAAAAGCGGCGCAACGGGTCGAGTGGAATTTAAAATTTTGCGCGCCGAAAAGCCGCTGTACGAACGCACCATTTTTATCACGGCTTCACCATAAGCATTCACATTAAAAATACGGCGCGCGGTGGAACAGGAGACATCATCACATGAGATGGTGTCTCCTTTTGTTGTTTGGGATTATGTGCAGTGCGGCAATTTTGCCGCAACCAATTTGTCAACCGCGAATTAACGCTAATCAACGCGAATAAAAAATTAGCGTGCATTCGCGTAAATTAGCGGTTCGTTAAATCATGAAAAAAATCGCCGGCACATTCATTTTTGTTTGGGTTTTTATTCCTCTTTTAATTTCTGCGCAAGAACTTCCCGCCATTCATTATACAACGGAGAAGGAAGTTAACCCGCTGCCCAATCCGGCGGTGACTGGTTTACATCAGGATTATTTGGGATTTCTTTGGCTCTGTGTGTATAACACTGGACTGGCGCGGTACGATGGTCACAAGCTGGAAATTTATAGCAAGGCTGATAGTTTGGCCAGCGGGCAAACGTGGTTCATGTCGGAAGACAGCACCGGCCGGCTTTGGGTCGGAACGGATGCCGGACTGGTGGTTTCGGCAAAACCGCTGGCAAATTATGCCAATGGCGAACGTGTTCAATTCCTTTCGCGAATCGGCAAAACGAAGTTATCCAACAAAAGCGTGAGCTTCGGCAAGCAATTGGCGTTGGATACGAAAGGCCAAATCTGGCTGGCGACGAGAGGGGATGGCATAATTCGTTATCGCTGGCAAAGCGACAATTCGCTGGCCGCTGATACGCTTCGAACGGCGGAACCGAGCGAGAAAGAAAATCACCGGGTTTTTTCCATTGTTGCTCGAAGAAACGGTACGCTTTGCGCCGCGATGAAAGATAAAATCGCTGTCTATGATTTACAGGGACAATTGCGCGACACCGTGACGGTGAATAACGGCTTGCCCGCCGCGAATATCGGCACACTGCATGAGGGCCGCTCCGGTATTTTGTTTGGCGCCAGCGCCGATGGAACGATCTGGCAGCTTGAAGAGCAAAGCCATCCTTTCAGCATCAAAAAAATTTACGGCGGATTGAAGCATCCTGTCGCCGCACTGCGCGAAACTCTCGACGGCAATTTGTGGATTGCCACATTAGGCTCCGGCGTGATTGAACTCAATCGCCAGGCCTCGTATCAAGCCCAAATTTATGGCAGCAAAAATGGTTTGTTGGGTGAAGTTTTTTGGGAGGTGCTGGAAGACCGCGAAGGAAATTTGTGGTTGGCGCAAAACACCGGCCTGTCGAAACTGCCGTTGAATTTCCGCGCTTATCAGTTTTATTCGGCCAAATCATATCCGGGACAAAAACCGAATTTGCCCGCTTCCGGGGTGATGGCGGCTACTTCCACAGCCGATCACACGCTGTGGGCCGGAACGGAAAATGGCCTGGCGGCGATTGCGCCGGATGGAAAAGTTGAAACCTTGAATAGCGAAAGCGGCCTGGTGAGCAATATTGTTTTTGGCGTCGCTGAAGATCAAGCGCATCGTTTGTGGATTGCAACGCGCGCCGGCGTCAATTGCCTTTCCCCGCAATCCAATTTGCCGCGCTTTTCAGCGTGGCCCCGCCAGCGCGTTTCATTGTTCGGCGCAAGCTGGTATTTGACCGGCGATGCCATCGGCCAAATGAATAGCGCCAAAATTTACGCTTTAAAAACAGGCGAGCCATCGCTGCAAACGGTTGAAAGTCTGTGGGGCGGCACGCAAGATTTGGTGCAGTGTTATGTTGACGGCGAATGGTTCGTTTTTCGAGAATCGGCTGGAGTTCCCGCCGGTCGAATTTGGACAACCGAGATCGATGCCGGCGGCAGAGTTTGGCTTAGTACCGCGCAAAACGGCGTTTATCGCAGCCGCGTTCCGATCACCGTCGCCGAGTTCAAAAAATGGAAAACCAAAGCCTACAAATTCAGCCCGCTCACTATGGGCAAGGAAGTGCTGTCGCCGGTCTTTGTTCCGGTTTTGCCGCCGCCCGATGATAAATTCGCGGCGTTGGGAATGGTTTGGGTTGACAGCTTGATGTGGGTGGCGGCGGAAGACGGCGTGTTTGCGGTTCGTGCCGATCCGCCGAAAATTGTGGCACGTTTTTCCCGGCCAGAGGGGCTGGCAACGAACGGCGGATTTGCCATCAATTATTTTCTTCCGACCAAAAAGTTATGGGTTGGAACGAATGCCGGCTTGAATGAAATTGATCCGGTCAGCCGCAAAGTTTTGCGTTTGATAAAAAAACAAAACGGTTTAATCGGCGAGAGTTGCTGGGGCGTCTCCGCAGTGAATTTTGGCGAAGATAGCACGGTTTATTTCGGCGTCTCCAACGGCTTGAATCTTTACCGGCGGGCTTATGATAAACCCAACGCCAGGCTGCCGCTGCCGCAGATTCGCAGCGCGAGCTTTCGGGAAGATGACTGGGGACAAAACGAAATCACGCTGGAATACGCGGCGCTCAATTTTGCCAATGAAAAACTGGTGAAATATAAAACGCGT
>Ga0247727_10020341_pt1 | contig 10159 bp, 2 predicted proteins | sample WisWelCaveWW1625_FD_202498 | JGI IMG/M metagenome (GOLD analysis project Ga0247727, IMG submission 202498) | Biofilm microbial communities from Wishing Well Cave, Virginia, United States - WW16-25 | ecosystem: Environmental > Aquatic > Deep subsurface > Groundwater > Cave microbial mat | place... | reverse complement strand
TGACCAAATCACCGATTCCCGAAAGGCCAAAAAAAGTGTTCGGGTTAGCGCCCAAGCGTACGCCGAAGCGGACCATTTCAAGAAGCCCCCGCGACATGAGGCCCGCTTTTGTGTTGTCCCCGAATTTAAGCCCGTCGCAGACCCCCGCGGCCACGGCAATCACATTTTTTAAAGCGCCGCCGAGTTCGACACCCACCACATCCGTCTGCGCGTAAACCCGGAAATACATGTCCATAAACGCCGATTGAACCGTCGAGGCATCTTTTTCCGCACGCGACGCAGCGACCACCAGAGTCGGAATGTTCCTTGCCACTTCCTCAGCGTGGGAAGGCCCTGAAAGCACCACCAGAGGGGCCTCCTGCCCCAGGACAGAATGGACAATCTCCGAAGGCCTTAAGCAGGTTTTCCGCTCAATCCCTTTGGAGACACTGACAAAAATTTTCCCCTTATAAGGAAGGTCTTTAATTTTATGAAGGATATTACGGACAAATTGCGTCGGAATGGCTAAAACAATGATTTCGCTGGCTTCAAGCGCGGATTTAAGATCTGTACTGATAACAATTTCTTGGGCTAAGGGGACGCCGGGGAGGAATTTAACGTTTTCACGCTTTTCATTTATAACTTTGGCGTATTCCGGAAAGGCGGACCAAAGCACGACCTGGTTTTGCCGGCGGGCGTTGACGACCGCAAGCGCCGTTCCCCATCCGCCGTCTCCCAAAACCGTCACACGATATTTTTTGTTCATTCGATCCCGCGAAAAAAATGAATGGTGATAAAAGTTTCAAATCCCTTGCAGGACAAGGCCTCGAAGGGAAGCGTAATGTAACACGGAAAAACTTGAAGGTCAAAATAAAATTCGAGAAGAAAATGATTACGCGGCTTGCCGGATGCGCAGCTGGGAACGATGTTCGAGGTAGGCTTGTGCAGCCACGGCAGAAATGGCAAAGCCGGATTGTCCTTGCCACGTATCAACGGACACAATGGAATCAAACCCTTCAAAAAGAGCCAATCGTTTCAAAAGTTCCGCACGCAATCCGAATCGATCCTTCAAAAGCTCAGGCTTTGTCTGCAGGATTTGCGCGGTGTGAAAAAGCGCCACAATCTGCAAGCCTTCCACATAGTCTTTGACGAGCGGACTCCCCACACTTCCCTGCTCAATCCAGAACGGGAGAAAGGTCTTATCGATTTGAGAATGAAATCGCCGGTCGAAAATCCCGGTCGGGATAGCAGCGGGCTCATCTTTCCCGAGCGAACGCCGCAAATTCGAAAGAGGCCGTACATTAATATCATAGGGTTTAAGGCGGTTGGCTAAATCCGCTGCGGCTTGGCCTTTTCCAATAAGGGCAACGGACTCAAGATTGGTTTTTTCAATCCCTTTCACAAAATTTGCGGCCAAGGATTCTCCGAGACTTTCTGAAAGAACCAGCGCAACCGTACCCGCCTTATCCAAGGTTTTATTCGCGGAATCCGAACCGAGCGTCCGTACCAGTGCCTCCGATTCTTCACGCCACACCTTATCTAAAATCGGGCTTGTCGTATTCCGGTTGCGCATTTCACGCCGCTTTAGCGTCGCCTTGACCGCCTTTCGAAGCTCACTGCGCAATTGTTTCACACCACGAAATTCAATATAGGTAATGATTTGCTGCGCATTTCTTTCTGCTAATTGATTCACATTTGCGTTTGTAATCAGCCTGGCAAGATGCTCAATTGCATTTCTCCCATTTTTCCGCACTTCAGATCTGGATTTGAAGCGAGCCCGATAAATCTCGGTTTTTAGGATTTCCCGCTGGGCCGGGGTCAATTCCGAATGGTGATTGGTATATAAATGACGGGCTTGATCAATTTGATCGGCCGCAAGTGCTTTTAAAATTTCCATGGCCCATTTTTCCCCCAATCCTTTTTCCTGCCCTTGAAGCTCCGTGATAAGCAATAAATAGCGAAAGGATTCCAGGGATTGGATGGCCTTCTTAAACAAATCCTTTGAAGGATGCTTCAGGAAAGCCTTGAGGGCTTCTTCAATTTTGGGTCTTGCGCCTTCCAGCTTTTCTTTTTCGATCAACTCCCTTGCCTCAACCAAGGCTTTACCCGCCGACGGAAACGAAGGCCCTATCGCACTCATCAACTCTCTAAACTTCAATCTTATGTCCTGAGTATCCATCCGGACTTCAGACCTTGCCTGCCCACTGTCTTCTGCGCCCTTTGCGCGTTGCACAGAATTTATTTCATCAAGAACCGTTTGAAACTCTTTCTTCGCTCCAATGAATGCATCCCGAAATTCCACAAGCCAGCCGCGGTGTTCGGTCACAAGTTGCTGCCATTCCTGCGGGCTGCCATTCCTAAAACGACTTAATTCATAGGCAACCCCGGAAATACCTCCTTCTCCAAACGCATCCATTTCTTGTTTAAGTTCACGGCTCGGTTTAAAGGGCCCGGAAGGGGCGGCAAGGAATTCATCGATCATCCTGGCACTAGCGTTCATTTGCTGCACAAACCGGAGCAATCCCTCTTTGAAATAGTCCAGATCCAAGTTCTTTTCCTGCAAATGAGCCTCATTGCGAGGCCGCCAGGCGACAAGATTCGCTGTACCCGCCGCCATAAGACGCGCAAATTCACTTTGATGAAAACCTGGCTCTGGAAAATGTTTTACAAAATCCCTAAGATGACTGCCTGCCATATGAACTTTTTGAAGCTGTTCCAACTTAACATCCTCCCCCGCCGACCGCACTTCAGCCCTAACGAAGGTTTCTGGTAGGAGGATATCCTTCTCACGCAAATCAAATATTAATCGATGATAGGTGTCCGTTCCCCGAGCATTCCGATATTGTGGTTCCTGCAGAATCATGCGGTCATTATCTACTAACTCAAACGATTCGCTCTTGCCGCCCTGTTTCGTCCAAAAGCCCAAAGCGTTTTCCGTGATACTGTCCCCGATCAAAAGATCAAAACCCATACGGCGCCAATCCAGCTTGATGAGAGTAAAAAATTGCGCAGCGTAGCCCTGATTCGAATACTTTGGATCGATGCCAAAAAAACCTTTTGCAACCGCCATTTTTAACTTCTCGCCTCGATACCGCGCCGGTTGATCTTTCCACAAGACGTCATAAGCTCCGGCAAAACGGCCGGTGTCATCCAAAAGAATACGGCGAAAACGATTCCAGTTTCTTTCAAAGAAGGTCTGTACCGGCTGAGAACGTCTAAAAGAGCGTGTGAAGAATTCCCGCATAGCCTGAATATCTTCCTCCACCGGCTCGCGATATATCCACCCTTCCATCCGCACCTCGGCCCTTTGCGCAATAAGATAATTCAGCCCGTTTGCGATCCCCTTCCAGTCCATTTCGTATTCGCGCGTCATTAAGTCTGTTTCAGCGGAGCGGAATTCCAGTAATTGCCGGCCTGTCCCGGGATCTCTTCCAAACGGCCTGAACGTAATGCCGGCTAATATAAGGATATCTTTCAGCTCAGGTAAGTTTGTGGCAATTCTTGCCTGCCGATTAACGGTGATTCGGAGACCTTCAATTTTGGGGTCATAAAGAATGCTGTCAATCCGAACAAGCTCTTGAGGAGGCGGGGGAAGAAGCGACTGAAGGTCCATCTTGAGCAACTGCCCCAGAGCCTCACGCGCTTGGGGAGAAACGTAAGGCTTTTCATCCACGAATTGCCCCAGCTGAATTCGCTTCAATAAAATAATGAAATTCCTTTTACGGAAATCACGTATCTCCTGCAGACTCCAAAAGTTGTTATGTTCATAACGTTCTAAATCTTCGCGAAACTGGACCAGCTGCTCGATCACCTGCCGGATTAAAAGAGGCTTTACGAGCCTTGAGCGCTGCGTGCGCATTTGCTCCGCATAATCCTCCAGCACACCCTTGACCCCCTTAATAATCCAGACGAGCTGATCATTTTCAAAGTCATTCCGCACCTCAGAACGAACGAGAGTCAAAGTGTGGGCACTCGGTGCTAAGTCCGGGGGCTGGTATTTATCCGGCGTTTCCAGGAATCGATAGGTGGCGCTTAACACGCCACGAATGTTTTGCGGAACGGATTGAAGTTTTATAACGTCCTGCGTTGCCCACAGTAAAAGATAGTCCGTTAAAACGCCTTCAAAGTAATCAAGAAACTCCGAGTCCAATTTGACAATCCCATCAAATTGAACCGTCAAGGAGTGGATATTCAGAGCGGGTTGAGCCAACAAACGTGCCAAACCCTCGGAAACAACTTCGACAAAGGCTTTATTGGGGTGGGAGGAGCGAACAATTTGCAGCGTCCCATTTTTATGCAATATCATACGGAAGGTGGGTGGAAACATATTAAAGGGCAAAAGGGCAGGCTTATCCCGGTTTTGATAGAGCAGCATGGCCCGATCCAGGACGTCATGAAAAAAAGGTTTCGCGCTGTCAGCGTCAATCCCTAAAAGCAATTCAAAGATAGTTTTCAGGCGCTTTCTGTCTTCAATCCTGTGTTTATTAAATATATTTTGCTGCATTCGGCGTTCAACTTCAGCCAGCGGGCCCACGACTTTTTGTCCCGCAAGATGATTGCGTGTATTTTTAAAGGTTTTGAAGAGATCGGGGTTGACATTAAAAAGAATTTTTTCCGGGTTTAACCAAAGATGCTCGCGGATAAACTTAATCACGTCTTTAATATCCCGCTCTGCTTTACGGCGGTCATAACGATCCGCTGTCGCATAGGCCGGATTTTCCAGAAGTACGATAGCCTGCTGGATTTCACCACGATGTTTTTGCGAAAGCGTCCCCGTTTTTAAATGTTGCGCCAGACGAAGCAGTGTGGGGCTGGCATGATCCCTCTCTTGGGTATAATCATTGACACGCTCCCAAATATCAGCTACCCAGGGATTGGCTTCGATCGTTCGATCGGAAACCGCATACCGCCTTAAATAAGTGAGGGCCTCTTGCACCTCGGGCACATGCGAGAGGTCAATTTTGGGGTCCGTTCGCTTCAAAACAAAGCGGCGCCGCCTTGGAGATTCGGAGTATTCCATTATTTGGTATCTTTCGCTCTCCAAGAGCAAGGCGGTATGCTTTCTATCTCCATTGGCCTCCCGAATAAAGAAGTCGATCAACAGCTCGCGCATATCAACCGCCTGTTCGTCATATCGCGTATTCGTTGCCTTCTCCCCATATTCGAGCTCAATCGCATCAATCCCAATATCCGCGCGTTTCATGAGCTCGCTGACTAAAGGATAATCCGCGTCTGCAATTTCAAGCCTCCTTTCCTTTTTGGTCCCAGCATCATCTGTCACTTCAAAAAGACTGATTGTTCCGTTGGATTTGATGCGGATCACTTTTCGCGATTTCTCCGTTGATAAAATGGCCTCCTTATGCCCCGACAAAACATCTTCCAGTCCGTTATCAAGCTCCATCACCAAATCTACTTTCTGCTCCGGCGTGAGCGGCCTTCCGGCGCGCAGCTCAGAACGAGAGGAACGGCCCTCAAAATGGTCCTCCCAATTCTCACCGGCTTCGGTAAGGGCCTGTTTCCAGTTTTCAATGTCTTCAATCCTTTTTTCCGTTATGGCGTGATAATAGCCGTAAACTCTTTTCCCAAGCTCCGTGGCGAGCTGCTCTTTCGATTTTGTGATTTTTCCGGGAGAAAGAGAGATTGTTGCCTGGGGATTTATTTTGTTATGCTCAAGTGCTTCCCTGATAATTTGAGTTCCCAGTTCTTTTGTCCAGAATCTCTTTGATGCCACCTTTCCCGAACCTTTCAAAATTTTCTCAGGATCTTCCCCAGCTTCTCTTAACGCGGTTGCCCAATCAGAAAGATCATTCACGCGCCCCAGAACCACAGAGCGGTAATAACTGAAAAGCTCGTCTCCCAACTCCGAGCTTCTTTGATCTTTGGATTGGATCCGTCCTGGATTGAGTAAAAGCCCCGCGGTTTTCGCTTCTTTGATCACCTCAATAACCTCACTTTTGACTCTGCGTCTTTCAGACGGCTTGCGCGGTTTTTGAGATGCGGGTTTCGGCTTCACCTCCGCTTTTGGGGATTCGAGGTCTGGAATGGCCCGTTTGACGGGCAATATTTTCTTTTTGCTGAGCACTTCATCAGGACTCAAACCGGCTTTGGTAAGAAGATCCGGCCAACGCAGATTTTGTTTGTTTGATGCCAGGTAAACTTGCTGGAGGAGCCGGCCAATGTTTGTTGCAAGCTGTTTTTCACTTTCGATATCTTCAGGCCGTAAGGAGACTGAAGGGATACGTGCAGCCGTCTGAATAATAGAAACTATTTTGGATTCCGACCAGTTTGCAGCCCGCACCTCAGAACGTCCAGTTCTGAGGTAGTTGCGTGTGCCGGCTACACGGGAAGCCGGCCGTATCTCGGCACGTCTGATATTCGCTGTATCCAGGCCCAGCAAATCCGCACGCATTTCAGATCGCAGGGCAAGCACAGCGCCGGTTGAGTCAGGAATATTGGCACGGCCTAATAGCCCGACGATGTTTTGTTCCGTAAGCTTTTTATTCGCATTGAGATAACGAAGCCCCTGAATGAAACGGTCTATTCTAGTGAGCCATTTTTTTTGTACATCGTAATTAGTACTTAATCCTGCGGCTTGAGTCTTGTGTCTTGAGTCTTGAGAGATTTCATCCAAGAATTGCGTGTATTCGTGAGCTTTGGTGAGCTGTTCTTTTTGCGCCAGGTCGCGGAGGATCTGGTCGCGCCAGGCTTTCAGCAAGGGGCGGGAGACAGGAGACACGGGAAAAAAAGGTTCCTTTCCCCTGGCCCTTGTCTCTTGCCCTCTCAATAACCGATCCCTCGTCCCCCGGACAAATGCCTTGTATAAGTTCACTTTCCCCCCTTTAGCTTCGAAATAATGCTTCCACGAGACTTCCCCGCGCATATGCTGCCGGTAAAGACTTGCCTCCGGAACCGTCCCGATTTCAGGACGAACAACCACATAAGAGATTCCCTTTTCTTTGAATTGCCTCGCAAGGCCCTCGGTGTGGAAACCGCCGGCGATGAGAATACTGGCGTTAAGCGATAAGGGGTAAGCGTTAAGTTTTAAGTTCTTTTTTTGCATTAATCTCATCAAATTCTCAACGAAGGCGGCATCGCGAAGTTCGGCGTTTTCATAAAAAGCAAGGTGTGCGGTAAGAAGTACGTGGTTAGCGTTAAGAATACCGCTCCCATGGGTAGCCCTTATCACTTTCCGCTTATCGCTTACCGCTTTAATTTCGTTCCATTCCTCCCGGCTCAACTCAAGCTTTGCCAGCTTCTCAAGCAAGTCCAGCTGCCGGCTTTCAGCATCTAACCTGCGATCTTCTTCATTTCGAAATAAGGATTCCTTAACCGATTTTACATAAATCTCAAAATCAGAGAAGAATTGTGTGCTTTGGATATCACGGAGGTGTTTGTGGTTTTTCATTAATAAGACAAGTCTTGAGTCTTGTGTCGTAAGTCGTGCGTAGACCTTCTCAAGACTCATGACCCACGCCTCATGACGATGTAATTCTAGAAGTTCCTTCAAAAACAATGCAAACGCTTCGGGCGTGATTTGCGAGGTTTGGAATTCCTGGTACTTTGCATTAAATTCAGTCCACAGTCCACGGTCCACAGTCCACGGAATATTTATTTCCTGTGGTCTGTCGTCTGTCGTCTGTGGACTCTCTTGCTCAAAGTATTTCTTCACCTCTTCTGCAATCTCCCGCACTTCCCTCTCGATGGCGGACTGATCCTTGCCTTCCTTTTCAATCTCCTCTAGCAGCGCACGTATTGATACGGGGACGACTTCGTATTGTCTATCTCCAACCTGTCCCTCGTTTGGGGACTGTCCCCTTATCTTCAATCTCTTTAAAACCGTGACTAAATCCGTGTCGTTTTTCTTAAAAGCTTCAAGTGTTTTATCCACTTCCAAAAGTTCTTTGGAATAAATCTTCTCTTTCTCTTCCTGCAGCCTGTTTCCTGCAGCATGCAGCTTCTCCATTAGTTCAGGTTCCTTCTCCATGGCTTTGAGATAGAACCCCAATCCTTCTTCGTACAAGTTCCAGTCCTCAATCCCTTGGTAGACAGCGCGCCCTTCACTAACAATAGAAGCGGCTGTCGCGCCTGTTAATTCCCCACGCTCAAAATAATCATTCAACGTTTTTTGTAAGATTTCTTTATCTGGAAAACTTTTGAATATTTGCGGATCTAATTCGGAAGAGGCCCCCTCTAAAGCGACAAGAGGAACCGCGTATTTTTTCTGGAAATGTTCAATGAGTTTCTGGATATTGCGCTGGGCATCAGGGATCGCGTGAGCATCTTGGATGAGAATGACAAAGGGGGCAGGGGGCACGGGGCGAGAGACACGAAAACTTTCTTGCCCCTTGTCTCTTGTCTCTTGCCCCCTCGCTTGAAACACTTCCTCGATTTTTCCAATCTCGGCAGGAACTTTAAGCGTTGAAACAGAAATGGGAGAAATGGGGACAGTCCCCAAAACGGTGCCAGGCACGGAATGAGTGCCTGGCACCGTTTCGGCATTCATTTCAGGCAGGGCAAAAATAGATGCGTGAAAGCAGTTGGTCACAAAAAAAACAACGACCACGATCAGGCTTTGGAATCTACGCTGGAGTGAGCAATATTTTTTGGAAGATGTTGGCATATATAATGATGTAGTTTTTAAACGAATTTACAAACTAGCGGTAAAAGATACTCTAAACAATCTGCAAAGACAAGGCGGAACAGGCGGAAAAACAATTGATGCGGAGAGAAAACAAGCAATAACGATCAAAAAAGATCAAGAATTAACCAAGCTCTACCCCACTAAAACAAGGTTTCAGGCGTGACAGGAAGGCCTTCCTGGTATCCCGGGAGACAGGCTGCAATAAAGTCCCAGATGCCGCTGCCCGCGCGGCTGATCATCCGGAACGTTCCGTCAACAAAACCCGCCGTATGGCGGAAGACAGGGCGTCCGCTCTGCTCATGATATTTCTGCACGGTCAAAGGGATTTCAAGGGGCGCGCCTAAAACATTCTTAAGTCCGCGGACAAAGACCTGTTCCATATTCTCCTGGAAACTATCTGTCGCTCCCGCGGCTTGTGCAAATAAGGGAATAGAAAATTGAAAACCAAGCAGCAATAAAAATGCGCTGATTACGAGAGTCTTCTTCATTTTTGGCAAATTCCTTTCCGTTTTTTGGCCCTATCTTATCCCGTACGAATACTTTGGCAAGGGTAAAGTTTTGTTTCTGCCAGCCGATGCTTTGTATACGCAACTATCTGGCTCATCCAACAAGTACCGTGCTTCATTTGATTTTGCCGGCGCCTTTTGCGCCAGTACTCATCGTGTCGGACTTGATGTCCGACTACGATGATGTGCGGGTACACGGTACTGTACATGATTGAAATCGCCAACTGGCAATTTCAATCTTCATGCTGTACAAGGAGTGCCGAGTGAAGCCGCTTTATACGTGCACAGGATGTCAATGGTCGGGAGATGAAACTCATTTCGTTACAAAAATTCTTTCCATTATGTACCGGCCCAAGCACGAGAACATCCAGGCCTTTAAACAAATCAAATGCCCCAAGTGCCATAATCTTGTCACGATTATTTTTGAGACCCTGGATGGATCCGTTGCCAAATGAACAGGCTTCAAACTGTCAGGCACAAGTTTCAGAAAACAATTTTTTTTCTGGGGCTTTGGCTCATGAATGGAGCCTGGAGCCTTCAGCCTGAAGCTTTTAATTTTACGATACCTTTTCTAAACACTCCTCCAAAATTTCAATGGCAACATCCACTTCCTTTTTTTTCACCACAAGCGGAGGAGAAAACCGTATCCCGGATTCTCCACAGCCTAAAAGTAAAAGCCCTTTTTGAAACGCAAGCCTGACAATTTCGTCCCGCTCCTTTACGGCCGGCTTTTTACTTTCCCGGTCCTGCACTAATTCCATCCCCACCATTAAACCCATTCCACGCACATCTCCGATGAGGGAAAATTTTTTCGATAAGATCTCAAGCTTCTTCTTTAGATAATCCCCGATCAAAACCGCATTCTCAAGCAAACCGTGTTCGAGTAAATGGATCGTTTCAAGGGCCGCCACACAAGCCAATGGATTCCCCCCAAACGTATTCGCATGAGCGCCCGGTTCCCAATCCATTAAATCCGCCCGCGCAATCATAGCTCCAAGCGGCATCCCTGACGCAATACCTTTCGCCACAGTAA
>Ga0247727_10020340_pt1 | contig 10161 bp, 7 predicted proteins | sample WisWelCaveWW1625_FD_202498 | JGI IMG/M metagenome (GOLD analysis project Ga0247727, IMG submission 202498) | Biofilm microbial communities from Wishing Well Cave, Virginia, United States - WW16-25 | ecosystem: Environmental > Aquatic > Deep subsurface > Groundwater > Cave microbial mat | place... | reverse complement strand
CTGGCGGCTCTCGCTCGATTTGACATCCATCAGAAACGCCTGGAAGCTGCCGGAGCGGTCCGAGCCAAACAGCAGCGCGTTTCCCCGCCGCGTGAGGGCCTTCTGATAGTGCGCCGGCAGGACACTGGAGCTCGCCGGATCGGTCATCCGCTGGACTTCAAACTCGGTGGCCGGATCCAGGTAGCGCCGGCGTTCGGGAGCGAACTCACGTCCCTTTTGCGCGCGCCCAGGGATGCCCGCCAGGGAGAAGCCAAGGAACGCGCGGCGGCCAAACAGCCGGACGGACTCCATTCCTTCAATCTAACACTACGGTATGACGAGGACTTTGCCGAACTGCTCCTTGTTCTCCAGACGACGGTGAGCGGCTTCGGTTTCCGACAGCGGGTAGACGCGGTCGATGACCGGCCGCACCTGCTTGCGAAAAACAAAGCGCAGCACCTGATGCAGTTCGCCCATCGTCCCCATATAGGATCCCAGCACGGACTGTCGGCGGCTGAACAGGAAACGCAGATCGAGCTTGACGTCGTAGCCGGTGGTGGCTCCGCAGGTCACCACCCGGCCCCCGGCGGCCAGCGACTCGATGCTCTTCTGCCAGGTGGCTTCGCCCACATGTTCGAACACCAGGTCGACGCCGCGCTTTCCGGTGAGGCGGCGCACTTCGGCGGAGATGTCCTGGCGGTAGTGATCGATCACCTCGTCGGCGCCCAGCTCGCGCGCCTTGGCCATCTTGGCCTCGCCGCCGGCGGTGGCGATCACCCGGCAGTGGAACAGCCTGGCAAGCTGGATGGCGGCCGAGCCGACGCCGCTCGAAGCCGACAGCACCAGCACATCCTCGCCCGGCTGGAGCCGCGCGCGGGTGAACAGCATGTGCCAGGCGGTGAGGAATACCAGTGGGGCGGCGGCGGCTTCCTCGAAGCTCATCTCATCGGGTATGGGAATGGCCGCATACTCCGGCGCGGCCATGTATTCCCGGTTGCCGCCGGGGACTCCATTGCCGAACAGCGTGTAGCGCCGGCACTCGTTGTCCCGGCCCGAGACGCACGCCTGGCATTGACGGCAGCTTACGCCGGGGGAAAGCAGCACACGCTGTCCGGGCTTGAGTCGATCGCACAGCTCGCCGGTCCGCATCACCTCGCCGGCGATGTCGCTGCCCAGTACGTGCGGCATCGGGATTTTCAGGCCCGGCAGGCCGCCGCGAATCCACAGGTCGAGGTGATTTAGCGCGCAGGCGCGAACGCGCAGCAGGATCTCATTGGCCTTGATGGCGGGCTCGGGCGCGTCTTCGTATCGCAGCACCTCCGGCCCGCCGTGCTCGTGGATCTGGACGGCTTTCATCCCATCGAGCGTAACACGGCGGCGCTGCGTGGGAACTCACGAACTCGTGGTCAGCCGGCGCATGCGCCGGGAAACGAACAGGATCAGGAACCCGGTGGCGACGTACATCAAAGTGGTGAGCTCCGCGGTTTCCTCCGGCGGCGGTGGCGGCGGAGCGATGTAGGTGGCTCCGTACCGGAAGTTGTCGATCAACGCGTAGCTGTCCACCACATTGCCCTCCAGGATCAAACTGATCTGGCTGATGGCGGTGTCGGCCGTCAGGCCGAAGAATGTTCGCGTCGGGTTCGACTGCGTAGCCACGTTGGTGTACTGCTCCCCGGTCGACAGCACGATTTTGAAGCTCAACGCGCTGGGATCCTGACTCATCAGATCCAGGCCGAAGGCGGTGACACCGGCCGGCAGATTGATCAGCAGCGACTGCTCGAAGGGGTCGGCAAAATTGGCGGGGCCGCGCAGCAGGGAGCCGGAGTTAAAATTGCTTCCCCAGCCGGTCGCCGGATTGATGAGCAGCAGTTCGTAATTGCCAACTTGCCTCACGCCCACGAACTGGACGCCGCCGAGAGTCAAGCCGGACGAGGTGGAGTAGGCCTGCACGGTTCCGGTCGTGTTGAGGATTCCTTCGAAGTCAATGAGGCTGTAGCTGGTGGTGGCGGCCTGCCACAGCGCCGGATCGGTATAAACGTTCAGCACAGTCGCGTGGGCTGTTCCAGCCGCCATCAGCGCTACGGCCGCCAGCGTGGCCGCAGCGAGTCTTTTTCGTGCCTGCATGAAGGTCCCCTTACCCGGTCCCGGCGAGTCACCGCCCGGCCCGCGTTGGTTTGAGATTTCCGCTTCATTCAAGTAGTGGGAGAAAGTACGAATGGCTCTCCCTCGGCGGGGGATGATCTGAGAGAGTATTCCACTGGCTTGACTATTCTTAACCGTCACGGAGCGGTTGGAGGACCGGACGTCGGCCGTAACGGAGCCGCGACCGTGAGGGTTGGCGCGCCCATTTTTTCACAGCATCTGAGGGAGCGGTTGCCGGACCGCTTGCTTGCGCACGCGGCTCGGTCTATCCGTGCGCAACCGTGGCTTACTCCAGGATTCGCCGCAGGAAAGCTGCGTCTTCCAGGATCGTACGATAACCGGGGCGGGTCGCCATGGACTCGAACCGTTTCCGGAACTCCGGCAGCGCTTTCTTCGCCTCCAGCAACTCCGCGACGGCGGTGTCTTTGTTGCCGGCGAAGTACTCAAGAAACCCCAGCAACAGATGCAGGTCGGGCTCATCCTTGCGATAGCGCGCGGCGAAACGCGCCGCCGCCAGCGCCTCCTTGTGCCTGCCGGCGTTGGACAACTGGAAGCTTCGCTGGCTGTAGAGCAGCGACTGATTTAGATCGAGCAGCCGTCGCAGTTCGACCATCGGCCGCGGATGATCGTCGACATTCACAAAAACCGGGCGGTCGTTGTTGATGTTGCGCCCGCCCAGCTTCCTCACCACCAGAAGCGAAGCCGACTGGCGGCCGCGCGAGTCGCCTCCGGCGTCGTCGCCCGCTTTGAGCGCCGCATACATCTTCTCCGCCAGATCGCCGGTGGTCGCTTCGAAGGCCCTTCCCATCGCCTCGACCACTTCCGGTCCTGTCAGGATGTTGCCCTGCGCCGACCAGTGTTTTCCCTGCCGGTCGCCGGCCCATCGATTGGCCTTCGGGCCGGTGTAGGCGGCCACTCCGCAATTGTGATCGGCTACGGCGAGCTGGCGGGTATCCGTGCCGCCGAAGGCGTCCTCGGCCAGCAGCGTTTCCACCACCTGACGGGCGGACAATCCCTGGCGCAGCAGGTCCAGGCCGCGCGAGCCGTAGCCGACGTTCACATTCGCCTGGGTCGCCACAGCCCCCACTCCGGCCTCGGCCCAGGGCACCACGGCGCCGACGGAGAAGTACCGGGAGGCGACGGCCACGCCCCACTCGCCGGCATCCGGATCGCAGGCGACGATCGAGAATGTGGCGACCGGCTGTGGTTGCTGGGCGCTCGCCAGCGTGGAAAAAAGGAGCAGCAGCGGTGTCGGGATCAAAGTATCCATAGTCTACTAAGAAACGAGATACTTGAAACATGCCGCCCCGGCACTGCCTTCGATGACGACACCGCGCGAGGAGTACATACGCCGGCTCACTGCGCACCAAGCCCGCCACGCGCGTCTTGAGCAGCAGCACATTCTCACCGGCAACTTGAGGCTGGCGGTGGCACTGCTGTTCGTCCTCCAGGCCTGGCTGACCTTCGGCAGCGGGCTGATCCCGCCGTTGTGGCTGCTGCTGCCCGTCGCCGGCTTCGTTACGCTGGCGGTGGTCCACGAGCGCATCCTCCGGGCGCGACGTCGGGCAATCCGCGCCACGTCGGCTTACGAGCGCGGGGTGGCGCGGCTGGAAGATCGCTGGGTGGGAACCGGACGTGCCGGCGAGCGGTTTCGCGAGGCCGCCCATCCCTATGCCGAGGATCTGGACTTGTTCGGCCCCGGCGGCCTGTTCGAGCTGCTGTCGATCGCGCGCACCAGGATGGGCGAATGGATGGTGGCGCACTGGCTGAAGGTTCCCTCGCCGCTGGAGGCGGTCCGCGAGCGCCACGCCGCCGTCGCCGAGCTGCGCGACAACCTGGATCTGCGCGAGGATCTGCAGATCCTCGGAGAGGATGTGCGCGTGGGCGTTCATCCCAAGGCGCTGGTGGACTGGGCCGAGGAAGCACCCGTGCTCGATTCCGGCGCGCTGCGGACGACGGCGATGGCCCTGGCCGCGCTGGCGGTGGCGACGGTGGGGATGTGGATCTGGCTGGGCTGGCGCGTGCCTTTCATTCTGGTGCTGGCCGTGGAGGCCGGCTATGTCTACCGCACGCGGAGCAAGGTGCGGCGCGTGATCGCCGGTGTGGAGCGCGCCTCGCACGACCTGGCGCTGTTGTCGGAATTGCTGGCGAGGCTGGAGCGCGAACGTTTCACCGCCGCCCGGCTGGCTCATCTGCACGCGGTGTTGGACGGTGACGGGCAACCGCCCTCCCGCCAGATCGCCCGCCTCAACCGGTTGGTGGAGCTGCTGGACTCCCGCGACAACGTGGCCATGCGCATCATCGGCCCGCCGCTGTTGTACACCACGCAGCTCGCCTTCGCCGCCGAGGCCTGGCGGCGCCGCTCCGGCGTCCGGGTGCGAACATGGCTCGAGGCGGTCGGCGAGATGGAGGCGCTGTGTTCGCTGGCGGGCTACGCCTACGAGCATCCCGAAGATCCGTTCCCGGAGTTCACCAGTGCCGCCGCGTGCTTCGACGGCGAAGCGCTGTCGCATCCGCTGCTGCAGTCCGGCCGCGCCGTCCCCAACGATGTCAGGCTGTGCGGCGAGCCCGCGGTGATGGTGGTGAGCGGGTCGAACATGTCCGGCAAGAGCACCTTGCTGCGCACGGTGGGCCTCAACGCCGTGCTGGCGATGGCCGGCGCGCCGGTGCGAGCCCGCTCGCTGCGGCTGTCCCCGCTGACGGTCGGCGCTTCGATGCGCACCATCGATTCCCTGCAAGGCGGCAGCTCGCGTTTTTACGCCGAGATCACCCGTCTGCGCAAGCTGGCCGACCTGGCCAAGGGGCCGCATCCGCTGCTGTTCCTGCTCGACGAACTGCTGCACGACACCAATTCGCACGACCGCCGCGTCGGCGCCGAGGGCATCGTCCGGGAACTCGCGGGCCGCGGCGCCATCGGGATGGTCACCACGCACGACCTGGCGCTGGCGCACATTGCCGACCAAATGGCCCCGCGCGGGACCAATGTTCATTTCGAGGATCACCTGGAAGGCGGCAAGATCAGCTTCGACTACAAAGTGCGGGCCGGCATCGCCCAGAAGAGCAACGCGCTCGAGCTGATGCGCTCCATCGGCCTGGATGTCTGACAGTGGGCGGGCTTCAGCCCACTGTCGTTTCGTGTTCTACGAAGCACGCGTCAAGACGAGTCTGTCTCGACGCCGCAGACACGGGTGCCCGCGGCACAAATCGTGGCGCACGCACTCTGCGTGCCGTCTCGACACTCGTGTCGAGACTAAAACTAAGTGGCATTGGGCTTCAGCCGGTCCCAGCGGTGTCAGCGGTTACACCGCCGCCTGCCGAATCATCACCGCCGGCGCCGGACCACGGTAGCTTGCGATCGACTTGCTCGCCTCGAAGGAGTAGCGCGCCACTTGCGGCGTCCAGCCCAGAAGCGGAGCCAGCGAATCCGCGACCACGATCCTGTCGAGAATGCCCGCCAGCGCTTCCTGCAAATCCTCACCGGCTGCTTCCGACTTCAGAAAGGCGCGAACGATCTCGCGCCAGCCGCGATTGCGGTTGTCCTCGTGCAGGAGCGCGGAGAACAGAATGCCCGCCCGCCGCGGATGGCCGATCATCAGCGCCAGAAGCAGCATCACGGGCTGAAACTCACCCGGCTTTTCTGGGCTACCCTCGAAGGCGCGCAGTTCCGGGCCGCGCAACGGCGCTTTGAGAAGACGATAGACGTTGGTGAACCGCTTGGCGGCTCGTGGTGTCGGGATCAGATTGTAGAGCGAGTGCGCGAACCGTTGCTCCCAGTCGCGAATTTCCAGCGAGGCGGGATTCAGGTCGCGCTCTTGCGGCGGCGAAAGAGGTACTGGAGAAACTACCGGCGCGGACGCGCCCAATCCAGCCGCCTGGGCAGGAGTGGCGGGCGCCGCCTCGGGCGTCCCTGCTTCGGACACCGGAGCGGGCGCGGGTGACGTCTCGGCGGTCCGGGTGACCGGGAGCAGGCCGCTCACCAGCCTCTGGTATCCGGTGGCGTCCATGGGCCGCAGAGTGAACGGAATCTGGAAGATCTTCTCCAGGTAGTTCTGCGGCGTGGTCAGCCATTTCTCGCGCCGCGCGCTGAAGGCGCTGTATTCGTGCTCAAGGGAATGCAGCAACCAGCGCGAGTCCACGCCCACCACCACCACGAACAGCGGAAACGCCAGCAGCAGGTGCACGGCTTGCAGCACTTCGATCACTTTCGACGCCGGGCAGCGGTCCAGGTCGTCGATATAGAGAATGATCCGGTCCACGCGCTCCTTGGCGCTGCCTTTGACGACGGCGCCGTCCTTCCCCAACAGCGTGCTCAATTGCTCGAAGTCTTTCCGGATGGTCGAGATGATCCCCAGGTGCTTGCGGTAGTCGTCGCTCGCCACGCGGTCCAGGATCAGCCGCGACAGGCTCTGGCCGGCTTCGATTTCGCTGATCTTGTTCTGGATCTCGGCCACCTTGGCCTCGGCCTCCCCCAGCCGGCGAACGGCCGTCGTCTCCTTGGTGTTGAGTTCAACGATCTCCTGGTGGAGCCGCACCTCGGCTGACGTACGCACCTCACGGCGAGCCTCCACGTGGCTGGAAACCTGTTGCAACGCGTTCTCGAACTGCGCCACGGGTCCGGACGCGAATTTCAGGATGCGCTGGCACAGGCCCGCCGCCAGGGTCAATCCCGCCGCTACTTGCGTCGTCAGGCGCGTGAGAATATCTTGCCCCTCCAGCCAGGGCCGATTCAGCAGCCAGCCCAGCGCCGGAACTCCCAACACCAGCAAAACCAGCAGGACGATGCGCGGATTCCGTCCTTCCGGCTTAAAGAACGAACCAACCCCAACACGCAGCCGGGCGCTCGTGCCCTGCGCCTGACGCCAGGAGCGCTCCAGGCTTTCCAGGTTGTCCAGAACCGCGGGGACGCCCAAATCCTGCATATGTTTGTTCACGCTGTCGCGAAGACCGGGGTTCTGCTGGAAAACCCAGGCCAAGTCGGACAGGCTCAAGCTGGCCAGTTTGTCGACACACTGCTTGCGGGTGGTCTCCAGCTTAGTGAGTTCTTCTTGCCGGCTGTCGCGCAGAGCTTTCACCTGCTCATTCTGGCGCTGCGCCTCGGCTGACAGTTCCTTGGCGGTTTCGAGTTCCTGGGCCAGGCGTTTGCGGGCCTCTCCAGGTGATTTGGGATCAATGGCCTTGGCCAGTTCTTCGAAGATGTGCGTTACCAGGCTGGCCCAGAGGTTGGCGTCGATGTAGTGCCAGGCATTGAAGCGGATCTGGACCACCTCAGTGTGGTAGCTGACGGGCCGCTCTTCCCGGAGAGCCTTGGCGGCATCCCCGGCCAGGGATTCGACCTCCTGCCACATGCTTTCCATGAAATAGGTCTTGCCCGTCCCCCAGTCGCCGAACAGGCCCACCGCCAGCGGCGGCTCCACTTTGTTGTGCAGCAGCACCGAGCACAGCGTGCGGACTTCCTGGCCAATGCCCAGCTCGTCGCCGAGAAGGCCGCGGCCCGGGATGGTGTCGGAAGCATAACCGGGGGTCGGCTGTGCGGCGGCATCGTCGGGGGCGCCGGTCATATAGTCGCGCAGCCGCTGGAAATCCCGCCGAGCGCGGGTGGGCGAGCCCTCAGCGGCACGGCTCAATTCCGCCAGGGCTCTGTCCCTGCCCAGCACGTCTGCGATGCGCTCCGCCGAGTCCTTCGCCAGGGTGGGGTGAGCCATCGCGCGCAGAGCGTCGTAGCCCACTTCCTCGGTGTGCTCGGCCAGCAGGAGATCGCACATGGGATCAATGGCCTCGCGCATCGGCACCTCGCGCAGGGCGCGCAGAGCGCACCAAACCGCGTTACGATCGGTCTGCCGCATCAGTCCCAGGAAAGCCTGCAAGGCGTCGCCCCCGCGAGCCTGCGCCAGGATCGCCTGGCTCAGCACGCGCGGCAGCGGGTCGCGCTCCTCATGGAACAGCTTCTCGGCGATCTCCAGCAACCCGGGCGACCGTGCCCGGTAGAGGCCCGCCAGCGTCCAGAACCGGACCCAGCGGTCCGGCTCCGTGCCGGGATGCGACAGATGGCCGAGCGCCCGCATTGCTTCGCCATCATCCCAGGCGATCACCGAGAGGGTCATTGCCAGCCAGCCGCGCGCTTCTCCCTGCACGCCCTCGGGACCGACACCGGCGAGAATCCGCTGGCGCAACTCCGAATAATCGTAGCCGTGCGCGGTGCCGGCGACGTGTTCGAGGATATCGGCACGCACATCGTCATGACCGTTCACCAGCCGGTCGTACAACTGTTCCTCGGTCCAAGCAGCTTGGACAGCCATTGCCTCTTACTCTACATCAGGAGCCGCGCAAACCGCCGCCCCAACCTGCTAGACTCTTCAAATGCCCCAAAAGGGATTCCGAAATTTCCGTTGGAGGATGCATGCGTAAGTTTTTGAGCATTGCCGGCGCGTTTCTGCTGAGCGCCGGTCTGGGCGCGGCCGGCGAAAAGAAACTGATGCACTGTTTCGCCTTCACCGTCATAGAAACGGCAACGCCGGCCGAGTGGGACGCCTTCGCCAAGGCGACCGACGAGCTGCCGGGCAAGATCCCCGGGCTCACCAAAGTGTGGCACGGCAAGTTGCGCGCTCCGCTCAACATCCTCACCACAACCCCGGAGACCTCCAAGAAACTGACGGCGGGTGAGAAGGATGTCGCCGGTCCGGTGACCCGGACGCAGCGCCGTCACGGGGTCTGCATGGAGATGGCCGACGAGGCCGTGCTGAAGGCCTACGCCGCCCATCCCGGGCACAAAGACTGGCTCGCCGTTTACGAGAAAGTCCGCGTCGCCGGCACCACCACGATCGATATTCTGGGTCAATAGACGCGGGCAGGAGGAGCTTTGAAGTCTCACAAATTGGGAGTGGTGTTGTTTCAACTCGGCGGCCCCGATTCGCGGGAGGCCATCGAGCCATTCCTCTACAACTTGTTCTCCGACCCGGACATCATCGACTTTCCGCTGGCGCGGCTGGCACGCAAACCCTTGGCGCGGCTGATCGCCAGCCGCCGCGGCAAGCACGTGGCGCACCACTACGAGGCCATCGGCGGGAAATCGCCCATCCGTGAGTTTACCGAACGCCAGGCGCGCGCCCTGGAGGTGGAACTGCGCCGTGACTTCGATGCGCAGGTCGTGGTTGCCATGCGCTACTGGCATCCGTTCACCGAGGAGGCAGTGCGCCGGATGAGCGCCTTCGCCCCCGAGGATCTGGTGCTGCTGCCGCTCTATCCGCAGTTCTCCAAAACCACCACCGGGAGCGCGCACAAGGAATGGAACCGCCTCTATTGCCCCACCGGCGCAACGCGCGTCCATGCCGTCCATGAATTCTACGACGATCCCGCCTACATCGACGCCGTCACCGCTTTTGTGAATGCCGAGATGGCGCGCTACGACAACCCCGCCGAGGTCGACGTGGTCTTCAGCGCCCACAGCGTGCCGGTCTCGGTGATCGATTCCGGCGACCCCTACCGTCGCCAGATCGAGCGTACCGTTGAGTTGGTCTGGGAGAAAGGCCGCTGGCCGGCGCGGCGGCACCTGTGCTACCAGAGCAAAGTCGGGCCGTCGAAATGGCTGCGGCCGATGATGCGTGAGACGCTCGAGGCTTTGGCCGCCGCCGGCCGTCGCCAGGTGCTGATGGTCCCGATCTCCTTCGTCTCCGATCACGTCGAGACTCTGTTTGAGATCGACATCGAGCACCGCGAGATCGCCCAGCGCGCGGGCATCGCCGACTTCCGCATGGTCCCCGGGCTGAACGACGCGCAGCCCTTCATTCTGGCGCTGGCGGGCCTGGTGCGCCGTCCGGTTGCGGCCGGTATCGCACCCCTGGCCGCCTCGCGCTAAGACGGGGCGGCTCCTGCTGGAACTGAGGGCTACTTAATGCCGATCGCCATGTAATCGACACCGGCCAGATGCTCGACGCGCGTCTGGCGGAAGCCGGCCTCGCTCATCCAGCCGCAGCAGTCGGCGCCGGTGAAGTCGAAGCCGCCCTGGGTCTCGATGAGCATGTTGAGACTCATGAGCATCCCCAT
>Ga0247727_10020339_pt1 | contig 10161 bp, 7 predicted proteins | sample WisWelCaveWW1625_FD_202498 | JGI IMG/M metagenome (GOLD analysis project Ga0247727, IMG submission 202498) | Biofilm microbial communities from Wishing Well Cave, Virginia, United States - WW16-25 | ecosystem: Environmental > Aquatic > Deep subsurface > Groundwater > Cave microbial mat | place... | reverse complement strand
GGTGGTGGTGAGGTAATCGTATTTCTTTTCCAGCGGCACAATCCAGCGATTGAGCAAGTCCATGGGGCGCAACTGCTGGCGGCCAAAGTCGTCAATCATAAAGATGCCGCCGTTGGCCTTCATCTGAAACGGCGCTTCATAATACTTGCCCACGTCATTGTATTTCAAGTCCAGCATGGACAGAATCAGTTCGCCGCCGACGATGATGGTCGGCCGCTTAATCCGCACCCAACGCTGGTCGTAGAGCGCCTCCCCAAAACTGCCGGTGGTGGACTTGTCCACCGCCACTTTTTCGTGCACGATGTTATCAAAGATGGTGACGATTTGGCCGTTGGCTTCAATCGCATACGGGATATAAATGGCATCCCCCATCAGGCGGGTGATGCGCTCGGCCACGCTGGTTTTGCCATTGCCCGGAAAGCCAAACAAGAAGATGGAGGCGGCGCTATTGACGGCCGGGCCAATCTCGTTGAGCGAAGCCTCACTCACCACCAAATCGTTAAACGCCCGGCGGATGTTGCGGCGCGTGACCACCACATTCTTCATCGTCTGGGCCTTGACACTCTCGACGTATGTTTTGAACGGCACCGGGGCGGGGCCGTTATAGGCCGTCTTGTTCAGCGCATCTTCGGCGGCCTGCATGCCGCGCGGCGCTTTCAGCACATACTCGTAACCGCTGTCGCCGAGGCCTTTCTGGCCGGGGATGTCCACCAAATCTTTCTGCCGCATGTCTTGCAGGAGCGGGCCAACAATTTGGAACGACAAGCCCAACTCCCGCGCAATCTCCGAACCGAGCGGGCGGCCTTTGTTGTAAATCACCCGCAGGACGCAATCATAGACCTGCGAGCGGTTGAGGCCGGTATCGTCCAGCGTGGTGGGCATGGGCGGCACAAAGGCGTTTTTGGGCGCTTCGGATTCTTCGGGCGGCGGGGGCGGGTCGCCCAGCAGTTTCACGTTGCCCAGGCCGCCGCGTTGTTGCGCCGCCGCCAATAATTGATCCAACTGAGACTTGTGCAATTGCAGGTGATGCACCGCCTCGGTGTCATTTTTGGCCTGCGCTTCTTTCAGGCATTCCATCACCGCGCGCGCCACCTCATATTTCACGCCATCCACATACATGTGGTGGAGGTACTGGCCGGGGCGCACATAGCAATCGGCGGTGTGGTCTTTGCGCGCGCGCATGGCATCGTAGGCCTGTTGGTCCATGAGAAAACGCATGTCGTCCTCCGTTACAATGAGTAAGTAGTAATTGGTAATTACCGTGAGTTCGGGATAAGCCAGCCCGACAGTTTTGTACACAGACAAAGGCGGATAAACACGGATTTTCTTTTGATTATCCGTGCTCATCCGTGTTAATCTGTGTACGAAATTTCTTATCCCGAACTGACGTTAATTAGAGATAAACTCTAAAGTTCCAGGGTTGGCTCAACCATGGTTCCGGCGTTGCGCCCAGCCCGACGCGCGGGCCGCGCACAATCGCCGAGTCGGGCACAACCGGTGCGCGCTCAATAAACAGGGTCGCGTCGGGCGCGCCTAAATTGTGGCCGTTAAAGTCTTTGGTGATGTCCAACGCCTGCGTCAATTTGGCCGGGCCATTCGTCAGGATTTTATCCGGACGCGAGCGATGGCGACGCATCCGGTCTACGCCCTCCACCGGGTGGATGGCCCGAATCAACACCGCCGCCGGAAAGCCGTTGGCTTCGGTGACGCAATTCAACATCCAGTGCATGCCATAGGTGAGGTAAACATAGGCGTGGCCCGGCGCGCCAAACATGACCTCCGAGCGGGGCGTACGCCCAAAACGCGCATGGCAGGCCAAATCGGTTTGGCCGATGTAGGCTTCGACTTCGGTGATCAGCCCGGCCAGACGCTGACCGCGCCACAGCCGCACCAGCCGCTGACCCAGCAGATCGCGGGCGACTTCCAATGTAGGACGATTATAAAACTTGCGAGACAAGCGGGCCACAGACCGTATTGTAAACGAGAGCGAGGCAGAGGCCAAATGCGTGGGGTGCATTCGCCAATGGTGGTCAATCTTAGCCAGACTTCCGAAGTCTCAGCGTGCGGCCAAAAATCCCGAATGCACCCGGCTAAAGCCTCGATTCCAAGTCGCCAAGTGTGACCTTTCACGCTTTACGCTTCACGTTTTATTCTTTGCCTGACCGCCTCATACATCAGCAACGTCGCCGCGGTCGCCACGTTCAGCGAATTCACCTGGCCCACCATAGGAATACGCGCCTGCCAGGTGGCTGCCTCAAGCCACACTGGACTCAACCCTTCTTTCTCGGCGCCGACCGCCATGACCAGCGGGCCGCGTAAATCCACCTCCGTGTAAATGGCGGTGGCGTGGGGGGTCGCGGCCACAATCGCGATTCCTCGGCCCCGCAACCAATCCAACACGGTATGACTTTCGGACTCAACCACCGGCACACTAAACACGGTGCCTTTGCTGGCGCGTATCACATTGGGATTGTAAACATCCGTGCGCGGGTCACAGACTATGACGCCATCCGCCCCGGCCGCATCAGCCGACCGCAATAGCGCGCCGAGGTTGCCGGGCTTCTCCATCGCTTCGGCCACGAGTAAGAGCGGTTGATGACCGCGGGTGACGCCCTCATCCAGCCTCAGGCCAATGTCCGCCAACGTCTGGCGCTGAATCGGAATCACCGCCAGCCAGCCATCCGGGTTTTCACGATAGGCGAGTTTGGCAAAGATGGATTCTGTAACTTCGATGATGTCAACGCTTTGCGCCTGAAGAGTCTGCAAACGTTGGGCCGAGTCCCTGGCCCGAATCAAGGCGGGGCATACAAAGAGGGTCTGTGGGCGCGCGCCGCTGGCGAGGGCCAGCGCCAATTCTTCATCGCCCTCCACCAGCATCAGTCCGGTTTGCTCACGGTGTTTGCGCTCACGCAGTTGGAGGGCCGATTTGATACGCGGGTTGTGAGGGCTGGTGATGACAAGCGGCATGGGCGGCACTATAGCATGGCGAGTAGAGCGTCGCAAACATGGCCGACGCTGGGGCGCATTCGGGATTTTTGGCCGCACACTCAGACTTCCGAAGTCCGCCCACGAGGTGCCAATAGTTAGGATTAGCTTTGCGCGGACTTCGGAAATCTGGCTAGGATTGACCACCATTGGCGAATGCGCCTGTTCGATGCGCGTTCCAACACTTTCGGCGGATGCGAGTAAAATGGACGCTCCGCGGCCTACACCTGACAGGTTTCCGGCAAACTTCGTTTGCACAAAACCTGTCAGGTGTGGGCCGGGAAAGAATTTACCCAGGATATGCGAACCCTCACCCGAAAATTATGCGGCGGCGGCGGTCATCTTCCGCGAGGCCGGGCTGAGGCCCGCCCCCAACGAACCCGATTACCGGCAACTCCTCGCCAAGCATGGTCCCAAACTCGACGCGGTCTTTATCATCACCCCCCATGCCTTTCACCATGACCAGACCAAAGCCTGCCTCGAAGCCGGGCTGGATGTGCTGCTGGAAAAGCCGATGGTGATGAACGTCGCCGAAGCCGAAAGCCTGATCACCACCCGCGACCGCACCGGGCGATTGCTGGTCGTCGCCTTTCCGGGTAGTCTGTCGCCCAACATTCGGAGGGCGGTGACGCTGTTGCGCTCGGGTGACCTGGGCACGATCCTCAACCTGAGTGGCACAGTCTGGCAAGACTGGGGCCCCAATACCGCGAACACCTGGCGGCAACAACCGAAACTCGCGGGCGGCGGTTTCCTCTTTGACACCGGTGCCCACATGCTTAACACCATGGCCGATTTGGCGGGCGAGGATTTTAGTGAGGTGACGGCCTGGCTGGATAACGGTGGCCGGCCGGTGGACACCCGCGCGACCATTATGGCGCGGCTACAATCGGGCGCGCTGGTCACCATCAATGCCTGTGGCGAGACCATCCCCTCGTGTGCCTCCGATATCCGCGTGTTTTGCCAAAAGGCCATTCTCCGCACCGGCATGTGGGGCGAGTTTCTGGAAATACAGAAAGCCGGGCAGACTCGCCTGCGCCCGGTTAAGACTCCGGCCTCGCTGGGGGTGTGGGAGCAATTCCTGGCGGTGCGCGCCGGGCAGATGCCCAACCCTTGCCCGCCCGAAGTGGGCTTGCGGATGACGCGCCTGTGGAATGCCATTCAAGCCTCGGCGGCCAAGTCTGGCAAGGTCGTGAAAGTAGTTTAGCCATAGTATAGAGCCTTGTGCCCGCCCACTTGTGCCCGCCCACCCCGTTTATCGAAACGGTGTTGACTGGACTTACGCAGGCGGTTTCGCTAGGCTAAAAAAGCTTCACCACCAAGGCACCAAGACACAAAGATTTCAGGTAAAGAGAACTTTGTGTCTTGGTGACGAAAGCCTTGTTGCGTAAGTCCAGTATTGAGTTTAGGAGAGAGAGCGATGACGACTCGCGTTACGATTTGGAACGAATACCGGCACGAAAAATCAAACGCCGCCGTGCAACGGGTGTACCCCAATGGCTTACATGCGCCCATCGCCGAACATTTGCGCGCGCAGCGCGCGCAGGCGTTCGAAGTGCGGGTGGCGACCTTGGATGAGCCTGAGCATGGTTTGACTGAAGACGTGTTAGCCCAAACCGATGTGTTGACGTGGTGGGGCCATCGGGCCCATGGCGAAGTGCGGGATGAAATTGTGGAGCGGGTTCAGAAGCGCGTGCTGGCGGGGATGGGCCTCATCGTCTTGCACTCCGGCCACTTCTCCAAAATTTTCAAGCGGCTGATGGGCACGACGTGTAACTTGAAATGGCGTGAAGCGAACGAGAAAGAGCGGCTGTGGGTGGTGGAACCGGGCCACCCCATTGCCGAGGGGTTGGGCGAGTATTTTGAAATTCCGGGCGAAGAAATGTATGGTGAGCGCTTCGACATCCCCGCGCCCGATGAGTTGGTGTTGCTCAGTTGGTTTGCGGGCGGCGAGGTCTTTCGGAGTGGCTGTTGTTATCGGCGCGGCGCGGGCAAAGTTTTTTATTTTCGTCCCGGCCATGAGACCTACCCCACCTATTACCAGCCGGAAGTCTTGCGCGTCATCACCAATGCCGTGCGCTGGGCCGCGCCCACCTTTGCCCCGGCCATGACTTTTGGGCAGCGCCCCGAAAAACTGGAAGCATGACACAACCGCTTGACCAAATTTTTGGAGTTATCATGACCGACATTCGCGCCTTCCTTGAACGCCATCTGCAAGCCATCTTCGACAGCGATTTGGAAACCTACCACGCCACCACCGTGCCGGAACTCACCTTGTATGAGTGGTACATCACCCCCAACCGCATTGATGGCATTCCCTTTCATGATTTTATGATGACCGAAGCCGCGCGGGCCGGCGCCACGCCCCTTAGCGGCGCGGCGCTGGCCCAAGCGGGCGGTGAACCGCGCCCGGCGGAAACGCTACGCGCGCGCCGCCGCTTTGACCTCGCCAACTATGCCGAACAACACTATGGCGACGGCCCGGCGGCGGTGACCATCGCCAGTTACACATTGCTCATCTCGCACAGCGCTGCCGCCGGGGTTAAAGTTATCAGTTACAATGAAAGCCGCGTCATCATAAAATTTCCTGACGGCCTAAAAGTCGTTCACGTCCATAAAAGCCCCAGCTGGAACGCGCCATTTCAACCCCAGTAATTTTGGAGACCACCATGTCCACCGCCCACCCCGATGCTATCGCCGCCCTCGTCACCGGCGCGCACGGCGCGCCGTTTGACCTGCTGGGAATTCAGCCCATCACGCTAAATGACCAGCCCGCGCTTGTGGTTCGCGCCTTTCAACCGGGGGCGGCGAATGTGACGGTGAAGCGTGGCAAAAAACTGACGCCGATGGAGCGCGTTCACGAGGCCGGTTTCTTTGAGGCCGTGTTTGCCGACGAAAGTCGGGTCTTCAAATATCAACTGGACATTGAACTGCCGGATGGCCGGGTCTACACCATTGACGACCCCTACCGTTTGCCGCCGGTGCTCTCGGAGTTTGACCTGCATCTCTTTGGGGAGGGCAATCACTTTCAACTGTATGACAAACTCGGCGCGCACCTCATGGAACACAAAGGCGTGCTGGGGGTGGCCTTCGCGGTATGGGCCCCCCATGCGCGCCGGGTGAGCGTGGTCGGCGAATTCAACGAGTGGGACGGTCGCCGCCACCCTATGCGCCCACGCGGGAGCGTGGGTATTTGGGAGTTGTTTATCCCCGGCCTGCAAGCGGGTGACATTTATAAGTATGAAATCCTGACCAACGTTCAGAACCGCAAAGCGCTTAAAGCCGACCCATACGGCTTTGCGATGGAAAAGCGCCCGCAGACCGCCTCCATCGTTCATGATCTGACCCAATATCAATGGAATGACTCCGAGTGGATGACTCGCCGCAAAGAAAAGCAAAGTCTCCAGTCGCCCATCTCGATTTACGAAGTGCATCTTGGCTCGTGGCGGCGCGGCGCGGAGGAAGAGTCGCAGGGCCGCCAGCGCTTCCTGACCTACCGCGAACTGGCCGACCAACTTATCCCCTACGCCAAAGAGTTGGGCTACACCCACTTGGAATTATTGCCCATCACCGAGCATCCCTACGATGGCTCATGGGGCTACCAGACCACCGGCTACTACGCCCCCACCTCGCGCTTTGGTTCGCCCGATGACTTCCGCTATTTTGTGGACACCGCGCATCAGGCCGGGCTGGGTCTCATCCTCGATTGGGTTCCGGCGCACTTCCCTAAAGATGGACATGGGCTGGGCTTCTTTGATGGCACGCATCTTTACGAACACTCGGACCCGCGCCAGGGCCAGCACACCGAATGGGGCACTTTCATCTTTAACTTTGGCCGCAACGAAGTGCGCGGTTTTCTGCTGTCCAATGCGCTCTTTTGGCTGAAGGAGTATCACATGGATGGCCTGCGCGTGGATGCGGTCGCCTCGATGTTGTATCTTGATTATGCGCGCAAAGCCGGCGAGTGGATTCCCAACCAATATGGCGGGCGCGAAAACTTGGAAGCCATCGCCTTTATCCGCCGCTTCAACGAATTGGTGCATGAGCACTTCCCCGATGTGCTGACGTATGCGGAGGAGTCCACCGCCTGGCCGCTGGTGTCGCGCCCGGTTTATCTGGGGGGCCTGGGCTTTGATTTGAAATGGAATATGGGCTGGATGCACGACATGCTCAAGTACATTCAACTTGACCCCATCTTCCGTCGCTTCAATCACCACAGCCTGACCTTTTCGCTGATGTATGCCTTTAGCGAAAACTTTATCCTGCCACTGTCGCATGATGAGGTGGTGCATCTCAAAAAATCATTGCTGGCCAAGATGGCGGGCGATATGTGGCAACAACACGCCAACGCCCGCGCGCTCTATGCCTATATGTTCGCGCACCCCGGCAAGAAATTGCTCTTTATGGGCGCGGAGATCGGGCAGTGGACGGAGTGGAATCAGGATAGCCAATTGGACTGGGGTGTGCTTAACCACGAGGCCCACCGCGCCCTGCATCAGTTTCACAAAGACTTAAATCTGCTTTATACCTCTCAGCCCGCGTTGCACGAAGTAGATTTTGATTGGCAAGGTTTTGAATGGATTGACCTCCATGACGTGGATCAGAGTATCGTCTCGTTTTACCGCAAGGCCAAAGACCCGACCGACATCGTGGTGGTCGTGGCGAACTTTACGCCGGTGACGCGAAATGGTTATCGGGTTGGTGTGCCATTCCAGGCCACCTATCACGAACTCCTCAACACCGACTCGGCTAAGTATTGGGGCAGTAACATCATCAACGGCCAGGCGCCCGTCGAAGAGATGCCCTGGCAAAATCAGCCTTACTCGATACTCCTCACCCTGCCCCCCTTGGGCGTGATTTATCTCAAACCAGAGAACGTGGAAGAAGCTGTCAGCGTTTGAAGTTGCCCTTGTCAACGAATATGAAACGAATAAACGAATAGCGGGCCACCATTCGTTTATTCGTTTATTCGTTTCATATTCGTTGACAGAGAACTGCGGAGTCATTGTTAGACGAGCCCTAAGCAGGTTGCATGTCTGCGGTTGGCAAAAACCGGGGCGGCTGACGGACGAGTGTGGCCTGCTCAAAAGCATACCCCAATCGAATCAGCGTCGGCTCCTGCCAGGCTTTGGCAAAGAACGACACCCCCACCGGCAAACCAAAGACATAGCCCGCCGGAACTGTAATGTGCGGATACCCGGCCACAGCGGTGGGCGCGGTACTCTCCATCTCCCGATCCCAATTGGGAGCATCGCCGTTGACCAAATCAATCATCCACGCCGGCCCACCGGAGGGAACTACAATCGCATCAAGGCGATGCTGTTTCATCACGGCATCAATGCCCTCGCGCCGCGTCAGCCGGTGGTTCCTGGCCAACGCCTGCCGGTAGGGCTTGCTCGACAACGATTCTTTTTCCTGCGCGATCAACAGATGCTCTTGCCCAAAGTAGGGCATCACCCGCGCGGCGTTCGCTTCGTTGAACGCGATGACATCGGCCATCGTCTTCACCCGCGCCTGCGGCCCGCGTGACGCCAGGTATTTGTTCAAGTTGGCCTTGAACTCAAAGTACAAGACTTCCAACTCGGTCTTGCCAAACTTGTTGAAGTTGGGGACGTTGGCCGGGTCAATCACCACCGCCCCCAAGTGACGCATCACGTCCAAACCGGCTTCGAAGATTTTGAGCAGGCGCGGGTCCGACCCGGCCATGTTGCGGGCGACGCCAATGCGCGCGCCGGCGAGTCCACGCGGGTCAAGACATTGGCCGTAATCGTTGAGCGCGCGTTTCCGGCTGGGCCGGGTGGCCGGGTCGCGTTCATCCACGCCCGTCAGCGCCCCCAGTAGCAGGGCCGCGTCGGCCACGGTGCGCGTCATCGGCCCGGCGGTGTCCTGGCTATGGGAGATGGGGATAATGCCGCTGCGACTCACCCGGCCAAGAGTCGGCTTGAGGCCCACAATCCCATTCGTCTGCGAGGGGCAGATAATGGAGCCATCGGTCTCGGTGCCGATGGCGGCGACGCACAAGTGGGCGGCCACCGCCGCGCCCGACCCGGAGGACGAGCCACAGGCCGAGCGATCCAGCGCATAGGGGTTGCGGGTCAGCCCGCCCCGGCTCGACCAGCTACTGATTGAGCGCTGGCCGCGAAAGTTGGCCCACTCGCTCAAATTCGTCTTGCCCAAAATCACCGCGCCCGCCGCGCGCAGGCGATTGACCAGGAAGGCATCGCGCGGGGCAATCGAGCCTTCCAACGCCAGTGAGCCGGATGTGGTTTGCATCCGGTCGTGGGTGTCAATGTTATCCTTCACCAAAATGGGGATGCCATGCAGTGGCCCGCGTCGCTGGCCCGCCGCGCGTTCCTGATCCAGGGCGCGGGCCAGCGCCAATGCGTCGGGATTAATTTCAATGATGGCATTAATCGTCGGGCCCTGCTTATCCACCTGCTCAATGCGCGCCAGATAATCTTCGGCCAGGCGGTGAGCGGTCAGTTCGCCCGCGTCCATCTTGTGTTGCAGTTCAAGGATGGTCAGTTCTTCCATATAGCCTCCAGGTTATTTCAGCCAATCGGGTCGGTGTCTTTCGCTATAGATATTAAGATTTAATTCCCTCCAATCCGCGCATGAGCGTTCAGGTGGAAAATGGGCCTCGGCCTATTTTCCACGAAACGGCCCGAATGCGGATTAGAGCATTAACTACATCGCGGTTGCACGCTTCGCGGCTCCCACACTGACCAACTGCGTAAGTCCTATCGGGTGTCCGATTCAAAATCATTTTCTTAACGTCTATATCATACTCCAAATGCATCTATGTTCCTTTTCATTTGTGAGTCAGAGTCTTTCCCGCTCCGGCAGAACTCTCGATTCTTGGTCGTTCACGGCGGATGTGCGCGAAGCCTCCGCCGTTTGGGGAGCAGTTCGTGATGCGCTGGGCGCATTCGCCCATGTCTGAATGTACCCCCATGCACTTCCCGGAAATCTCACTATAATAGCCACTTACGATGACCGATTTTATTTCCGGCATACCGCAAATTGGCCGCTTCCGGGTGGAGGCCGAAATCGGGCGCGGCGGCATGGGCGTGGTCTACCGCGCGCGCGATGTCAGCCTGAACCGCCCGGTGGCCATCAAGCTCATGGCCGCGCATCTGGCGGGCAATGACAAGGCCCTCACCCGCTTTCGGCGCGAGG
>Ga0247727_10020338_pt1 | contig 10162 bp, 6 predicted proteins | sample WisWelCaveWW1625_FD_202498 | JGI IMG/M metagenome (GOLD analysis project Ga0247727, IMG submission 202498) | Biofilm microbial communities from Wishing Well Cave, Virginia, United States - WW16-25 | ecosystem: Environmental > Aquatic > Deep subsurface > Groundwater > Cave microbial mat | place... | reverse complement strand
GCCGGACCTTGCGCTCGAGGCTGCCGCCCGCTGCGTCTCCAGGCTAGGGTCGATGCCGTGAGCTCGACGATCGGGCAGGTCAGCATCGCCCCAATGAACCAGGACGAGGCCGAGGCGATCGCCCGGTGGAGCTACGAACCTCCATACGACTTCTACGAAGCACCTGCAGACGAGGACGATCTCGCCGAGCTGCTCGACGCGGCGGTGCGCACCGATCGGTACTTCGCCGCCCACGACGGCGCCGGTCAGCTGGCCGGCTTTTTCGAGTTCAAACGCGAGGACAATGTGGTCGTTGTCGGGCTGGGACTCCGCCCGGACCTCACCGGCCTCGGGCTTGGGCTCACGTTCGTCGAGGACGGTCTCGACTTCGCGAGAGCGCAGTTCCATCCGCTCCGCTTCAGACTCAGCGTCGCCGAGTTCAACGAGCGCGCAATCAAGGTCTACGAGCGCGCCGGCTTCGTCGTCACTCGCAGGTTCATGCATGAGACGAACGGCGGTCTGTTCCCGTTTGTCGAGATGGAGCGGCCGGCGTGAACGAGATGGTCGTCGTTGCGGAGGAGGTGCGGACCGCCCTCGAGGAGGGTCGTCCGGTGGTCGCCCTGGAGACGACGCTCGTCGCGCACGGCTTCCCCGCGCCGGACGGGATCGCCGTCGGTCGCGAGAGCGAGGCCGCCGTGCGTGCGGCGGGAGCCGTACCGGCGAGCACCGGAGTGCTGGACGGCCGGATCCGCGTCGGCCTCACCGAAGACGAGCTCGCCCGCTTCACACCAGACGCCCGCAAGCTCGGGCCGCGCGATCTCGCCGCCTGCGCCGTCGCGGGCGATGTTGGTGCGACGACGGTGGGCGGCGTCCTCGCGGTTGCACGAGGGCTCGGCATCGGCTTCCTCGGCACGGGCGGGACGGGCGGCGTCCATCGCGGGTACCCGACGCCGTTGGACGTCTCCGCAGACCTCATCGCCCTCGTGAGCTCGCCCGTGCTCGTCGCGTGCTCAGGCGTGAAGTCCCTGCTCGACGTCCCGGCAACGATGGAGCTCCTCGAGACGCTCGGCGTCCCCGTGCTCGGCTTCCGTACCGACACGCTGCCGCTCTTCTACTCGGCCACCGGCGGGCCGCCCGTCCCCCAGCGGGTCGACGACGTCGAGACCGCCGCCCGAGTCGCCGCCGCGCACTGGCAGCTCGGCGGCTGCGGCCTCCTGCTGGCGAACCCGCCGCCGGAGAGCCTGGATGTCGAAGACCTGATCGAGGAAGCCGTCGCCGAAGCTTCCCGGCAGGGAGTGTCCGGCCAGGCGGTGACGCCGTTCGTGCTCGCGTTCCTGCACGAGCGCTCGGGCGGTCGAACTCGCGAGGTGAACCGCAAGCTGATCGTCGCGAACGCGCGGCTGGCCGGAGACGTAGCGGTAGCGTTCGCCGCGCTGTGAGCCTGTACGACCTCGTACGCGATCTCCCGCTCGAGATCGAGGACTACGCCCTCGACGGGCTCGAGTTGCAGGCGCGAAGCGACTTTCTCCGTAAGACGACCGTCGTTCGCTTGCAGGGCATCGGCGAGGAAGGGATCGGCGAGGACGTCACCTACCACGGCGAGGAGCACGACCGCCAGCAGGCGCGCGGGCCCATCCTCCCACTCGCCGGATCGTGGACGCTGCGCACGTTCTCCGAGCACCTCGCCACGCTGCCGCTCTTCGAGCACGAGCCGGAGCGGCACGCGTACCTCGACTACCGCCGCTGGGCCTTCGAGAGCGCCGCCCTCGACCTGGCGCTCCGCCAGGCGGGTCTGTCCCTGGGCGAGGCCGTCCGTCGGGAGCCTCAATCCGTCGCGTTCGTCGTTTCGATGGGTCTCGGAGAACCTCCGTCGACGGAACGCTTCTACTCCTGGCTTGGCCTCTATCCCGACCTGCGTTTCAAGCTCGACGCGAACCCCGAGTGGAGCGACGAGCTCATCGCGGAGCTTGCGGCCACCGGCGCCGTCGACTCGATCGACTTCAAGGGCCAGTATCGCGGCACCACCGTCGACACGCCCGCTGACCCGGCGCTGTATCGCCGCGTCGCGGAAGGGCTGCCCGGCGCCTGGCTCGAGGACCCAGGGCTCACCGACGAGACGACGCCGGTGCTCGAGCCGCATCGCGACCGCGTCACGTGGGACGCGGTCATCCACTCGGTGGAGGACATCGAGGCGCTGCCGTGGCCGCCGCGGACGGTGAACGTGAAGCCGTCCCGGTTCGGCTCCGTGAAGCGGCTCTTCGCGGCGTACGACTATTGCGAGGCACATGGGATCGGCGCCTACGGCGGCGGCCAGTGGGAGCTGGGCCCGGGACGCGGCCAGATCCAGCTGCTCGCCGCGCTCTTCCACCCGGACACCCCGAACGACGTCGCCCCTCGCGCGTTCAACCTGCAGCCTCAGCCGGGCTTGCCGACGAGCCCGCTCCACGTCGAGCCGCGCGAGACCGGGTTCCTCGCGATGTAGTTCTACGCGGCTTGGGCGACGACGGGGGACGCGCCGAGGCTCGCGAAGACCGCCTGTCCTTTGCGCAGCGCCTTCCCGTCGCCGCAGCGCCCGAGCCCGAGGAGCGCGTACGCCTGCTCGACGACGCTCCCGTAGTCGCCCCAGCGCTCGGCCGCTACGCGGAACAGGCCTGACGCCTCGTCAGGCGTTCCTCGCGCCTCGGCGAGCATCGCGCGGGCCGCCGGGCGCGCACAGGCGTCCCAGGCGGAAGCGTTCTCCGGGGCGTCGAGGAACGCCTCCGCGAGCTCGAGCTCGCCTGCCGCCACCGCGACGCGAACTGGCCAGACGAGGCACAGCGACCGCCACCAGGGCGAGGCCACACCCGTGAGCTGCTCGAGCTCGGTCACGAACTGGAGAGCGGCTGTTGCGTCCACCTGCACGGAGGCGACGAGCGCGGCCACGCCGAGCACCGGGACGAGCACCTGCGGGTCGCCGCTCTCGCGCGCCCGTGGCAGGAGATCGTCCATGTGCGCCGACGCGTCCACGACCGATCCCCGGTGGGTCAGTACGTCGGCGAGCTCCCTCTGGGCGAACACCTCCAGCTGCCCGTATCCGTGCTCGCTCGCCCAGCGAAGGATCTCGTCGGCCTCGTCGAGTAGCTCGTCCCAGTCGCCGGCGTGGTAGAGGCAGCGCAGGCGCTCACCGCGCTGCCACATCACGTTTGCTGTGCGCCCACGCCCCCGTGAGAACTCGATCCCTTCGTCCCAGATCTCTCGGGCCGGGCGCAAACCATCGAACCAGCCCGTCGCGTCGGCAAGGTTGTTGAACGCCACGCCGGCCGCGCGGGTATCCCCGAGGCGGAGGCAAAGGTCGCGGGCCTGGCGAAAGTCATCAACGCACCTCGGATCGCCCTCGTACGAGCGAACCGTCGCTCTCGCCTGCAGCAGATAGGGATCCTCGACCTCGAGCTCACGTGCGGCTGTCGATCCCCTCGCGAGCAGCGTGCCCGCCTCGCCTAGACGTCCGGCGATCGCGAGGCCTTGAGCAGCTCGGCCGTAGGCCATGACGAGGTCGGGTCCAGGATCGCGCTCCAGGATGGAGATCGCCTCGAGGTAGGCGGCGTCGGCGCGCTCCCCCTGACGCCGAACCCAGAACGCCTGTCCGAGCTCCAACATCGCAACCGCGGCGGCACGCTCGTCGAACGCGCGAAGCAGCGGTATCGCCTCCTCGTAGGCCTCGATCGCCTCGGCGTTCGCGCCGCGCGCGTTGAGGGCCGGCGCCAACTTGCGGAGCGCGATGGCGCGAGCGCGCTCGTCGTGCTCCGAAAGAGCGCGCGCCCGGCGATAGTACGACTCGGCCGTCTCGGGGTCGAGCGGGACCGCCCGGTCTCCGGCGAGAAGGAGGAAGCGAACGAGGCTCTCCTCGATGCCCGGTCGTTCTTCACCCGCGGCCTGGACGAGCTCGAGCGCTTGAGCGTAGTGGTGCACGAGAATGTCGGCGTGGTCGGCAAGACGCTCGCCGGCCGTCTCCTTGACCCAGACAGCCGCCGCAACGTGCTTCTCGGCGCGGGGCGAGCGTGGGATCTGCTGGTAGGCAACGTCGCGGACGAGCGCGTGCCAGAACGAGAACTCGTCCTCGCCTTCGATCGACGAGATGCGTACCGGGCGGACGAACTCGCGGCGAACCAGCTCGTTCAAGTCCCGTCGAACCTCGTCGCGCTCCCGCTCACCGACAGCTGCCACAGCCCCGCTCCAGAAGACTCGGCCCACGACGGCGGCGTCGTGGAGGAGTCCCTTGAGCTCAGGTCGGAGCGTATCCAGCCGCGCGGCCATGAGGGCCTGGACCGTCTCCGGAACCGTGAGGTTCTCAATGCCGCCGCGCTCCGAGAGCATGCGGGCGAACTGCTCGGCGTAGAGCGGGTTCCCACCGGTCCGCTCCAGGAGCACGGCCTGCGTCTCGGCGGGAAGGAGCGTGCGGCCGAGGAGGACCTGCAGGAGCCGGCCGGCCTCCTCCGTCGAAAGGGGGGCAAGCGAGATCGTGGTGGCGTTGCGCTTTCCTCCGCCCCAGCTCGACTGCCTCTCGAAGAGCTCGGGACGTGCGGTGCAGAGGAGGAACAGCGGCACGGGCATGCTCCAGTCGAGGAGGTGCTCGAGGAACTCGAGCAGCGCTCCGTCGGCCCAGTGGAGGTCCTCCACGACCAGCACGCACGGCCTTCGCACGGCCATCGCCTCCAGGAACCGCCGCCAGGCGGTGAACGCCTCTTCGCGACCAACCGCGGCCCCATCACCCCCTGCGCCGACCAGCGGCGCTAGGCGTGAGGCGAACCATGCGCGTTCTGACTCCTCTGGGAAAAGACCTGCGACGGCCTCGTCGAGCTTGGACGTGGCGACGTGCTGGTCGTCCGAATCGAGGATTCCTGCCTCCGCTTTGACGATCTCGCCGAGCGCCCAGAACGTGATCCCCTCGCCGTACGGTAGGCAGCGACCGTGACGCCACGTAATGAGATCGGGCCGGTCGTCGAGCGTTGCACGGAGCTCTGTGACGAGGCGGCTCTTCCCGATTCCCGGCTCGCCGACGACCGTGACGAGCTGAACCGAGGACTCGCGCTCCGCCCGGAGGAAGGTCTCGAGAAGCAGCGTTTGCTCGTGCTCGCGCCCGACGAAGGGCGTGTGGGTCGCAGTCTCAGGCTGACCGACACGGCTCCGTGCGTGGGTCGCGCGCCAGACCGGGATTGGCTCCGCCTTGCCCTTTGCCTCGACGGGCTCGAGCGGCTCGAACGTGATCGCGCTCTCGGCCGAGCGCATGGTCGCCTCGTCCACGAGCACCGCTCCGACCGGCGCGGCCGACTGGAGGCGAGCCGCCGTATTCACGACGTCGCCGGTCACGATGCCTTCCCCGCGCTCCGGCCGCGCCCCGAGTGCGACGACCGCCTCGCCTGTGGTGACGGCGGCACGTACGGCGATCTCCAGCCCGTCAGCTCGAAGCTCCTCGATCGTGTCGAGGATCCGAAGCGCGGAGCGCACGGCCCGCTCGGCATCGTCCTCGTGCGCCACGGGCGCGCCGAAGACCGCCATCACGGCGTCTCCGATGAACTTCTCGACCGTCCCGCCGAAGCGCTCGATGTCGGCCTTCACCCGCTCGTGGTACGGCCGCAAGGTGGCGCGCACGTCTTCCGGGTCAGCCCGGTCCGACCGGCTCGTGAACCCGACCAGATCGACGAACAGCACGGATACGACCTTCCGCTCCTCCCCCGCGGTGCCCACGTCGACGAGCGGCTCCGCGCAGGCAAGGCAGAACCGCGCCCGCTCCGGGTTCTCCTCACCGCAGGACGGGCAGACGAGCACGCCGCTCCTTACTCTCGAGGGGGGCGAGGCATGCCTCGCCCCTACTCGAGGCTCTTCAGGAGCTCGTCCACGGAGATCAGCGGAAGCGACTCGAGCTTGGCGCTCCCCCGCGCCCCGAGGGCGACCGAGACCTTCGCGATCGTCAGGTCGTCAGGCGCCTCGACGATGTTGACGAAGTCGTACTCGCCGAGCGCCGCCCACTGGTGGAGCACCTTCGCACCCATCTCCTCGACGTCACGGTTGACCTCGCGGAGGCGGCCGGGATTCGCGTGCAGCGTCTGGATCCCCTTCTCGGTGAGGGTCGACAGCATCAGGTACGTGGGCATCTCGCTCCTTTCTTCGCTCGATCTCGCCGCGCGAGCGTAACCGAGCGTCCTGGTCGACGTACAGCAGGGCGCCGCCGAGGAAGAGGAGCGGCGCGAGGACGGCGTCCGCTAGGAAGACCGCCGTCCGGACGGTGTTCTCGGCTTGCGATTCGAGAAGGAGCGCCAGCCCGACCCGTGTGAGGACGAAGACGATGACAAGAGTGGCCAGCGAGCCGGCCGCATGTACGTAACCGGCGCGGCCGAGCTCGAGCCCGCGACGGAGCGAGCGCGTGAACGAGGTTCCCTCGACGATCGCCGCCGGCACGCAGAGGCCGACGAGCGCGAGCCAGAGCACTGCCGCGAGGGCGAACCAGGGGAAGAGGAGCGCCGCGGGGACGAAGACGAGCGTTCCCACCCCGAGCGCGACGAACCACGAACGCGCGGGAGCCTTCGTTCCGGTCGCCAGCTGGGAGGCGTACGCGTAGGCGAGCGTGAAGACCGGTGCCGCGACGACGAGGACGGCCGCGGTCTCCTCCCTCCCTTGCTCGAGCGCGAGCTGGTTGACCGCCGCCACGGCAAGCCCGAGAGGCAAAGCGCTCAGGAAGTGGGAGCCATAGAGCCGAATGGTCTCGGAGACGAGCTGTCCGACTGTCCGCTTCTCGGGCGGGAGCGGCGCCGGCAGCGCGCGCTCTCTCGGCTTCCCTCCCCGCGCCATGCGGCGAAAAGCTACTCGGCGGGCTCGAGAGCGGCGAGCAGTCGCGGGATGGCCCCGTCGAGCACCTCCAGCCCTCGCCTGGTCATCCAGCGCGCGCGGTCGCCCTCGCCGATTTCGTTCGAGACCGCGCGCACCTCTACGGCCGGCACCCCGGCCAGCTCGCAGGCACGCAAGACGGCGAATCCCTCCATGCCTTCGACGCGAAGGCCATGCGCTGTCGTGTCGCTTGGCCTGGAGACTGCGGCGCTCGTCGCGATCGGCAGCGAGACGGCTTCGGGGATCGCCGCTTGCACCGCAGCGAGGAGCACGGGATCGGGCTCCACCCGCTCGACGACCGGGATCTCGGCCGCAAGGTCCGTGTAGACCGCCTCTGTGCCGAGAACGAGCGCCCCCGGCGTCAGGCGTCTGCCCCCCGCGACTCCCACGTGGAGTACCGCGCGCGGGCGTTCGACGGCCAGGTGCCTGGCCGTGGCTGCGGCGGCCTCCACGGGACCGATCCCGCAGACGAGCCCCGCATGCCCGCAGAGCTCGAGCTCGGTCGCGGCAATGAGGAGAGTCACCTGCCTAACGCTACGGCACGCGGCGGGATCCTGGCGCCAGCAGCCGGAAGACGGGGTGGCGCGGAGCCTCCGCGAGCCATGCTTCGTCCGGCGAGCCGAGCGTGACCTCGAAGAACTGACGCGTCACCCACGCCCAACGGTAGTAGTCGCGGAGCACCGGCACCGCTTGCTCGGGTGTCGCCTCCTCGACGGCCAGACGCTCGTGCCGCGAGCCCCTCCGTAGCTCGACCCAACCGGCCGCGCGGGCGTTCTTCACCCAGTTCCGCTCCCCGTTAGGCGCTACGAGGAAGCGGTCGCCCTCGAGCCATGCGAGCAAGACGGGTGTCGTGTAGAGACGCCCGGTCTCCCGGCCGGGGACGGTGAGCAGATGCGTCCGCCGGCCCGCCCAGCCGATGCGGGCCAGTGGCGTGACAACAACGTTGACGGTTCTTCGGAGAAGCCCGAGCCGGTAACGCCTCGACATGCGAGAAGTAAACCCAAGCGGACGAACGCCCGTACGACCCGCGAGAACAGTCTCCGCGCTACGCGGCGGTCGGCGCTTCGACCTCGGCGCGCTCGAAGACGAGCTCGCCGTCGGTCGCGTCGACCCGAACGGTGTCGCCCTCGGCGAAGCTCCCCTCGAGCAGCTCGAGTGCGAGCGGATTCTCGAGCAGCCGCTGGATCGCCCGCTTGAGCGGACGGGCGCCGAACGCTGGGTCCCAGCCCTCCTCCGCAAGGAGCTCCTTCGCAGCGTCTGTCACTTCCAGCTCAAGCTTCCGCTCCGCGAGCCGCTCGCGAAGGCGGCCCAGCTGGAGCTCGACGATCTCTCCGAGCTGCTCCTGTGTCAGCCTCTCGAACGTGACGACCTCGTCGATCCGGTTCAGGAACTCGGGCCTGAAGCGCTCGCGCAACTCGTCGGCTGAGCGGATGTTCGACGTCATGATCACGACGGCGTTACGGAAGTCGACCGTGCGGCCGTGGCCGTCGGTCAGACGACCGTCGTCGAGGAGCTGGAGCAACACGTCGAAGACCTCGGAGTGCGCTTTCTCGATCTCGTCGAGGAGCAGCACCGCGTAGGGACGGCGCCGGACGGCCTCGGTCAGCTGCCCGCCCTCCTCGTAGCCGACGTAGCCGGGCGGCGCGCCCACGAGCCGGGCGACCGTGTGCCGCTCGTGATACTCGGACATGTCGAGCCGGACGAGCGAACGCTCGTCGTCGAACATGAACTCGGCGAGCGCGCGGGCGAGCTCGGTCTTGCCGACGCCCGTCGGCCCGAGAAAGACGAAGGAGCCGATCGGCCGGTTCGAATCTTGGAGACCCGAGCGCGCGCGGCGGAGCGCATTCGACACCGCTTCGACGGCGGCGTCCTGGCCGACGACGCGCTGATGCAGCCGCTCCTCCATGTGGATGAGCTTTTCGACCTCGCCCTCGAGCAGCCGCGAGGCCGGGATACCCGTCCACGAGGCGACGACCGCTGCGACGTCGTCCTCGTCCACCTCCTCCTTGACCATCGGCGGAGCCGAAGGTTCGGCGCGTTCGGCGAGCTCCTTCTCGAGCTCGGGCAGGATCCCGTAGCGGATCTCGGCCACACGGGCGAGGTTGCCCTGGCGCTCCTCTCGCTCGGCCTCCATCCGGAGCTCGTCGATCTGGCGCTTGATCTCGGCGACCCGCTGCAGCGACTCCTTCTCGCGCGACCAGCGCGCGGCAAGCTCGTCGCGGACGGACTTCGCCTCGGCGATCTCACGCTCGACCGGCGCACGCACCTCGTCCGACTCGTTCGCCATCGCGGCCAGCTCGATCTCGAGCTGACGGACACGCCGCTCCGCCTCGTCCAGCTCGACGGGCGACGAGTCGATCTCCATGCGGAGGCGCGACGCCGCCTCGTCCACGAGGTCGATCGCCTTGTCTGGAAGGAACCGGTCCGAGACGTACCGGTCCGAGAGCACAGCCGCGGCGACGAGCGCCGAGTCGCGGATCTCCACGCCGTGGTGGGCCTCGTAGCGCTCCTTGAGCCCGCGCAGGATGGCGATCGTGTCCGCGACGGTCGGTTGTCCGACGAAGATGGGCTGAAACCGCCGCTCGAGCGCGGCGTCCTTCTCGATGTGCTTGCGGTACTCGTCGAGCGTCGTTGCGCCGACCGCTCGGAGCTCGCCGCGGGCGAGCATCGGCTTCAGCATGTTGGCGGCGTCGATCGCGCCCTCCGCAGCTCCAGCTCCGACGATCGTGTGCAGCTCGTCGATGAAGAGGACGATGTCGCCGGCCGCGTTCTGGATCTCCGCGAGGACGGCCTTGAGACGCTCCTCGAACTCGCCACGGTACTTCGCACCGGCGAGCAGCGCGCCGACGTCGAGCGCCCAGACACGCTTGCCCTTGAGCCCCTCGGGCACGTCGCCAGCGACGATGCGCTGCGCGAGCCCCTCGACGATCGCGGTCTTGCCGACGCCCGGCTCACCGATCAGCACGGGATTGTTCTTCGTCCGGCGGGAGAGGACCTGGATCACGCGGCGGATCTCCTCGTCGCGGCCGATGACCGGGTCGAGCTTGCCCGCTTCGGCGAGCGCGGTCAGGTCACGCCCATACTTCTCGAGCGCCTGATACGTGCCCTCCGGGTCCTGCGATGTCACCTTCTGCCCGCCACGCACGTCCTGAAGCGCCTCGAGGAGGGCGTCGCGCGGGACGACCTCGAGCACGAGCAGCAGGTGCTCGACGGACGTGAACTCGTCACCGAGCTCGCGCATCTCCTCCAACGCGCGGTCGAGCACGCGGCTGAAACGTGCCGAGGTCTGCGGCTGCGCGTTTCCGCCAGAGACGGCCGGCTG
>Ga0247727_10020337_pt1 | contig 10163 bp, 10 predicted proteins | sample WisWelCaveWW1625_FD_202498 | JGI IMG/M metagenome (GOLD analysis project Ga0247727, IMG submission 202498) | Biofilm microbial communities from Wishing Well Cave, Virginia, United States - WW16-25 | ecosystem: Environmental > Aquatic > Deep subsurface > Groundwater > Cave microbial mat | place... | reverse complement strand
TTCCGGGCCGGTGCCCGGATTTACCATGTAGACTTCCGCGAAGTCGTCCTTGCCGTTCTGATTGTGATCGCACTGCGGGCTCGCCACCCTTATGTCGATCCCGTCTCCGGTAGGCCCTACCTTATTACCAGACAGCGTATCGATCACGGACACAGCGGACACGCAGCCTGGCTCGGGGTCACCCTCGATACAGTATTTGGTATTGGTCGTACCATCGATGATATTCGCTTTGTATTCCGCAGAACCGCCACCGGTGCCATCGAAGTCAAGCGCCCCGTACCAGCCTGTTAAAATACCGCCAGCACCGACCTTGACTGTGCATGGAGCATTCAGGATGGCCGCGCCGGTGACAGGCGCCAGGCACAGTGAGTCTCCCTGCAGGAGCGCCCAAGGCATCATGTTGTATCCACCTGCGAGCGAACCCGTGCGCGCAGCAGCTTCCGCCCTAACAACGGAGGAATCCATGGCGAGGACGCGGGCGAAGATCCACTCGAACTCTTCATTTAATCGTACGTATATCGTGTCGTTCGGGAACTTGACCGATTGAACCGAGATCGCCTCGATCTGCGAGTTCGGAATGCCGTTGCTGTTCGCCCAGGCGCGCGCCTTCTCCAGCCCCAGGAGCGGGTTGGAGGGCAGCTCCTGAGCGCCCGCCAGCGCAGCCGCGTCAGCTGCATTCTGGAGATGACGACGGTCCTGAAAGACCATCCCTATGTCCAGCGACATCGCGGTCAATCCGCATAGCACACCCATAATGAGGACCGCAACAATCAGTGCCTGCCCGCGCTCCGACTCTCCGCGTATTGTGTTTCGAACCATCAGGGCCTCCGCCCCGGCGCTACTCATTACAGGCTAGCGCCCCACATCGCGTAGTGGGTAAACAAGATTCACCGATTGCGTAAATGCACCATGTACAATCGGTTAGGATCCTGTGAATCCCATTTGATTACCGGCGACGTGTTAGAATGAGAACACGGGGACGAAAGGGTTCGACAGGGAAGGTTGAGCCCGAATTGCAAGCGGAGATGGCCGCGCTCTCCTTAATCAGACGGCAAAAGTTAACTGGCACAAACCAGTACGCTCTGGCTGCCTAATCTAAGGTAGTCACGTTGGGCCCAGGCCTCGTCCCGGTGGGCAGGACCCGACGACGCAATGCCGGGATGCTGTTCCTCCGACGCCGATGCAGAGGGGCCTAAGACTTATCGGCTGGCCCGTCGGTTAGTTAGCCGCGGACGTACGCCGGGCGAGACCCAAACGCAGGCTAAGCTTGTAGGATATTCGGGGAGGCTTTCGTCTGGACGAGGGGTTCGATTCCCCTCCGTCTCCACCATGAATAACTGCTGAGCCGCTCACACGGGCTCCTCGACCACGGGATTCGATAGTACACCCAGACCCGCGATCTCAACGCGGACGGTGTCCCCGGCCCGCAGAAACTCCGGCGGCTTCCGGGCCGCGCCAACCCCTGCAGGCGTGCCGGTGAACACGACGTCGCCCGGCTCGAGTGTAAACCCGGCGCTCAGGTACTCCACGATCTCGCCGACGCTGAAGATTAGTTGGTCCGTGTTAGACCCCTGCTTCAGCTCGCCGTTCACCCACAGCCGGACATCGAGATTTCCGACATCCACCTCGTCCGGCGTCACCAGCCACGGCCCGATCGGCCCGTGTGTGTCGAACGACTTGCCCATCATCCAGGTGGGCGAGTGGAACTGCCAGTCGCGCACCGAAACATCATTGCCGATGCAGTAGCCGGCGATGTACTCCCCGGCGTCATCCGCCTTCACGTAGCGTGCCGTCTTCCCAATCACGAAGCACAGCTCCGCCTCCCAATCCATGGCGCGGCTGACGCGTGGGATGTAGATCGGGTGATCGGGTCCGACGATACACGTGGGCATCTTCGCGAAGACGACGGGCCGTTGCGGGATCGGCTGGCCCGACTCCTCAGCGTGGTCGCGGTAGTTGAGGCCGATGGCCAGGACCTTCGGCGGTTTGGGCACGGGCGCCTCGACGGTGACATCCCCGGTCGCAATCGTCACTCCGCCAGCGAGCGCCTTGTGCGAGCGCTCCATCAAGCTGCCGTTCGCCAGCATGTCGAGCATCGGCGAACCCATGTCCGCGATCTCGCCCGATTCTGTGAGGACACCTGCGCGCGTGCTACCCGCGTGAGTGAAGGTAACCAACCGCATCCGTCAGTTCTTCGGCGAGTGCAGGCCGGCCATCAGTTCGGCGAGGTCATCCGGGCGCAGAAAGGATGGGGGCGGTGGTGGGCCCCACGCATAGAGAGAGCGCATGCCGTCCCAGACCTGGGGCTGCCACATCTGACCCTCCGGGATGCAGTCCATATCGCTGTAGTATTCCGCGAAGTTACCGGCGGGGTCGCGGAAATACCAGAAGAAGTTGGAGCCGACGTGGTGCCGCCCGAAGCCCCACACGTGTCGTGCAGGGTCTTTCGCGAGCAGCGAGTGGGCGCCGAGACCGATCTCGTCCACGTCCTCTACCTGCCACGACGTGTGGTGCAGAAACTGAACGGGCGCCTTCTGCAGAAGCAGGTTGTGGTGGTCCTCCGAGCAGCGTAGGAAGAAAGCGTTGTGACCCATCTGGTCGCTGAGCTTGAAGCCGATGCCATCCATGAAGAACTTCTGGCTCGGCTCGAGGTCCGTGGTGCCAATGACCACGTGCCCCAACTTCCGCGGGCGTGCCGAGGGTATCGGCCCTTCCTGCGGCAGCTCGGCGGAGCGGCCCCGGCGGTCGAGGCGGCCGGGTCCGTTGTAAACCGGTGGCGTGACGGCGTCTTGCTGGATGCGCGGCGCGACCTCGACTCGAACGCGAACGCCGGTGGCTGGGTCGGTTGTCATCAGGCCATCCTCCGTGCGCTGGACATCGACATCCAGCGCGCTCACCTGCGCTGCGACGCGGTCGACGTCGTCTGGGTTGTCCGCGCCGACCGAGAGCTCGAGGAGCCGGCGGATCGGCGAGTGCGCGAGGTGCAACTGCTCACCTCCGTCCACCGTCGCGAACTGACCGGGGGCGGCCTCGGTCATGCCGAAATCACGATAGAATTCGGCGGTCTTGTTGACATCCGGGACGCCGATCGTAATGGAGCTAATGCGGTGTAGGGGCATGGCTATCTCCTTGGTCTGGTGGGCGCGAATTTGCTTGGCATTTTCGTGGTTTCGGGGAGAAAGAGCGCCGGGTTCAACGGTTCGATGTGGCCGTTTCGGTCGCGTCGCAGTTCCCGGGCGCCAGCGGCCATCTTTTGGCAGAGGCTCGCAACGGTGCGCTGCTCTTCGATAGTCAAGCCGCTGGTGACTTCGACCTCGAGCACGTGCCAGTCCTTCTGGACGCGGATCACCAGATCGAGCCCGGCCTCGGTCATTTCGACGGTGACGAGTCGCCGATCAATCTTCGAACGGATGCGGCGCACGAGGCCACGCCTCTCGAGCGTGTTCACGGAGCCTACGATCGCGCCGCGAGTCACGCGCAGGACCGCGGCGAGTTCTCGGGGTTCGCGCGAGCCGGTGATCCAGAGCGTCATGAGGACGACGAACCCGGCGTGCGAGAGATTGTGCGGCCGCAGGGCGAGGCTCTCCATTGTCGCGATGACGTCCATTGCCGCGTGATCGAGATAGAAGACGGCAGCCTGAGAGTCGAGGTCCGTTCCTGTACGAGCGAGAAAGCTACGCATGTGCTGTTCGTAGGGCAGGAGGTCTTGACGAGCTGGCATATCGTTTAGTATTATACGTTTAATGCTAAACGATGTCAAGCGATAAGGAGAAATCATGGAGGTTAGTGAGCGCCGAGAATTCGTGAGATCACACCGGACGGCGGTGTTCGGGTACCAACGCAAGGCCCACGGGCCGGCCATGTCGATCGTCTACTACGTCATGGACGGCGACGATATCCTCGTCTCGACGATGGCGGCGCGCGGCAAGGCGGGCGCCGTGCGGCGCGACTCGAAGGTGTCGCTATGCGTGCTGGACGAGCAGTGGCCGCCCACGTACATAGTGGTGTACTGCGACGCGACCGTGGAGACAGAGGAGACGGCCGTAGTCGACCTGATGATGCGGATCGCGGGAGTGATGGCTGGGAACCCAATGCCAGAGGCGGTGCGACCAATGGTCGCGGAGGGCGCCAAGCGGGAAGACCGCGTGGTCCTGCGCTTGCGGCCATATGCCACGTTCTACACGCCTCCGCGCCATGTAAATTCGGCGGCAGACCTGCCGACGCTGACCCACGAGACATCGGCCAGCATTGCCTGGTAGCAGCGGACGACGGGAGCAACGGGTGCTTCCACTCCCGGGGGTATGCCCGCTGGAATTGGCTACTATCGTTATGTCAGCCTGCCCTTCACCAAGAACGCGCCGTACCGCGCCGCTACGTGTACGCTAGAGGAGAGACGGAGACCCCTCCGTCTCATCTTCACCCCCCGATCCTCACGTTGTGGTCGGCCTGATGTTCCGGTTCGTGCGGAACACGTTGTCCGGATCCCATTTCGTTTTGACTTCGGCCAGCCGCTGCAGCGCACTGCCCAGCGCGGCCTCAATGCGTTCTGGAGCCTCGTCCTCCGTCAAGAAATTAATGTAGTTGCCGCCTGTCGAGAACTGCTTCAGGTCGGCCCAAGCGTCGCGTGCCCAGGCTATGTTCGCGCTGTCGTCGTCCGCGTGCTCCCACGAGGCGGGCAGGTTGAACAGGTAGCGCGCAGTGCGGTTACCGACGGGGGAGTGCTCTTCGTCTAGTTGATTGAGGGCGCCTCCGATCTGGAACAGGGCCATTGCGGTGTGAGGCGACGGTATTTTTGCCGCATGCTCGATGAACTTCTCGCATAGCTCCGGGTCGATTCGGGCAAGGTACTCGCTCTTCCAGTAGTAGCGCCTGCCGGGGGGGTTCGCAGCGTCAAACAACGTCTGCAACTGGGCGTATGGCCGACGCACGAGCACATCACCGATTGGGTTGCCAAACGATTTGATGGGGGCAACCACCTTCTCGCCTTCTTCTGGCGCGCCGGTGTAGCAGGCAAGCAAGACCACGATGGGCTTGCCGTGCCAGTCCTCGGGAAGCCACGGTGCAGGAGGCGCCGGGCGCATAATTGCGACGAGGGTGAGTTCCGAAGGGGCGTTCTCGGCGAGTGTCCGGTACAGCTCGAGTACCGCAGGCGCGTCGCTCGCGGGCCAGGCCACAACCCCACCAACTATCTCCGGGCCGACCGGGTGAAGCTCATAGTCGATGCCCGTGACGACGCCGAAGTTTCCGCCACCCCCGCGCAGACCCCAGAACAGGTCAGCATTCTCGTCGCTGCTTGCCCGCATCAGTCGTCCGTCGGCCGTCACAACGTCCATCCCGACCACGTTATCCGTCGTCCAGCCCCAGCGCCTCGTGAGATAGCCGAACCCACCACCAAGGGTAAGTCCCGCGATTCCGGTGAGCGACACGAAGCCCAGCACCGCAGCGAGACCGTGCACCTGCGTTTCGCGATCGACGTCGCCGATCAAGCAACCGGCCTGCGCGTGGGCAATCTTGTTCTGCCGGTCCACCCACACGCCGCGCATCAGTGACATATCGAGCATCAGCGCCCCGTCTGCCACGGCCAGCCCGGCGATGTTGTGACCTCCGCCCTTGATGCAGAGCACGAGGTTGTGCTCACGCGCGAACTGGACGCAGGCAATCACATCGCCCGTGCCGAGACAGCGTGCGATCAACGCCGGTCTTCTATCGATCATGGCGTTCCAGACCTGGCGCGCCTCTTCGTACCCCTCGTCGCTCGGCGTGAGGAGGCGTCCCCTCAGATCTGAGCGCAGCGCTTGAACGCCTTCTTCCGAGACCATAGGGCCCCGCTCCCTGAGAACATCAGTCGTCGCCATGTTTCCTCCTCTTTCCGTCTACACCGGTTTATTGTCCCGCATCCTCGGCAACGGAGGGTGCGCGTTTTGATATGATGCCACTCATCCTGAAGGTTTATCAAATGAGGTGACTTCCATGAAAGTAGCAGTCGGGTTTCATCTGGCAACAGAGAATTGGAACGACGCCGCGGACTACGTGGTGGAGGCGGAGAAGCTGGGCGTAGACATCGTTTGGTCTGCGGAGGCGTGGGGACACGACGCCGTCACCCCGCTCGCCTTCCTGGCTGCGCGAACCTCGCGCATCCGCCTGGGGAGCGGGATCATTCAGGCCGGCACGCGGACGCCGGCTCTGGTCGCAATGACGGCGATGAGCCTGCAGGCCATGTCTGAAGGGCGCTTCGTGCTCGGTCTAGGAACCAGCGGCCCCCAGGTCATCGAAGGCTGGCACGGTATACCGTTTGAGCGCCCGGTGCAGCGGATGCGTGAAATCATCGATATCGTGCGCCTGGCATCGAGTGGCGAGAGGGTTAGCTACGAAGGTAGGGTGTATAAGCTGCCGCTGCCCGGTGGCGAGGGAAAAGCCTTGAGGTCAGGTGCTCGGCCGCAACAAATTCCAATCTACCTGGCAACCTTGAGTCCGAAGAGTCTCGAGATGACCGGCCAGATCGCCGACGGCTGGCTGGGCACATCGTTCATGCCGGAGCACGCGAACGCCTTCTTCGACGATATCGCTAAAGGCGCAGGTCAGGCGGGTCGCTCGATGGCGAACATCGATCTGCAGGCCGGGGGCGTCGTCGCCTTCGGCGACGATATCGACCGCTTGATCGCTCCGAGGAAGCCTGGTCTGGCCTTCACTCTTGGAGCAATGGGATCCCGCCGGCACAATTTCTACAACGCGGCATTCCAGCGCGCTGGCTACAGCGAGATTGCCCTGGAGGCGCAGCGTGCCTGGATAGGCGGCAGGCGCGAGGACGCAGCAGCTTTGATCCCGGACGAACTCGTGCTGAAGACAAACCTGCTGGGCACGGAGGATATGGTGAAAGAACGAATTCGCGCCTATCGTGCCGCGGGCGTGACTACGCTAAGGGTGGAGCCCGAGGGACGCAGTCTGGCGGATCGTATCGAAACTCTAGGACGCTTCATGCGTCTTTCGGACTCCGTGGCAGACGAGGAAACGGCAACACCTGCCGCGGCGGGTTGATCCCAGCCTGAATCTCTAGTCGGACGCGTCTGCCTTGGCGCTTTTGCGCGGAAGCTCAGGCGACGCAGGAGGTTCAGTGTACGCGATCGGTTGTGGAGAGCCGACGAAAAGCCTCATCGCCCAATCCGAGAGCTGTGGCGCTATCGTGTTGATCCCAACCGCAGCAACGTCCTCCGGAGATACGAATGCGTCGCGCAGGTCGAAGCGAATCGCCTGCACGATCCGCTGAGCGACAACGCGCGAATCAACGAAGCGCGCGAGCGGTGGAATTCGCGGCGCTTCTACCTCCTGAGTCATGTTCTCCATGAACGAAGTCTGGGTCAGGCCAGGAAACACCGAGCTCACGCCAATCCCGCTCCCCGCCAGCTCGCCACGCAGCGAGTCGGCCATGGCGCGCAAAGCAAACTTCGTGGCTGAATAGATGCCCATGTAAGGCGGAGAAATGAATCCGGCAATTGATGAAACATTGACGATATGACCGCGGCGCTGGGATTGCATGTACGGCACGGCAGCCTGGATACAGTTCACGGCTCCCCAGAAGTTGACATCGAAAAGCCGCTTCATGTTCTCCTGGTTCCCGTCCGCTATCGGCGCGAACAGGCCGACCCCGGCATTATTGATAAGAATGTCCACCGACCCGAACTCTTCCGCCGTCTTGCGCACCAACGCCTCTACGGCCAGTCGGTCAGTGACATCCGTAACCACAACGAGGCGCCGGCCGGGGAGCGCGGCGGTATCGGCGGCCAGGGCATCCAGTTTCTGGCGGCTTCGCGAAGCCAGCACGACGTTAGCACGTCCCTTGGCAAGCTCTCTGGCTGCGGCCTGCCCGATTCCGGACGAGGCGCCCGTGATGATTACAGTGCGTCCATCGATCTGCATGGTGACTCCTTCTAAACGGACTTTTCGCCAAGCCAGTCGGCAACCCTCGGCCATAGACGACTGACGGCATTCTTGCCGGCGACGAGGCTGACATGACCGCCCTTGAGGACGACCTCTTCCCTGTCTTCGCTGCCCACCAGCGAAAGGAGCGGTTTCGTGGCCTCGTATGGCGCAATGTGGTCGTGCTCGGCCATGACGTTCAGAACGGGGCAGGTGATAGACTTCGTGTCAACTGGCCGGCCACCGACACTAAGCGTCTCCTTCATCAATTTGTTCTCCCACATGAGCTCCTTGGTGAACTGGCGATAAGTCTCGCCGGGGAACGGGATCTGCTCGTTCGTCCACTTGTACATGACACGATAACCGTAGACGAACACGGGATCCCAAAGGTTGTCAACCAGCCGGATATAGCTGGTCCAACGGTCCATCGGTCGTAGCATCTCGAACGATCGCAGCATCATATCGGGAGGAATGTTGCCAACGGCGTCGACAAGTCGGTCTACGTCGAACCAACGGCGGTCGGAGAAGTGTCGGAAGAGCCCCATTCCTTCCATATCCACCGGGGTGGCCGCGCAGATCAGGTTCTTGATTGGGGCCTGAGGATTCACGCCGGCGTACATTAGGGCCAGTTGACCACCCATGCAGTAGCCCAAAATGCTGTAGTCTTCCTCGCCCGTAGCCTTTTGCACCTCTTCGAAGCAGCGCGGCATGAAATCCAAAACGTAATCGTCAAGTTGTAGCCTCTTGTCCTCTGGCCGCGGGATTCCCCAGTCGACCATGAAAACGTCGAAACCCTGGGAAAGCATGTACTCGATGAAGCTTTGCCCCGGGGTTAGGTCGAGGATCCATGGCTTGCTGACGAGAGACATGATGAAGACAACGGGTACGCGATACACTTCGTCGGTCTTCGGCCGGTAATGGTAGAGGCGCAGCGTTCCCCGAGAATAGATAACATCCTTGGGTGTCACGCCCACGGGCGGCTCATCGCGCGAAAGCAGAAGATCAACGCCCTGGCGCGCGCGTTTGACGTTTCGATCCACGACACGCTGCATCTCAGCTTGCGTGTCCTGCAACACGCTGCCTACTTCGGCCTGGGTGTCTTGAAGAAGCTTGCCTACATCCGGCTGGCGTTCAACTGCCATGATCCGGCCTCCGTTTATCTTGCGAATTGACCTTAGTTGGCGTTGTTGGTTTGCTTCCGGGGTTGCCTCGTACGGCGGGGCCGTATCTGCGTGACGGGCGCGGTCAGAGCGATCCCCGTGGATGAGGCCAGCGTGCTCAAATTAGCCTCCAGCGATGCCAGCCTCTCCTCAATATTGTGCAGACGCTCGCTGATCTCGACGACGTCGCTGTGAGTCGGCAGATTGAACGTGTTCAGGTATCGCTCCATGCCCTGGTTGAGAGCGCGTTGCAGAACCGCGAACCCCTCCATATAGCTGCCGGCCACGCGGCCGAAAGACTCAGTGCCCATGACCTGCCCAAAGAACCCGTTCCACTGCCGTTCTGTCTCCGTCAGCCAGTTACGCCACAGCTCGCCTACCTCGGCTCGAGTGGCCTCGACGCTTCGACCGTTCGCCTCAGGCATTTCGTCCTCTCTTTCGCGGGGCGACTTCACTCGCGACACCCGGGGTATCATCTTCCTGCAGATCTTGCGAATTGTCCAGTTTGCTGGCTGCTGACTGAAGGACTTTCTGGTAGCGGCCGAAGAGATCCAGCCAGATGTCCAGGAACGCATCCCCAGCTGAGGTGAGCGCATACATGCGGCGCGCCGGCCCCGACTCAGACGTGTCCCAGAAGGAGGAGACTAGGCCTGCTCTCTCCAGGTGGCGCAACGTGCGGTAGACGGTTGTCGAGTCGAAGCTGGCGAGACCAGCTTTGCCAAGCTCCTGCACAAGTTGATATCCATACGCGTTCCATCTACGCAGGAATGCCAGGAGACTTGAGGAAAGAAGATCCCCGTGCAGGCGCGGGCTCACCGTTGCTTCGGTTTCCTTCGGGTGAGCGCCGTGACCATTCTTGGATATTGAGGATTCGATGTTTTTCATTATTTTCCTCGATTTTAGTTGATTAGGGGGTTGACAGCAAAATGATGCTATGTGTATATTGCACATAGATGAAATTTGTGTCAAGAGGCAAAAGGAGGTAATTCAATGCCTGCGACAGAATCAGTGGACAAGTTCTTCAACGCGGTCAACGAGGCGTACGACGCGCTTCTCGATGCTGCGAAGTCCGCCAACGACCGGGGCTAC
>Ga0247727_10020336_pt1 | contig 10164 bp, 5 predicted proteins | sample WisWelCaveWW1625_FD_202498 | JGI IMG/M metagenome (GOLD analysis project Ga0247727, IMG submission 202498) | Biofilm microbial communities from Wishing Well Cave, Virginia, United States - WW16-25 | ecosystem: Environmental > Aquatic > Deep subsurface > Groundwater > Cave microbial mat | place... | reverse complement strand
TTCGAAGTCGACGACGCTGACCGCCGCCGGCGCGTCGACGATGCGCTCGGGCCGCCGCGACACCGCGACCACCGTGAGCGCCGACGTGAATCCGGCGGTCCAATCGAAGACCTTGTCCACCGAGGTCGCACGATCCGCCTCGACCACGACTCCGGCCTCCGTGTCGACGTTCTCGCCGAGCGCGAAGGTAACCGTATACGTTCCAGGCTCGACCGATTGGAACGCGAAGCGACCCTCATCGTCGGTGAGCGTGGCTGTCGAGGACGGAGAGAGAACGACCGTCACGCCCCGCAAGCTCTGGCTGTTTTGGCGGGTGACGCGACCCTCGATGCGACCCGACGCCGCGCGCGCCCGGTCCGAGCCCAGAAGACAAATCAAAATGCCGAGCCCGACACAAAAGCGCCTCATGACACGCCGCCTCACAGCCTCACTCTACTCCATAAGACATCGTGTTTGCTTCAACTTGGACGGGGTAGTAGCATTCCGTGAAACCAGCTCATCACCAAACGCATGATCGGCCAAACCATCTCTCACTACAAGATTCTCGAGAAGCTCGGCGGCGGCGGCATGGGCGTCGTGTACAAGGGCTTCGATCTCAAGCTGGAGAGGCTCGTCGCTCTGAAGTTTCTCTATCCCAATCTCGCCGCGAGCGAACGGGCCAAGAAGCGCTTTATGGCCGAAGCCCGTGCGGCGTCCGCACTCGACCATCCGAACATCGGGACCATTCACGAAATCGACGAGTCGCCCGACGGATCGCTCTTCATCGTCATGGCCTACTATCCGGGCGAGACGCTCAGGCAGCGCCTGGACCGGCGGCCGCTCTCGATTGAAGACGCCCTCGAAGTCGCCATTCAAACCGCACGGGGCTTGTCCAAGGCCCACCAACACGGCATCGTGCATCGCGACGTGAAGCCCGCGAACATCATCCTGACCGAGGAGGGCGTCGCGAAGATCGTGGACTTCGGGCTCGCGAAAGTCGTCGACGTGCACTTGACCGATGCCGGTACACTCGTGGGCACGCCGTCTTACATGTCTCCCGAGCAAGCGCTCGGGCTCCCGGTCGATCACCGCGCGGACATTTGGGCGCTCGGAGTGCTGCTCTACGAGATGCTCACGGGGCGGACGCCTTTCGAAGGGAACAGCCGCGAGGAAATCCTGCGCCTGGCGTCTCACGTCGAGCCGCCGCCGATGACGCTCCCCTCGGGTGGACTCGAAGCACTCGAGGCCGTCGTAAAGCGGGCGCTAGCCAAGACCGCCCACGAGCGATACCAAACCATGGCCGAGGTCCTCGAGGAGCTGGAGCGGGTCCGCGCGGGAGTCCCCGCACAGAGTCTTATGCAGACGATGGACGCGCCCCGGGTCCGACCGTCACCGAAGCGTCCTTCGTCTTACGGCACGGGTGAAAGACGCCAGTTGACCTTTCTGTGCTGCGACCTCGCGGACTTTTCGGCGGCCGGCGAGATCGATCCGGAAGATCTTCAAGAGCTGTTGAGCGCCTACCAGAAAGCCTGCGAAGACGTCGTTCGCCCCCTCGAGGGGCTCCTCGCGCACGTCGTCGAGGATCGGGTGACCGTTCACTTCGGATTCCCACACGCCCACGAAGATGACGCGAAGCGCGCCGTCTCTGCGGGGCGGAACCTTCTCCAGGCGATCTCGCACCTCTCTCAGAGTGTGCCCGCGCTGAAAGGCCGTCCCCTCGAGGGGCGCGTCGGCATTCACACCGGCGTCGTCGTCACCGGAACGGACGACTCCGGAGCGGTCGTCGGCCCCGCAACGCGTCTTTCGTCCCTCGTTTCGGAATGCGCCGAGCCCGGCGAGATCCTCGTCACGGAAGACACCTACCGACTGATTCGATCCCACTACATGTGTGAGCCTCGGGGCACTCGAACGCTTCGCGGCGTCAAGGACCCCGTCGTGATGTACCGAGTCGTGGGCGAATCCCTGGCCGACAGCATCAGTCTTTCTCCGGTCACTGACCTGACGGAGCTCGTGGGACGACGGGCGGAAGTCGAGCTCCTCCTCGACCGCTGGGCGAAAGCGAAGGAGGGAATGGGCCAGGTCGTGATGCTGAGCGGTGAGCCAGGCATCGGCAAGTCACGCCTCGGACACGTTTTGAAAGGCCGCCTCGCGGAGGAGCCCCACTTCCGTCTGGAGTGCCACGGCTCACCGCAACACGTCAATAGCCCGCTTCATCCGGTCACTTCTCTCTTGAGTCGAGCCGTAGACCTGCGAACCGAGATGGCGGGCGAGGAGAAGCTCGAGCGACTTCGCGCGTTCCTCCAAAACCTCGATGCGTCGTCCGGTGAGGACCTCGCGGTCTTCGCTTCTCTCCTCTCGATTCCTTTGCCGGCGGACTCTCCGGCGCCTCACGTCTCGCCCCAGAAGTGGAAGCAAAAGACTCTGGCCGCGCTTCTCAAGATCATTCTGGCGAGCGCTTCGCGAAAGCCCGTGCTTCTCTGGGTGGAAGACCTGCACTGGATCGATCCGACGACCCAAGAGCTTCTCGGCCTCGTCATCGATCAGGCGCCCACAGCGGCGCTCCTCGCCCTCCTCACGTTCAGGCCGGAGTTCCTCCCCCCCTGGGGCAACCGAGCACACTTGACCCAGGTTACGCTCACGCGCCTCTCGCGTGAAGAGGCCGAAGGCCTGGTGAAACGAGTGGCCGGAGGCAAGACGCTTCCCCGGGAAATCGTCACACAGATCCTCGCAACCGCCGACGGCGTTCCGCTCTTCGTCGAGGAGCTGACGAAAAACGTGCTGGAGTCGGGACTTCTCACGGAGAGCGGGGAACGTTTCGAGCTTCGGGGCAATCTCGCCTCGCTTGCCATTCCGGCGACGCTTCAGGGCTCGCTCATGGCGCGGCTCGATCGTCTCGGGACTGCGAAGGACGTGGCTCAATGGGGCGCGGCACTCGGTCGCGAGTTTCATTACGAGTGGCTCGAGGCGGTTTCTCCTTACGGCGAGGGCGTCCTCGAGAAAGAGCTCACGCGCCTCGTCAAAGCGGAGCTCTTGTTCCAGAAGGGAGTGCTGCCCGAGGCTCGGTACACCTTCAAGCACGCTCTCGTAAAGGATGCGGCTTATCAATCCCTCTTGAAGGCGACTCGCCAGCAAATCCACGAGCGCATCGCTCGAGTTCTTACGGAGCGTTTTCCCGAGACGGCCGAAGCTCAGCCCGAGCTTCTCGCCCATCACTTCACCGAAGCCGGTCTCGCCGAGCCCGCCGCCGACGCCTGGACCCGCGCGGCGCAAAGAGCCTTTCAAGGCTCGAATCACGTCGAGACGATCGCTCAAGCCGCTCACGGGCTCGAGATGGTCGCCCGACTGCCCGACGGAACGGAGCGGGACCGAAGAGAGATCTTCCTCCAGCACCTGCTCGGCTCCGCCACGGGGCTCTCCAAGGGCTACGGCGATTCCCAGCTCGAGGCGAGCTTCGTACGGATGCGCGAGCTCTGTCAGAGGTCGGGAACCGAAGTCGAGCGCTTCGACGCGCTCACCGGTCTCGCGGGCTTCTATTTGTTGAGGGCCGACTTCGACAAGTGTGCCGAGGCCGGCGAGCAAGCCTTGGCCCTGGCGGAATCCATGGACGCCACCGACCTTCGAATCAACATCCACTACGTGCTCGGAATGGCTTTGCTCTACAGGGGAGCCCTCGAGGAGGCTCGCGCCCACCTCGAGCGCGGCATCGAGCTCGGAGGCGCGGGACCCACGCGGGTCGTTCGCGCGGGCCACGACTTCGGCGTCACGATCCTGTGCGGGCTCGCCATCACACGCTGGCTACAGGGCTACGCGGACGAAGCGCACGCGCACATGACGAGAGCCTTGAGCTTCGGACGGGAGAGTAGCTACGCCTACAGTCGCGCCTACGCGCTCTTCCATGCGGCGTTCTTCTACCAGTTCCGGCGCGAGCCGGACACGACGCTCGAGCTGGCCGCCGAGGCCGTCGCAGTGTCCGAAGAGCACGGCCTTTTTTGGGGGGTCACGGGGCAAGCGCTCCACGCGTGGGCGCGCCTACAGATGAAGCCCGCCACCGAGGATGCCACTCCCGAGCTGGGAGCCCTCGTCCAGAGCGTCGCGTTCCTGATTGCCACGGGGACGCGTCTCACGCTCGCTGTTTTTTTCAAGATGCAGGCTGAGAGCTTCGCCCGGCACGGAGCGCGGGAGCGAAGCCTCGAGAGTCTGGAGCGGGCTTTCGAAGTCGCTCGAGAGACGGGCGAGCGTTTCTACGAAGCCGAGCTTCATCGTCTATCGGGCGAGCTCGCGCTCAGTGAAGACAAGTCCCGCGCTTACGCGTCCTTTCAAAAGGGGCTCGACGCGGCACGCGCCGTCGGTGCCAGGGCGCTCGAGCTGCGCGTAGCAACGAGCCTCGCACGCCTGGAGCGGGCCCAGGGCAAGACGGACGAGGCGCGCCGGCTTCTGTCCGAAACCTACGGCCTTTTCACGGAGGGCTTCGAGACTCCCGACCTCAAAGAGGCGAGAGAGCTCTTGGACGCGCTCTCCTGATCGGGAGGCGCACCGGGAAATGACTTCAAGTACTCGATAATCGACCACCTTTCTTGATCGGTGAGCTCGGGGCCGATGACTCCCGCGCCGAGAGGCGCGTCTTTGAACTCGTGACCCGCGTTCGAATTCCCTCGCGTCTCAGTATCGAAAAAGAATCCGCCCGGAAACTTCTTTACTTCGAAACCGACCCGCACGGGATCGAGCTCGCGGCTTCCGGCATAAAAAGTCTTCGAGCGCCGGTCGGCCGGAAGCAGCATCTCGTAGAGATTCGGAACCGACCCGTTGTGAAGATAGGGTGCCGTGGCCCAGACGCCGTTCAAGGGTCGGGCCTTGTACGCGCGAAGCGCCTGAACGTCGTCGTCGCGGTAACCGTTCCACGCCGCGCGCTCGGCTTCGGTGAGGCCCAAACGGTCGTACGTTTTCTTCGCGACGGCGCGAGAGATCGCTTGAAGTCCCACGCCGCCCTCGACCTCCTCGAAGCCCAGAGACTTCGCGGAGGCCGTGCGCGACGTCCAGTTGTTCACGAGGTGGGGGTCGGTTCCAATGACTTCGACCGGAATGAGAGGGACCTTGAGGTAGCGCTGTCCCCAGGCGTTCGGCTCTTCCCAGTACTCGGGCGCGGTGAGCTCCCCGGAATCGATGGCCGGAAGATGGCACCGCTGGCAGTGCGCGCGGTAGAGCTCCTTACCTTTCTCGGCACTCTCTCGGTGGATCGGGCCCAGAACGTTCTCGGGCCACCGCGGCGACCGGAGTCCGGCGTAAGGCTCCGGTCCAGAGAGACGCATCTCCATCTCGTGGAGGTTCTGGACCGCAACGGTAGAGTCGAAAAGATCCTCGCGATTCACCAGGTCGACGCTCGCGTAAACTCCGAGGGCCTCGGAGACGTTTCGCATCATGGGTTGGCGGATGGCTCCGTTGTATTGCACCCAACTGAACCACGGCGCGTCCCAGAGCGGAGGAAAGCTCACCGGAGCGTCGCCTACGCGAAAGTTGGCGTCGTCGTCCATGTCGGTGCCGAAAACGAAGTTCCCGATTCGGGCGAGCGCGTCGAGGCGGCCGGGTCCCTCGGTGGTCGGATAGTACTTCTCGAGGGCGCCCAACGCACGCACGCGGCGGATCTGCCGGTCGAGAGCGGCCTTCAGGCTCTTTTTCCGCTCGGGGTTATAGTCCTCCCCCAAAACCGCGCGGGCAAAACGCTCGAATCGCAAAGGCAGGTAGCGCGAGAACACGAGAGCGAAGCCGAGCTCCTTGTAGAAACGGATGAGGTTGACGTTCGCCGGACCGCCGTCGACGCGAAGACCCACGCCCCGGTAGTTGATCTGTCCGCTGTGACAGGCCGCGCACGTCTGCCCCACGACCGTCTGTCTCTCTTTCGTCGTCTGATCCACGAAGTCCGAATCGATGGCGAGGCCGACCGGGAGCCCGTGGGGATTGTAGTCGGTATTGGGGTTCGGCAAGAAGCCGAATCGCCCGATATAGTCGCTCTCGAGAAAACGCGGGGCCGCTCCGATGCCGAGAAGCTGCGGTTGCTCGAGTGCGAGAAACCAGTCCAGGGGGAAGGTCGTCGTTCCCTGCGTCGTGTGATTGAACCACTGCCGGTCGGATTCGGTCCAGTTTTGATCCGGCCAGTAGAGCTCGTGGACGCGCGACGCTTCGGGCAAGCTCACGCGAAAGTAGTCCCAGTAGACGCTGAGCGCGAGAAAGAGCCCGAGCGCGCCCAAGACGGCGAGGGAGGTCATCACGAGAGCAACTCTTTTCATGAGCGCGAGCCCGAACCTAGGCGGAATCTATCACGAAATCCATCGTCCGGGGGGCAACTATCGGTAAAATCGAGACTGAGCAGGGTCGTCGTCCCCTTGATTCCGGACTCGTCCTGGCGGCCTCAAATTTGGTGCCCCTCGCCATAGCCTCGACCTGCAGACAGTCTAAAGTGCCAGTCCGAGACAAGGCTTTCGGGCCTCCCAGGCTCCCACTCCTGTGACGGGTTTCGCTACACCGGATCGACGCCAACCTCAATGAATGGTGGCAATCCCGTGCGACCCGGAGACCGCGCCGTACTTCCGTAGCACGAATTGCTACATCCTCCTGTTAACCTTCGCGTGACTAACTCATGGCGTCCGTAGGGGATCGCTTCCGTTCCTCTTCGGGCGGCCTCTCGCACGTTTCTTGCTCTCTGTCTCGCGTGTTGGGAGCGTCAGGAAAATGAAAGCCATCAACAAAACCCCCTTCGTCTCGATCGGGTTCGTCATTGCCTCTTGGCTTCAGGCCGCCGCCGGGCTCGCCGCCCAGACGCAAAACCGTGGCGTCCAGGTGCCGGAAGCGAGCCTTGCCGCGGGCTCGGGCGCGTTTCGGGCGCTCGTCATTGGCATCGACGGCTATCGAAATTGGATACCGCTCCGTTTCGCGGAACGGGACGCCAAAGAGATTCGGGACATACTCGTCACGGACTACGCTTTCGAGCCCGACAACGTCGTCACACTCCTCGGGCGCGAGGCGACCGAGAGCAACGTCATGGCCGAGTTGCGCCGGCTGCTTTTCGAAGTCGCCGGCGAGGAAGACAGGCTTTTGATCTACTACGCAGGACACGGACAGATCGACCCGATGACGGACACGGGCTTCTGGATTCCGGTGGATGGGGACCTGTATGACACGTCGACGTGGATACCGTTCACGTGGGTACAAGATCAGCTCAAGGCTGAGAGAGTCGTGCCGAAGAACGTCATCGTCATCACCGACTCCTGTTATGGGGGCGCCTTGACGCGATCGGGGCCACCTCCTCCGAATGGACCCGCGCCGGGCAACCCTGCCTACGAACGGCATCTGCAGAGCTTAATGGCCAAGCGCAGTCGTCAAGTCATTGCCTCGGGCGGGTTCGAGGTGGTTCCCGACAAGAGCAAGTTCGCCGAGTTCCTGAAGGCCGCGCTCAGAGCAAACCCGTACCCGGCCATCGACCTGGAGCTTCTTTTTTACAGCCAAGTGTATCCCGGTCTCCTTCAGACCGGCCAGCAATCTCCAACCATGAATCGCCTCGTGAATAGACCGGGAGAAGACGGGCAGTTCGTGCTCTTTCGCGGCCAGCCAAAGACCACGTCATTCAGGTGAGAAACATCGATTAGTTAGTTAGTTAGTTAGTTAGTTAGGGAGGCGGACAATGAAATCAATCATCTCCATACCGGCGACGGTCGTGGTTCTTGTCATGGGCGCCGCTCGAGGCACGCCGCTCGCGCCGACGGCGGGCCCTTCGGTTGAGTCGACGACATCCTCCTGCGCGGAGAAGCCGGAGGCGGCCGTCGCCGCCGGAGGTCTGCAGGGAGCCGACGCCGACATGGGCTGCTGCGTTCTTAAAACGCAGAACGTCGCGTGCACGTACACGAACCGGAAGTACTGCCAAACCAAGGCACAGGAGGCCCGCGTTTCTTACGACTTCCACAAGGACACGAGTTGTAGGGACGTCGGCGGATGCCCGGCGAAGGACAGCGGCCCGGTACGCTGAACCCTCGATGGATCCCGTCCAGGGGCCGTTTCTTCGAAAAAAGAGCCTCCGCTGTGATACGCTTCGCGCTCGTAAGTCGCGGGGTGCTTTAAATGAGCTACCGGGCCCCCATCGTTTCGAAGTTCGAGAATCCACCGCCCGGCGAGTCGGAGATCATCGCGGAGATCCGTGACCGAATCGAGCGCCAGCTCGAGAGGGATCTCCGTGCCGCCCAAAAGAAAGATCCCAAAGCCCTGATGCTCCGCGACCAGCATGCGAAGCACCACGGCTGCGTCGAAGCCACGTTCGAGATCCGCACGGACATCCCGAAAGCCTATCAACAGGGCATATTCCAGCCCGGGCGGAAGTACCAAGCATGGATCCGGTTCTCGAACGGAGGTCCGATGCGGCAGGACGACCGCAAAGCCGACGGTCGGGGAATGGCCATCAAGGTCATGGGCGTGCCGGGCAAAAAGCTTCTCGAAGGAATCTTCACCGAGTCTCTGTACAGCCGGGAGGAAAAGGACGCTCAGGACTTCATTTTGCTCAACCACCCGGTGCACTTCGTGCCCGACCTAAAGACGTACTCGGTCTTCACACGGCTCACGCACAGACGGAGTCTGCTGCTCAGCTCGATGTTCTTCCTTTCGTGGCCTCGGCTGGCGGCCATCGTGTGGAACATCTTGAAGAAGAAGATGTACAACCCGCTCCACGTCACTTACCACAGTATGACTCCTTATCTTCTGGGCCAAGATCAGGCGGTGAAGTTCTCGGCGGTACCCGTTTCGGTGGACGACGGATTGCCGATCCCCGATACCCCGGGCCCACGAAGCTCTCGCGACTACTTGCGCGAAGCCATGGCGCGGTCGCTCGATCCGGCGTCCGGTCGAGCCGCCCGCTTCGACCTCCGCGCTCACGTGAGAAAGGACGAGAACCTCCCCATCGAAGACCCCACGGTCCTGTGGCCCGAGGAGGGCGCTCCGAAGCTCTCTTTGGCGACGATCACGATTGAGCCACAAGAGTTCCAGTCGGAAGAGAGAATACGGTTCTCAGAGGCGCTCTCCTTCTCGCCATGGCACACCGTGCCGGAGCATCAGCCCTTGGGCGGTATCAATCGAGCGCGGCTCGCGATTTACCAGTCGATCTCCGAGCTTCGGCACAAAACGAACAAGATGCCGGCTATCGATCCGGCCGCGCGGGCGTCGTCGTGAAGCGTCTGCGGCGCCGCGCCCTCCAGGCGCTCGCGATCGCGGCGCTCCTGCGCTCGAGCGCGTCGGCGTATAACGAGGGCATCCACCAGCTCCTTCCGTCCAAGAGCTTTGCGCCCGGAGCCGCGTTTCTCACGCAGGCGATCCCCGCCGCCGACGCTGCCGCGATCGATGCGTTCCGCCGTCACCTTTACGACCTTTTCGCCGCACGCTCGGCCGCGTTTCGAGCAAGGTACCCCGCGTTCGAGAACTTCGACGCCTGGGACCTCAAGCACTATCTCATGCTCAATCCCGCCAAGTCGGTGCGCGGTTTCGACGCCGTTGACCCGCCGACCGAAACCAAGACGCGACTGGACTGGTGGGCGCTCGCCTCGCGTTTTCCCGACGACGACAAACGCAATCAGGACCGGTTTCGCTACGACGCCCAACACCAGGTCGTAAAGGACTCCTGGGCGCGACCGCTCCCCGACGATCCCGCGACGCTCGAAATGGGAGGCCTCACAGGGACCGAGAGCCAGGGGCACGCCCACTACGGTCTGCTCCCGGCGTCAGAGCGCTCGAGCTCTCCCATCGTTCTCCTCCGCGACCCGCGTCGATACTCGATTCCCGCCGATGCTCATACTTGGTCGACTGAGTTCGCCGGGTTGTATACGGATTTGGCGCTTCTCGCGCGCGAGTGGGGGCAGCCCGGAAGCGACTATCTGGAGGCGCTCTTTACGGGTTCCGCGTGGCACCACACGGCGGACGTGGCCAATCAAATCCACACCGTCCAGATCGCCGCGACCCACTTTGTCGTGATGGCGGCGGAGGTCGCCTTTTGGGACAAGCTCCTGAGCCAGGGCGGCCTTCTCTTCCGTCCTGAAAGCTTCCGCGAGATCGGCGCCGGAATCCTCAGCAATCACCACTTGGTGAGCGAAGACCTCTTCGCCGATCGCATTCTGAAGGCGCAGCCTGACGACCCTGACCGGGCGGTCTTCGATTCCA
>Ga0247727_10020335_pt1 | contig 10164 bp, 13 predicted proteins | sample WisWelCaveWW1625_FD_202498 | JGI IMG/M metagenome (GOLD analysis project Ga0247727, IMG submission 202498) | Biofilm microbial communities from Wishing Well Cave, Virginia, United States - WW16-25 | ecosystem: Environmental > Aquatic > Deep subsurface > Groundwater > Cave microbial mat | place... | reverse complement strand
CTGCCTCCCCTGCGACTCGGGGATGGTCCACGGCTACACGGTCAAGCGCGGGAAGCGGTACCGCTACTACACCTGCATGAAGGCCCAGAAGCGCGGGTGGGCGAGCTGCCCCACCAAGGCCCTCCCGGCGCTCGAGGTCGAGAAGTTCGTCGTGGACCGCATCCGCGCCATCGGGGCCGACGAGGGCCTCGTCACCGAGACCCTGAAGGCTGCGCGGGCCCAGCACGGCGTCGAGACCAAGCGCCTCGCGGACGAGCGCCTGGCCGCGGAGAGGGACCTCGCGCGCCTGAACGAAGATGTCCGACGGCTCCTCGCCGAGGGGAAGCCCTCCGCCGCGCGGCTGGCCGACCTCGAGGAGCGGGTCCAGAGCGCGGAGCGCCGCCTCACCGAGGTCCGCGAGCAGGCCGCCGCCCGGAAGCGGGAGGCCATCGACTCCGACGACCTCGAGGCCGCCCTCTCCACCTTCGACGGGACCTGGGACGCCCTCTATCCGAGGGAGCAGGCGCGGGTCATCCGGCTCCTGGTCGAGCGGGTCGGCTTCGACGGGGGCAAGGGGACGCTGGCGCTGACGCTGCGCCCCACCGGGATCCAGACGCTGGCCCGTGAGATGGGTACCGGCCCGAAGGAGCTCGGCCGATGAGCCCGGCACGGACGGCGCCGGACGGGCGGGAGCGCCCCCCCCGGAGTGGACGTTCGAGACCCGCGTCTCCTTCCGGACCGTGCGGGGACCAGGCCCCTCCATGTGTCCCAGGTGAACGCCCGAAGAGAGGGCGCACCCGAGAGGAGGTGCGGAAGTGAAACCAACTATGGCGGCCCGCATCCGGGCGCTCCAGGACATGACGGTCCCGGAGCTGCGGGAGCAGTACCGCGAGGTCTTCGGCGAGGAGACCCGGTCGCGGCTCAAGGAGTTCCTCTGGAAGCAGATCGCTTGGCGGATCCAGGCCAGCGAGGAGGGGGACCTCTCCGAGCGGGCCCTCCGCCGGGCGGCGGAGCTCGCCAACGAGGCCGACGTCCGGGTCCGGGCCCCGAAGGACGCCTTCCGGTACGCCTGCCTTCACCCCCTCGTCGGCAGGAACAGGACCCTGTCGCGCGTGTCCTCCGGGCCACCCGCCGCCGCGAGCAGGGTCAGTTGCTCCACGGCCGCGCGGGAGCGCGCATCGCCGGGCACGACCACCAGGCCCGGCATCTCCAATCCCCGGGACACCCTCTCCCACGCCGCGGGCGGCATCGTCCTCTCGTCGTGCGTGATCACGACGCGCCCACCGGCGGCCGCCCATGCGAGGACCTTTTCGTCCGTGCAACCGGCGAGGGGCGTACTGCGCACCCGGAGGATGTCGAGGGAGGGCAGGCGCCGCAGCAGCCCGAGGAGGAGCCGTTCGTTCAGGTTCTCGTCCGCGGCGAAGCGGAGCGTGCTCACCGCCGACGGCGGGCGCGAAGGCGGGCCAGCAGCCGGGAGGGAGACGTTCGCCGCACTGCCCTCGCCCGGTTCGCGTCGCCCTCCTCGCGGCTGCGCTTCATGTAGGACTCCGCCTCGTCGAGGTGCCCCAGGTACCAGGCGAGGGTCGCGTGGATCCCCGCGAGATCGAGGGAGGGGAACCGCTCGAGGATTCCCTCCGGGGATTCCCCCTCCCGGTAGGCCGCCAGCACGCTCTCCAGAGTTACGCGGGTGCTGCCCACCCGGATGACGCCGCGGGAGTCGCGGCGAAGCGGCAGGACGGGTCGGCGGAGGTCGAGCGGCATGCCCGGAGGATACCACGGGACCCGCCGGACCCGGCGCCCACGACCGTCCCATGGTGGCCCGGGTGCCGGAGCCGAGACCGGGCCGGCGCGCGCGGCCGGGGGAGAGCGTGTTCTCGCGAGAGGGTTGCGCGCGGGGAGCCACTCCTTCCTAATGCGGACCTGCGCGGCGAGCGGGCAGGCGCAGCACTCTCGGAGGGCCGTCGTGCGCCGCCACGGAGCGGCGTCGCCCGGGGGGCGGGGGATCAGAAGCAGGTGGCGCCGGGCAGGGCAGCCGCCTGCCGGATCCACGTCGCCAGCTGCTCCTCGTCGGGTCGATCGTCCTCGTGGATGTCGAGGTAGCGCACGTCCCTGACCCTGGACTCGCCGGGCGGGAGGGGACGCAGCGCCGTGCCGCGGAAGAACGCCACCTTGACGTACTTCGCGAAGCAATGGAAGTCGAGGAACCAGCCCCGGCCCTCGATGCCGTAGAAGGGGGAGTTCCACCTGACCGCCTTGCGCACGCCGGGGACGTTGCGCTCGATGAGCGCGTCGAGGCGGCGGCCGAGGTCGCGCTTCCAGCCCGGCATGGCCGCGATGTAGGCCTGCACGGGCGCGTCGCCGTCGGCCTTCGCGATCTGCGGGTTGCCGCCCGCGAGGAGTACCGGCTTCGCGGCGACCCGCCCGGCAGCGGCCTTCCCCGGAACCCTGGGCGACTTCGTGGACGTCCTGCCGGCCATCGCATTCCCTCCTGGACCGCTGTGTCCTCGACCTCGAACGCGTCCTGCCGTCTCCGTCCTCCCGCCCACCCCTTGTACCGGGCCAGGCACCCCGCCATCAAGCCGGTCCCGCCGGGAGCATGGCCGTCGGGCGCCGCAAGGCCGCCGCTCCCGGCGTCCGGTCCGGGTGGTCCGCGGCTTGATGGGATCCGGAGGACACCATGCGCCCCTTCGCTGCCGCCGCCCTCGCCGCCGTCGGGTTCGCCGCAGCGGAATCCGGCGCGCTCGCCACGGACCACCTCGACGCCTTCGGGGCCGCCGTGGAGGCGCGGATCGACCTCCTGCCGGGCACGGGGCTGACGAAGGAGGAGGCGAAGCGGCTCCGCGCGCTCACGAAGGCGCAGGCCGCCCTCGCGACGGTCTCGGCGGACGCCGCGGGGGACCTCCTCCTCGCGAAGAAGGCCGCGAAGGCGGTCGAGAAGGTCCTCGCCGCGGACGCGGAGCTGCTCGGGTCCCTGGACGCCGCGCTGGACGCGTTCGAGGGGGACGGCGCGGACCTGCTCGGCGAGTGCCGGAATCTCCTCGACGCCCTGGAGGACGACGGCCTGCGCGCGAAGCTCGGCCGGTCCGCGGACAGGGGCGAGGCGTCAGCAGCGCGTCCGCGGCGACTCCCTCCCGCGCTCCTGGGCGGCGGGGGACTCGAACTTCTTCGCCGCGGCGTGGGCCCACATCTTCTCGATGTAGGGTCCCGCCTCCGGGGTCTTGCAGGCGGTGTCGCCGTGGTCGACCTCGACGCGCCCGATGCGCTTCGCCGTGGCGAGCGCCGCCTTGCGCAGCGCGGGGCTGCGCCCCCCGATGGCGATGAGGGCCCCGTTCATGGCCTCGCGCTCGTGGTTCGGGGCGGCGCGGATCCCGCACTCGATGGCGGCGAGGCGCTCGGCGAACCAGGAGTCCGGGGCGGCGGGATCGCGGGCGACCATCTGGCCGACGAGACCCCAGCCCGTGCAGCGCTCCGCCTCCTGCTTCGAGGCGAGCCACAGGGAGGCCTTCGCCGCGGCGTGGGGCCCCTCGGCGGCCAGCGCCGAGACGTACATGGCGCACATCCGGACGGTGTTGTCGCGAGCCCAGCAGTCGAGGTCCGCGGAGGACATGCGCGCCGGGTCGACGACCTTCACGGCGAGGTTCCGCGCGTCGAAGTTGCCGGTGTCCCACAGGGCGAGCGCCAGTTCGTGGTCGACCCCGATCCGCTTGTGGAGCGCCTTCAGGTCGGCGAAGCTGACCCCGAACATGGGCTCCCGGGCGCCGTGGCGGGCGTAGGTCTTCCGGGCCTGGGCGGTGCCCTTCTTCTCGAGGGTGCGCAGGACCTCGTCGAGCGTCATCCGGGCCGCCGGGGCCTTCGCGGTCTTCCTCGCGGGGGACTTCACGGGTGCCATGGCCGGTTCCTCCTTCGGTTCCGGCGGATTGTAGCAGGGAGGGCGGCCGCTACGCGTTCCCCTGCGGCTCCCCGGGAGCGAGTTCGAAGACCCCCTGCCCGGCGTTGACGAGACGGCCCTGGCGCGCGAGCTCGAGCCAGATCTCGCGGGGGTAGTCCCGCGGCGGCGTGATGCCGGCGATGTCGGTGGAGCGGCCGCCGCTGAGCGGACCGCCGCCCACGCTGGACTCGGCATCCAGCAGGGTGACCCGCAGGCGCTTGCGGAAGGCCCGCATGGCCTTCTTCAGGATCTCGCGGTCGTGCCCGGGGAGCGGGCGCTTCCCGGAGGCCCAATGATCGAGGATGGCCTGCAGGAGGGCCGGGTCCCTGGCCTCGACGGCGGCGGCGAGGTCCGGCTCGACGTCCCGCAGGGTGCCGAGGGCCTGGTTCGCCGCCGACCAGGCTTCGACGTTGGCGGCATCGGCGGCGACCTCGGCCGCGCGTGCCGCGAGGAAGTGACTCAGGAGATCGGCCTGGGGGTTGAACATGCAAGGGATCCTAGCAGGGGGTCCCCGTGTCCGGGCCACACGGCCCATCCGCCCCCGCGCGACCGTTTCTGGAAACTCCGTTACCCCGTGGAAACCGGAGGCGCGGAGTCCGGATGCCCACGGGAATCGCAACTTGGTTTCCTGGATTGAGTTGCGGCGACGGGTTCCGTCCGGCAACATGGCGCGACAGTTGCAAGTGCTCCGCATCGGTTGCCCCCGACGGAGGGACGACGATGGACCGGAAGCTCCTGCTCCTCGTTGCCGCCATAGCGGCAACCCTCGCCTCCGGGACGATCCCGGACGCGCGGGCGGACCGGCTCGGCGGCAACTACCGCGGGCCCGGCGACCGGTACAGGGTCCGCGAGGACCCTCCTCCGTCGGCGGATTCCGCCGCGGACCGGGACCCGCTCCTCGCCGACCTCGGCCTGGACCGGCCCTTCCTCACCGGCGTCGATGCGGGACGGAAGGAGGCGGCCTTCCGCGGCCGGCCGCTCCTCGTCCTCCTCGTGCTCCCGGGGTGCGACGCGTGCGCCTCGGTCGCCAGGGGGGCGTTCCGGGACGCCGGGGTCCTGGCCCTTGCCGCCCGGTTCGTCCCGGTGCTGGCGGACGCCGAGAGGGAGGAGGCCTTCGGGGTGGCCCACGGGGTGAAGACGCTCCCGACGATCCTCCTGCTCGACGCGGCCGGGCGCGAGGCGGGGCGGGCCGAGGGGCCCGTCGACGCGGCCCGCGCCGCCGCCCTGCTCCGCGAGGGGCTGGGGAAGGCGGGCGCGGCCCGTCCCACGCCGGCTGCGCGGGCCCTGGAGAAGGCGGCCGCGCTCCTCTCCCGCGCCCGGAAGACGAAGGACTGGAGGGCACTGCTCGAAGCCTCGGCAGCCGTCGAGAAGGTCGGGCACGACGGCCCGGAGCGGGAGGCGGCGCGCGCGGCGCGGGGTGAGGCGGCAGCGGAGGCGGCCTCGCGCCTGGACGCGGCGAGGAGGCTCATCGGGGAGGGCGAGAAGGTCGACGCCCGCAGGATGCTGGCGCGGCTCTCCCGCGAGTTCGAGGGGCTCGAGGAGTCCGTCGAGGCGACGGACCTAATTCGCGAGATGCAGGGCTCCGGGCCGGCGGCCCGGAGTCTCGGGGGACGGCTACTCCCCATGGGGAGGGCGGACCCGAGGAACCTCGACGCGCGACTCCCCCTTCAGGAGTTGCCGTCCGCGGCGGTGCCGGAGCCCGAGCCGGAACCCGAGCCCGAGCCGGAACCCGAGCCCGAGCCGGAACCGGATCCCTGATAGCGACCTTCCCCCCGCCGGAGGCGGGGGGTCAGACGCGGGAGTCCTGCTCCTTCGTCATCGGGGCCCATCGGTCCGCACGCGCATCCAGCGGCCCGGAGACCGGCCGGCCGGGGTCCGGGGCCCGCGGCCTGTTCACCTCCGAGGCCAGCCCGGCCCTCTCGAGGCAGAGGATCGTCCACCAGCCGGCGTCCCACTGCATCGGGGTGCGCCCGATCCGCGCGTCCCGGGGCGCGGCGTGGTGGTTGGCGTGCCAGTTCTCGCCCTGGAAGAAGTGCAGGACGCCGAGCCACGCGACGTTCTGGCTCGAGTCCTCCCCCGGCAGCGCCGCCTCCCTCATGTGGGCGATGGAGTTGACGAAGCACTGGGCGTGGAGCGCGAAGACGAGGCGCACGGGGCCGAGCCAGAAGAACGCGGCCGCGCCGAAGGGCGCGCCGGCGAGGAGAGAGGCCGCGAGGACGGGGACCTGCCAGCGGGCCCAGAAACGGTAGTACGGGGCCGCCAGGTCCGGGGCCCAGCGCCCGACGGCCGCCGGCTCCGCCTGCCAGAGCCAGCGGAGGTGGGCCCACCAGAATCCCCCCAGGCGCGGGCTCGAGATGTCGCCCGGCCCGTCGGCGCGGGCGTGGTGGAGCCGGTGGTTGGCGGTCCAGGACGCGGGCGCGCTGGAGCCGTTGATCATGGCGAAAGCGGTGAGGACCGCCTCCGCCGGGCGCGCGAGGCGGACCGAGCGGTGCGCCAGGGCCCGGTGGTAGGCGACCGTCGTCCCGAGGCCGCCGAGCCAGGTGAGCGCCAGGGCCGCCGCGAACACCTTCCCGCCGGGCACGGGGAACAGCGCGAGCCCGAGAGCGGCGAGGAGGTGGATGGAGACGATCCAGGTGAGGGTCCAGCCCTCCCCGGGCGCCCAGCGGAACCAGCCCCAGGTCCACGGGACATCGGCGGAGGATTCGGGGGGGACGCCGGGTCGGCGACGCCCGCGACGCGGCGACTCGGCGGTGGTCTTCAGGGGGCTTCCTCGGGTGCGGATGGAGGCGCCCCGCACGTGCGGCGCATCCTATCCCGGGATCGGCCGCGGAGCCCGTTCTCTTTCGGGGTCCGGGGGCGACACTCCTCGACTCTCCGCTCCCCGCTCAGGCGTCGACGAGGACCTTGAAACCGCCGTAGACCATGCGCCTGCAGTCGAAGGGCATCGACGCCGGGTCCATCCCCCCGAGGCGCGGGTCCTGCATCACCTTCGCGTTGACGCGGTCGCGGTGGGCGCGGGACCGGAACACGATCCACGAGAAGACCACCGTCTCGCCGCGCCGGGTCCTCATCTGGCGCGGGAAGGGCACCCCGAACTTCACCGCGAGGTCGTCGCCGACGCACTCGCGGTACTCGAGGGCGCCGTGGTCGCGCCAGATCCTCGCCCCCAGCCTCGCCATGCGGCGGTAGGCCTCCAGGTTCCTCTTGGGGACCGGCAGGACGAAGCCGTCGACGTAGCGGGCCATGCGGTTCCTCCCTGGACGGTCCTGGTCGTGAACGCGATCGAGCCGGACGAATCCCGGCGGCGCTACCGCAGTCTACCCGCGGGGCGTTGCGATCCGCTCTCCGGGACGGGACGGCCGGAGGAGGACGCGGAGGGCGGGGCCGACCTGCCGTGGCGACCGCGCCGGCCGGACGGGGGAGGGCCCCTCGCGGCCCTGCGAGGGCTGGCCCGCGGTATCCGGAGGCGGAGGAGGGGTTCGCCTGCGCGGGGACCCCCATCGAGAAGCGCACGGTCAGGGTGCGGGGGAGGGCATTCCTGACTGGATCCCCTCCTCGTACCCCCCGTCCAGGTTCGCGAGGACCACCTCGCGCACGGCCTGCAGGACCGCGCGGCGGTCGCCGGGGAGGGAGGCGAGGTAGGCGTCCGCGGCGGCGGAAGACCGGATCACGGCGGGAGTTCTACCACGGCGGCCGGGGGGAAGGCGAGGCGGTATCCTCGCCGTCCATGGACCCCCTCTGGGCGAAGGCTGCCGTGCTCACGGCGAGCGTCGTCCTGGTCGCCATCCGCGCCCCCCACGGCCACCGCAGCCGCGGGATCCGGATCGTGCGGAGCCGCAAGGGCGGCCGGGAGAAGGCGCTCCTCACTCTCGCCTGGATCTCCTTCTTCCTCCCGCTGGCGTGGGTCTTCGTGCCCGGGCCCTGGCCTGGCGACTACCTCCTGCGGCCGCTCCCCTTCGGCGCCGGGGTGGCCCTGTACGCCGCCGGACTCCGGCTCTTCCACCTCTCCCACGCCGACCTCGGGACGAACTGGTCCATCTCGCTCGACCTCAGGGAGGGCCACCGGCTCGTCACCGGGGGCCTGTACCACCGCGTCCGCCACCCGATGTACCTGGCGCTCCTCCTCCACGCCGCAGGCCAGGCGCTGGCGCTCCCCAACGCGGCGGCGGGGCCGTCCTACCTCGTCGCGATGGCGGCCATCGTGGCGCTGCGCCTCCGGCCCGAGGAGCGGATGCTGCGGGAGGCGTTCGGCCGGGACTGGGAGGAGTACGCGGCCCGGACGAAGCGCCTCCTCCCCGGGATCTGGTGATCAGGGGAGGACACCCGTCCGCGCGGCGCGGAGGAAGTCGGTGACCGCGGGCGCGCCGCCCGCCGCGCGGACCGCGGTGGCGACCTGGCCCCGGTGGTAGGCGGAGTGCAGCATCAGCTGGAGGAGGACGTCCTCCACCCGGGCCCTCCCCGTCTCCCCGAGGAAGTTCGCGTAGGTGAATCCTCGCGCCGTCGCGGAGAGCGCCGCGTCCCCGAGGAGCTCCGTCCAGGCCGCCGGCACCTCCTCCCGCCAGGCCCGCCGGAGCGAGGCCGCGTCCATGGACTCCCACCTCTCCCAGTCCGGCGGATCCGCCCCGACGGTCATGCGCCGGATCCAGCAGGTCTCGGCCCCCAGGAGGTGCCCCATGAGTTCCAGCGCCTTAGCCGGCGGCGCGGGGAGCGCCTCCAGGGACTGGAGCGCCAGCCCGTTCGCCCAGCGGTCGTGGGCCAGGAGCCTCTCGAAGCGCAGCCGGATCTCCATGGGAGCCTCCCTCCTCACGCGTCGGAGAAGCGCGGGACGTCGTGGCTGGCGATGCTCCTCGCGAGGCCCCGGGCGGTGACTCCGCTCCCGTTGGCGAGGTCGGGATCGGCCCCGGCCCGGAGGAGGCCCTCGATCTCGGCCGCTTCGCCGCGGAAGACGACGGCCAGCAGCGGGCTGGTCTTCCCCATGGACCGGAGTGTACCTCGGGAACTCCCCGGGCCCGGGGCCCGTCCAACTGGCCGAGGAGGTCGCCATGCAGGAGGATGTCCCCGCGCTGGAGTCCATCCGCGGGGAAGCCGTCTGTTCCTCCTCCGATCATGGGGGTCGTCGCCGATCCGCGGCCTCTCCAGGGAGAGGCCTGCGCCCCTCCTGATCGCCCCAGGTAGAACCGCCGAAGTCCCCGCCGAGGGAACTCCCGGCTCCGGAGAGGGTTGGAGGCTTAAGGCCCTCGAAAGGCGGGGGCTTGAGAATCCGCGTAACCCTGGGACAATGCCCGGGGCAAGGAGGTCCGATGACGCCGAGGACGGGGAAGCGGTGGACCCTCGCGCTGGGGACGGTCGCCGGCATGGGGCTCGTCCTCGGCGGGACGGTGCTGCTGCCGGCCGGCTCGCCGGGCGCGGAGCGCGGAGCGGCGCTGGCGGGGGACAAGCCGCCTCCGCCCAAGGACGGGAAGAAGCCCCCACCGCCACCTCCCAAGGACGGGAAGAAGCCTCCGCCTCCCCCGCCGAAGGACCCTCCTCCGAAGAACCCGCCGCCCAAGGATCCGCCCCCCAAGGACCCGCCTCCCAAGGACCCCCCGCCGAAGGACCCGCCACCCAAGGACCCTCCGCCGAAGGACCCGCCACCCAAGGACCCTCCGCCCAAGGACCCTCCGCCCAAGGACCCTCCGCCCAAGGACCCGCCACCCAAGGACACACCGCCCAAGGACCCAGCGCCCAAGGACCCACCGCCAAAGGACCCACCCAAGGACCCTCCTCCGGACGGGGCTCCTCCCCCGGACGGGGGGGACGGGAATGGACCTCCCCCTGCTCCCCCGCCCCCGCCGCCCGGCGAAGGGCACGACGGGGACGGCCGCCCCAAGCCCCCTCCGAAGGCGCCACCGGAAAGGGCCGAGTAGGCCCGAATCCCGGGCAGGAATGCGCACGCTGGGGTAGGTTCTCCTGTCGGACTGCAGGATTAGAATGTGCGTGGAAGGGCCGGTTCTCCGCCCCGGCCTCCCTTGACATCGGGGGGGGTCCAGGGGATGATGGACCGGGTTCGTCGTCAGGGTTGCCGGCGCCGTTAGAGCAGGAGGCTCCATGAGCAGGTTCCCCAGAGGCTTCGTCCTCGGGGCGGCCGTCGGGATGGCCCTCGTCCTCGGGGGAGTGGCGACCTGGTACGCCGCCTCCGATTGCGCGAGCGAGAGGGGGTCGGCGTTCGGGAAGAACAACCTCCTCGCCAAGGGCGGGAAGAAGGGCGGCAAGAAGGG
>Ga0247727_10020334_pt1 | contig 10164 bp, 6 predicted proteins | sample WisWelCaveWW1625_FD_202498 | JGI IMG/M metagenome (GOLD analysis project Ga0247727, IMG submission 202498) | Biofilm microbial communities from Wishing Well Cave, Virginia, United States - WW16-25 | ecosystem: Environmental > Aquatic > Deep subsurface > Groundwater > Cave microbial mat | place... | reverse complement strand
CCTGTCGCCTGAAACCGAGCGGCGCGTGGCGCGGGAAATCTATCAGCAACTCATCGAGTCCAACACCAGCTATTCCACCGGCAAGACCACTCCGGCCGCCGAAGCGATAGCCGCCCGCTTCCAGGCCGCCGGGTTTCCCGCCTCCGATATCCATGTTGTCGGCGCGGCGCCGCACAAAATGAACGTGGTGGTTCGCTACCGCGGCACGGGAACCCGGAAGCCTCTGCTGCTGCTGGCGCACCTGGACGTGGTCGAGGCGCGACCGGAGGATTGGACGCTCGACCCCTTCAAGCTCACCGAAAAGGACGGCTATTTCTACGGACGCGGCACCGGCGACGACAAGGCCCAGGCGGCCATCTGGACCGCGAATCTGCTGCGGTATCGCCGTGAGGAGTGGCGCCCGTCGCGCGATCTCATTCTGGCGCTCACCGCCGACGAAGAGGGTGGCGGACCGTTCAACGGCGTCGACTGGATTCTCAAGAACCGGCGGCCGCTGCTCGACGCCGAATTCTGTTTGAACGAAGGCGGCTGGGGCGAGATGAGCAACGGTCGCAAGCTCCTCAACCAGATCCAGGTGGCGGAAAAAACATTCGCGAACTTTCGCGTCGAGGTAAGGAATCCCGGCGGGCACAGCTCCATGCCGGTGAAGGAAAATGCGATCTATCGGTTGGCGGCCGCGCTGGGGCGTATCCAGCAGTTCGAGTTTCCCGCCCGGCTGAACGATCTGACACGGGGCCACATCGAGCAACTGGCCAACGCCGGGCCGGCGGAGATGGCAACGCAGCTTCGCCGGGCGGCGGGCGGGGAGCCGGAGGCCATCGCGCGCGTTTCCGCCTCCTCACCCGCCCTGAACGCGCTGCTGCGCACCACCTGCGTCGCCACCATGCTCGATGGCGGCCATGCCGTGAATGCCCTCCCGCAAACCGCCGGCGCGATCGTCAACTGCCGGATTCTGCCCGACGAGAGTCCCGAGTCGGTGATGGCCACGCTCAAGCGCGTCATGGCAGACGACCAGGTCACGCTGAAAGTCCACGGCGACCCGCCCACCGCGAGCCCGATCTCTCCGCTGCGCGAGGACGTGCTCGGTGCAGTGCGGCGCATTACCGGCTCGATGTGGCCGGGCGTCGCCGTCGTTCCCATGATGGTGATGGGCGGCACGGACGGCAAGTACCTCCGCGCCTCAGGCATTCCCACCTACGGCGTCATGGGCCTGTTTCTCGATCGCGACGATATCCGCTTTCACGGCCAGAACGAGCGCATCGGCGTCGAGGCCTTTTACGAAGCGCAGACCTTTCTCTATCGCCTGGTGAAGGAGCTGGCGCAGTAGAAGTGTGCGCGGCGCAACCAGCCAAGCCAGACTTCCGACTTCAGTTCCCGCCCCCACGGAACTCGGAGAGCCAGTTTTGGACCAACCGCACGGGACGCCCGTAATCTTGACGTCCGCCGACGGCGTCGACCAGCACGAACCGTTGCCCGTCGGCCCTAACGTCGTACTGCTGGCCGGCGAACTTGGAGATCAGTCCGGGATGGGAGAAGAGTTTCACCGGCTCACCGGCGGAGAAATCCGGCGCCAACTTCACCGGCAGCGCCATGAGCGTGTCATGTTGGACATAGAACATCTCATTGCCGGCAGCGTTCCAGCGTGGCTGCGTTCCTCCCTGGGTGGAGATTTGAACCCTCCCGCCGCCGCCGATGCGTTCCACGTAGACTTCGTAAGTGCCGGTATGATTGCCGGCAATCGCGACCAGACGCCCGTCGGGCGAAGGCTCCACGCCTTGTCCCTCGTAAGCCTGCGACAGCGCCGGCTTCTCAGTATTCTCTTTCAGGTCAAGGTACGCAGTGAAAGGCGGCTTTCCAGGGTCTTCCCGCGTGTTGTAGAACAGATGCCTGCCGTCGGCGGAAATGCCTAAGAAATACTGCGATCCGGGCCTGGCAACCAATGCTCGCGGGGCAGCGCTTCCGTCCGCCCGCTGGATCATGATGTCGACGTCATCGCTTCCCACGGACTTCCAGTAGATGATCTCCTTGTCCTTCGAAGTCCACCCCGGTTGACCCTCCGATCCTGGAGCCGTTGTCAACCGGCTGTTGGTGGAACGGGCGATATCCAGAATCCAGATGTCCTCGGTCGGCTGGTCGCCCCCGGCGACGGCAACGAGGCGCTCGTCGCGCGAGAGTTTCGGTGCGAAGATCGTGCGCATCGGCTTGCCGATCGGGGCCTGCTTCCGCCCGGCGCGATCGTACCAGTGCAACTGCTTCATCCCGCCGCCGGCGTCCTGATAAGTCAGCGTTCCGTCGTCAGCCACGCTCGGATCGGCGCCTTCGGGCGCGATCGAGAACGGCTCTCCCTCCGGGCCTCCGGTGCGCAATGAGATTGGCATCGCCCAGATTCCCCCGCGCGAGAATATCAGATGACCCGTGGCGGAGAAGCATGGCCGCGTCCCGGTCGCGAGTATTTCGCGCCGGCCGGTGGCCAAGTCCTGAAGAATAATCTTCGACTGTCTCCCCTCGACGAAAATGAGCTTGCCTTTCCCGGACTCGCCCGGCATGAACAGGGGATCGACGAACCATGCGTCGGAGCCTTGGCGATTCACCACCAGCCTGGCCGGCCCGCCCGATGCGGATGCGAAGTAGATCAGCGTTGGGCTTTTTGCGGTGAAGGCAATCTGGCTTCCGTCCGGGCTCCATGCGCCTTGCCGCTCATACGGGCAAAACGCATCCTCGCAGACAGTGACTGCCGGGCCGCCCTGCACGGCCACCTTGCGCACCTCATTCAGGGCGAAGAAGGCGATGAACCTGCTGTCGGGCGACCAAAACGGCTTCGATGCGCCAGCCGTACCGGCCAGTTCCCGCGGCTGGCGCTGGTTGAGGTCCTGGACCCACAGCCTGGGGGGCGATCCCTGGACATAGACGAAGTGCCTGCCGTCCGGCGAGATGACGGGATTGATCGCTCCCGGCGGAAGATCAAACGCGAAACGGCGCACGGGCGAACCCAGGTTATTGTTGGGCGAGCCCGTTCTGAGCCACTGCACGATGTTCAAGCCGGCCAAAGCCACGAGAACCACCACCGCCGCCCAGGGCCACCGGCTCGTCCGGACCGGCGTCGCTGATGTTTCCTGCGGTGGCATTTGCAAATCGAGCACGACATCCCGCATCGACTGGTACCGGTCCTCGGGATCCTTGGCGAGACATCTTCTAACCAGCCGCTCCAGCGACGCTGGCGTGAATGGCCGTACCGACATCGGCGGCGGGTCGGCCGACAGAATCGCACCGACCAGGCTCGAATAGCTCTTACCCTGAAACGCCTTTTGGCCCGTCACCATCTCGTACAGGGCTGCGCCGAAGGCCCAGACGTCAGCCCGCGCGTCGGCCTCTTTGCCCTCGAACTGCTCCGGCGCCATGTACTGCGGCGTGCCCATCACGGTGCCTTCCGTGGTAAGCGCCGTCGCGAGAGTCTCCTCCGCCGGACCCGGCTTGGACGCCGATTTAGCCAATCCGAAGTCCAGCACCTTCACCCCATCCCGCGTCAGCATGATGTTGGCGGGCTTCACGTCCCGGTGCGTCACCCCGGCGCGGTGCGCGCGGTCGAGCGCGTCGGCGATTTGCGTCGCCAACCGGAGCGCTTGATCGAGCGGGAGCGCGCCGCGGGCCGTTCGTGCCGCCAGCGTCTCGCCCTCCAAGTGCTCCATCACCATGTAGCCGGTGCCATCCTGGTTGCCGATGTCGTGGAGCACGCAGATGTGCGGGTGGTTCAGCGAAGCCACGGCGCGGGCTTCGCGTTCGAATCGCCGGCGGAGGTCCTCGCGCCTGGCGATGTGTTCGGGCAGGACCTTGATGGCGACGAAGCGATCGAGGCGAGTGTCACGAGCCTTGTACACTTCGCCCATGCCTCCGGCGCCGAGTGGCGTCAGGATCTCGTACGGGCCGAGCTTGTCGCCGGCGCGGAGCGGCATTGCGATCGACCCAGTGTAACCGAATGCCGGCCTCAACAGGGAGTTGGTCGGATGGCTCCCCGCACCGGCCAGAACACTACCACTGCAACATCAAGGTAAGGTTCATGAGCGGCTGGCCGCCGAGGGAAGCGGTGCGTGGGTCATCGGTCAGCTTGCCGAATGTACGCGGGTTGTTAAAGTCCACGCTGGTCGTCGGACCGGTGAAGTTGAAGGTCTTCAGAGCGTTCTGGAAGTCCCAGCGGAGCTGTGCGCGGAGACGCTCTTTGATCTGGAAATTCTTTTGCGCCGAAATCTGCGACCACAGGAGCCCCGGTCCAGTCACGATGCCGCGGCCAGAGTTGCCGACCAGGAACGAGCAGCGGGCGATGTCGGCCGTGCTCGCGCCGGTCGTCGGGCATGCGCCCCCGCCAGGATATCGAAATGCGTTGATGTCGATCGTCGCGGGACGGTTCTGAAGCGTGAAGCGGTCGCCACCGCCGTTGGCCCACTGGCTGAAGTCGAACTTCGGCGCTCCCACCACGTCCGGCCGGCGGTTGCCGGCAAACGTCGGATAGTAGTTGTACGGGCTGCCGCCGAAGCCAAACGTGAGCGGGTTGCCCGACTCGGCCGTCTGGATCCACGAAAGCTCGTAGCCGCCGAACAGCCAGTGCTTCCAGCCGCCGGAGTTCAGGAACCGTTTGCTCCGTCCGAACGGCAGCTCCCAGTTGATCACCGCGATGTAACGGTGGTTGCGGTCAAAGCCGGCCCGGCCTTTCTCGAGCGAGCGGTTGGTGATCGGCGCGACGCCGTTGCCGGAGTTGTCGCCATCCTGGCTGTCGATCGTTTTCGAAAACGTGTAGAACGTGTTGAAGTACAGCCCGCGCGACAGCCGCTTCTCCAGCTTCACGGTGCCGGAGTGGAACGTCGAGTGCCCAAAGTTCGACCGCACCGGAATGCCGCCGAAATGCGAAAAGGGTCGGTAGTTTTGCGCCGCGGCAAAGACCTGGTTTCGCAGCACCGGATCGTTCACGGCGAAGTCGATCGGAGGTTCCAGTCGTCGAAAAACACATTGGCGAACTCGTCAGCCAGCAGGTTGCCGCTGGGCCCGAGTGCGTTGTACGTGCCGGCGCGGTTCGGCAGCACCCAAGGTCCGGCCTGGAGGATGTTGCGCGCTACCGGGTCGAAGCGCGCGGTCGGAACCACGTTGCCCGGGAATGGATCGCGCTGCCAGACGCCGTTCACCTGCCGGGTCGTGGACGGATCGAAAATCGCGTTCGGATTCGCCACTCCCGGGAACGTGAATATCCCGCTTTTCATCTCTGCCGTCGGCGTGGTCGCATCCACCTGCGCCACTTTTTTCTCGTGCAGCCGCTGGTAGCCGATATAGAAGAATGTCTTGTTCTGGCCGTTGTACAGCTTCGGGATGATGATCGGTCCGCCCACGTTGGCGTCCGGCATCATGAAGAACACCGGCACTCCGTTGGGCCGCCCCGGCGAAGGGGCCGAAGTCCGCACTTTGTCGAAGAAAAGGCGGTGCTGCATCATACGCGTTCGTCCGTACCACGACGCCATCCCGTGCAGGTCGTTCGTGCCGCTCTTTTTCACAACGCTGATCACCCCGCCGGCCGAATGTCCGTACTCGGCCGGAGGCACCGTTGTCAGCACCTTTACCTCAGCCACTGAGTTCTGGATCGGCTTGATCGTGCCGGTGCCGCCCTGCTGGTCATTCCCGTTCACGCCGTCTTCGAAAATTCCGATCGCGCCGTTGCGCTGCCCGGCCAGGTGATAGGCGCCCAAATCGCCGCCATAGGCATAGCCGCTCGTGGTCATACCTGGCACCAGGTTCAGCGTCGAGTTGATGTAGCGCTGGTAGAGGGGCATGTCGTACAACACGCTGCCGGCCACCACCGTTCCGGTTGCCGATGTCTCTGTCTCCAGCAGCGCCGTTGCGCCGGTGACTTCCACCGATTCGGCAACGCTGCCCACCTGGAGCGTGGTGTCGACGGCAAGCGTGTCGCCGGTGCGCAGCTCGACGTCATCGCGCACCGTTTTCTTGAATCCCGCGGCCTCGAACGAAACCCGGTACTGCCCGGGCTGCAACGACGGAACACGGTAGATGCCTTCGTTGTTCGTCACGGCCGTGGATGTGAAGTTCGTGCCAAGCTGCACGATCGACACCGCTACGTTAGGCACCACGGCGCCGGTGGCGTCTGTCACCCGGCCCGTGATAGTGGATGTTCCGATTTGTCCTTGGACCGTTGACACGGCCAATAGAGCCAACACCGGCAAAGCGATTCGTCTGATCAGTCTCATCTGTCCCCTCCTGAGCGGAAGCAGTTGAGGAAAAGTATACACCAAACCGGGCTGTCAGCAGCGGGACTTTTTACAGGTCCTCGGGCGCCAGCACCCGCAACACTCCCGGCAGCACGCTGATCTCCACCGGCAGCAGCCCCAACGGCTCGCCGTCGACTTCGATCGACACCCGCTCGTCGGAGACCGCCACCAGCCGCCGTGCGCGCAGATGGTGCGCCTTGGGGTGCTGGTAGACATTGTCGGAATAGAGCACCGGCAGGTCTTTGAGCAGCGTCAGCATGCCGAAATCTTCGACCACGGTGACTTCGAGCAGCCCGTCATCCAGCCGCGCCAGCGGGCAGATGTGCATCCCGCCGCCGTGGTAGCGGCCGTTGCCCACGGCGATATTGAGAATCGTCGCCGTGCGCCAGCCCGCTTCTCCGTCCAGCGCCAGCCGCACGGTTCGCGCCCGGTACCGGAAAAATACCTCGACGGTGGCGTAGAGAAACGCCGCTTTCCCGCTCCAGCGGCTCAGCCGGTTCTTGGCGCGCGCCGCCACCTCGCCGCCCATCCCGAAGCTGGCGAGATTAATGAAATACCGCGTGCGTGGTTCGCCGTCCGGAGCGCGGAAGGTGATCTTGCCGGCGTCGATCAGGCGGGTGTGCCCGGCGCCGATGACCTCGACGGCGGTCGCGACATCCCTGATCCCGAGCGATCGCCGGAAGTCCCCGCCGGTGCCGAACGGAACGATCCCGAGACACGCGCCGGGACTCACCGGTTCGTCGTTGCGAAGGAATGCGTTGGCCGCCTCGCTGATCGTGCCGTCGCCGCCGACGGCGATGATCGCCTCGAAGCCCTGCTCGAGCAGCTCGCCGGCGATCGAGGTGGCATGGCCGCTGTACTCGGTGAAGCGCGTCGCCTGCGGCCCGATGCGCGCTTCAATCGACGGCCATGCGCGCGCCGCCTTGCCGCCGGCCGAGCGCGGATTCACGATGGCGGCCAGGCGGCGGGGCATCGCTCAGCGCGGGCCGGCCGGGCGACGGCGGCGGATGTCCTCGATCGTATCTTCGAGCGTCCGGCGCGGATCGCGGGTCCGAAAGCCCAGCTCGCCGGCGGCCTTGGCGGAGTTGCAATACCAGAAATGCGCCGACATCTCGATGGTCTCGTTGTCCAGATCGAACCGCCGGCCAACCAGCGGAAACACCCGCCGGAGTACGCTCGCCCCGGCCTGGGACAACCTCAGCGGGACCTCATAGAGCGGCGGCCGCCGGCCGGAGAGCTCGCTGAGCTGCTGGATCACCCGGCGGAAAGTCCAGTTCGGCCCGCCCAGCAGGTAGCGCTCCCCGGGCCGCCCCGCGCGCATCGCGGCGATGGCGCCCTGGGCGGCATCGCGGACATCCACGAAACTCATGCCGCCGCGCGGCATCGACAGGATCTGCCCGTCGAGAAACAACGACACGTCGCCGGTCGAGGAGCCGCGGTCGTCCCCCGGCCCGAGCAACAGCGCCGGATTGACGACCACCACCGGCAGCCCGCGGTCGAAGAAGCTGAGCGCGGCCTTCTCGGCGAAGATCTTGCTGAGGTAGTAATTCCAGCGCGCCACGATCTCGTGTTTATAGCCGGATGTCTCCTCGTGCACCACCGGCTCGCGGCTGACCGCGATCGTCCCCGAGGAGGAGACTACGACGATCTTGTCGATTCCGTGCTTCAGCGCGGCCTCGCAAACATGGCGCGTGCCGTCGACGTGCGTGGCGAACAGCCGGTCGCGATCGCGCCGATCCCGGGACACGAAGCCGGCCAGGTGATACACGAAACCGGCCCCCTCGATGGCGCGCTCGACATCGTGCGCCGACGTGATATCGCCCCACGCCACTTCGACGTCCGGGTCGCCGTCGAACCGCGAAGCCCCGCGGCAGAGCAGGCGCAGGCGGCCTCCGGCCCCGCCCTGCTTCAGTTGTTCGACCAGGTGCCGGCCCAGAAAACCGCCGGCGCCGGTGATGAAGATCGGACGCATCCCCGTTTCAGACGGTCGCCGGAGTTCCCGTTACGTCCACCATCTGAATCGGCGGGATGTGCACGTGCGTGATGCTCGGCTTGCGGCCGCAGTGCGACTGCGCCATCGCCAGGGCTTCCTCCATGTTGGCGGCGCAGTCCCAGCCGAGGATCGCGGCGGCGCGGCGGCTTTCCGCCCCGACCACGATCACCTTTCCGACGTGAGCGCGGCCATTCTCGCCCCAGTACCACATGTAGAACGGGTGCACCCCGTGATAGGCGTTGCCGGTGCGGTACATCCGGATGTACTCGGGATTCTGCGCGAACTCGGCTTCGTACCGGCTCTGCATCAAGGTTGAATCCCGCGTCTCCGCCAAAATGCGGTGGAAGAACTCGATGTAGGACGGGTGGTGAACGGGATCGAACTCGTCGTAGAGCGGGTGCACCAGGATCATGACGCCGTTCTTCTTCATCACCGGCATGCCACGGTACATGTTGAAAAAATAGCCGAGGCCGAGCACCTGCACCAGCAGCGGGTTCAGGATCGAGTTCACATTGTAGGGAGAAATGAACGGGACGCCGAAAATGGCGACGTCGCTCTGCCCTTCGATCGGCACGCAATACTGGGCGTAGCAATACTCGACCGTCTTCTCATGCACCGCCCAGGTCTCGCCGGCGTGCGCGGCGATCATTTCGTAGGCCGCCGGAATCGAGAACAGCACCTTGCGCTTGGCGGCGCGCGGCAGCACGCGCAGGCCCTGCTGCGCCGCCCGGAACGACATCCGGTCGAGAGCGTTCCAGCGATCCTCGGGCTTGATGAAGAACGCCATCATCGGGTCGAACATCGCGTTGTTGACGACCGTCTCCAGGTGGAACGTTTTCAGGTGCCGGCTGATCACCTTCTGCATACGGTCGCAGGAGTGCGTCAGCGCCGAGCGCCGGTGGTCGAAGTAGGAATCGCAGGCGAGTATGGTTTGAGGCGTGTGGTGGGCCTGGAGCGTCGGGTAGTCGCACAGACCTACGCTGACGGATTTGGCCCCGCCGTCCATCGGCACCAGATTGATATTGACGTAGAGGAGCAGATCGCTCTCGGCGGCGCGCCGGTTCATCCGCACGCGCTCGCCGTCGTCGGTCCGCCCGAGTTCCACCATTCCGTCGGGGTCCTCGCCGTCGTGGTTGTACAGGCGATTCGGGTAGAAGCTGTGGAAGATGCGGTCGCCGACGTAGTAGCGGATCTCGCCCGGCGTCATCCGGCGATGAAAGGAGGTCGCCACGATGATGTGGACATCGTCGACTCCCCGCGCGGCCAGCATGTCGACCACGATGTTCAGCGCCGTCTCGCGAATATCCGGCCGGCGCATCTTCGGCAGCGTCAGCGAGACGTCGTCGATGGCGATCGTCACGCGCATCCCCGGCTTCAGCAGCGCCGCCAGCGGCGGCATCTGCTCGGGGTGTCCGAGCGCGTGCCGAATCGCGCCCTCGCGGTCTTTCAATCCGGCGATCGTCGGTTTCGGATACACCATCCGGGTGCCGGCCGGCAGCCGGATGTCCAGCAGGTCCTCGCCGTACCAGATCAGCCGCGGTGGCGAGTCCGCCTCCAGGTAATGGACGCAGTCGGCGTCGGAGACCTGCGCCAGCCGTCCCACCGTGTTCGGCCCCGGCGCCGGAAACTCGAACTTCGTCGCCCGCGGCTCGCAGGTGGTCTCAGTTTGTGTCGACATGATCACTCGCTTTCAGATCGATCACCGGCCAACCACGCCGGCCGGCCACCCGGCGCAAACGCCGGCCCGGATTCACGGCGGCCGGCTTCCCGACGGCCTCCAGCATCGGCAGGTCCGAAACGCTGTCGGAATACGCCTTGCAATGCTCTGTTCCGACATTATACTCGCCGGCCATCCGCCGCATGGCCGCGACCTTCTCTTCGCCGGCGATCACCGGCGGCACGATCTCG
>Ga0247727_10020333_pt1 | contig 10165 bp, 8 predicted proteins | sample WisWelCaveWW1625_FD_202498 | JGI IMG/M metagenome (GOLD analysis project Ga0247727, IMG submission 202498) | Biofilm microbial communities from Wishing Well Cave, Virginia, United States - WW16-25 | ecosystem: Environmental > Aquatic > Deep subsurface > Groundwater > Cave microbial mat | place... | reverse complement strand
AAGCTCTTGGCGGAGGTTCCGGGGATTACGTTCACCCTCTTCAACGGCCAGGACGTCGTGCGCCATGAGCTGGTGCAGGCCATCATTCACGCCTATGAGCAGCACGACCGTCGCTGATGGCGCGCCTCCAGCTCACCAACGCCCAGCGCGCCCACCCGGTGCCGTTGGCCCGCCTGCGGCGGGTAGCTCGATGCGCCGCCGGCCGGCTCGGCATCCGCGCCGCCGGGGAGATCGCCGTCACGTTCATCGACTCGACCCGGATGCGCGCGCTCAACAAGCGCTTCCTGCGCCATGACCGGACGACGGACGTCCTGAGCTTCCGCTACAATGGGGCGCCGGGTCGCCTGCCCGCGCGCCTGTCTGCCGCGCCCACGGCACAGGCAGGCCGCGCGCAGGCGGGCCCGTCCGGTTCGTCGTTGGCACACGGGCCGGTGATCGGCGAGCTCCTGATCGATCCCGGCATGGCGCGGCGCTATGCCGCGGCGCACGATGTGCCGTACCCGACCGAGTTGGCCCGCTACGTGATCCACGGCTTGCTCCACTGGCTCGGCCATGAGGATCGCACCCCGCTTCAACAGCGGAAGATGCGCAAACTCGAAGACCGTCTCTTAGCACGATGCGATTCTCGGCTCAGGGTTCTGGGCTCAGGGCTCGGGGACGGATAGATTGCATGGGGATTCACACGGCGGACGCGATTGTCTTGCGGCGGCACCCGTTCCGGGAAACCAGCGTCGTCGTCAGCTGCCTGACCGACCGCTACGGCAAGCTGAAGGGGCTGGTGAAGGGCCTGCGGATGCACCCGAACCGCCACCGCAGCGCGATGGAGCCCATGACGGTCAACCGGATCGTCTTTTACGATACGCACACCAGCCAACTTCACCTGATCAGCCAGTGCGAGCTGCTCGCTCCGCTCTCCGGCCTGCAGCGCGACCTACCGACCGCGCAGGCGGCCGCCCTCTGCCTTGAGTTGGTTGAAACGGTCGTGCCTCTGGAGGAGCCGCAGCCGGCCATCTACCACCTGCTCAAGGACACCCTGGAACGCTTCGCGCTCCAAGGCGGCGACCGCCCCGCCATCCGGGCGCACTTCATCCTCCGCTTCTTGCGATTGGCCGGCTTTCAACCCCAGCTCGATGAATGCACCGGCTGCAGCGGGGCCGTCCACACGTCAGGCTACTGGAGCGCGCGCCAGGGGGGCCTGCTGTGCCCGCAGTGCTTGCACGAGGATCCCAAGGCTGAGCCGGCGCCGCCTGAGACGCTGGAGGCGCTGGAGGCGCTCTCTGAGAGTGACCACCCGTTTCCCCTTGATCCGCAGCTCATCCAGCGGCTCGGCCGGCGGCTGGACGATTTCCTGCGCTGGCGGCTCGACCATCCGTTAAAGACGCTGGAGGCTCGAGGTTCGCCGATTCTCCAATGAACTTGCAGCGATTGATCCGGACGCTCGACGCCTTCTGGGAACAGCGGGGCTGCTGCATCATCCAGCCGTACGACGTGGAGATGGGCGCCGGCACCTTTCATCCGGCGACCTTTTTCGGCGCGCTTGGGCCCAAGCCCAGCCGGGCCGCCTACGTCCAGCCCTCGCGCCGCCCCGCCGACGGCCGTTACGGGGAGAACCCGCTGCGGATGCAGCGCTACTACCAGTACCAGGTGCTCCTCAAGCCGACGCCCGATGACGTACAGCGGCTCTACCTGGAGAGCCTACACGCCTGCGGCCTGAAGCTCGACGACCACGATGTCCGGTTCGTGCAGGATGACTGGGAGTCGCCGACGCTGGGCGCCTGGGGTCTCGGCTGGGAAGTGTGGATGGACAGCCTGGAAGTCACGCAGTTCACCTATTTCCAGCAGGTGGGAGGCCTGGATCTCCAGCACATCTCCTGCGAGATCACCTACGGCTTGGAGCGCATCGCCATGTTCATCCAGGGCACCGCGGATGTCTACGGGCTCGCCTGGGGGCCTCGCGCCAGCTACGGGGAGCTGCATCTGGCGCAGGAACGTGAAGGCTCCCGCTACAACTTCGAGCACGCGGATGTCGACCTCCACCAGCAGCTGTTCACCAGCTTCGAGCGGGACGCCCAGCGGCTGCTGGACGCCAACCTCCTGATGCCCGCGTACGAGCAACTCCTCAAGTGCAGCCATACGTTCAACCTGCTGGATGCGCGCGGAGCGGTCAGCCAGTCCGACCGCCCCCGGTTCGTCCTGCGCATCCGCAGCCTGGCGAAGCGCTGCGCGGAGCTGTATCTCGAGCGCCAGCAAGCTAACAATGAGAAAAACTAAGACGGCTCGGGGTTCGGGGTTCGGGGTTCGGGGCAAAAGCAAAATGGTACTTGCCCAGAGCCCAGAGCCCAGAGCCCAGAGCTCAGTTACGGATCTGCTGCTCGAAATCGGCACCGAAGAGCTGCCGGCCGCGTATCTCCCCGGCCTCATCGAACAGCTCGGCCGGGAGGCGGGCGCGCTGTTGCAGGCCCACCACCTGCCGTATCAGGTGATTGAGAGCTTCGGCACGCCGCGCCGCCTGCTGTTGATCGTCCGCCGGCTCGCCGCGCAGCAGCAGAAACCCGCAGAAGAGATCCGCGGCCCATCAAAAGCAGCCTCGTATGACGGCGCCGGCAAACCCACGCAAGCGCTGCTGGGCTTCCTCCGCTCGCAGCGGGGCGCGCTGGCTCAGACGAAACTCGTCTCCTCGCCGAAAGGCGAGTACGTCTATCTCGTGAGGCCGCCGACGACCACCCCCACCAGTAAGGTGCTGCCGAAGCTCCTGCCGGCGCTAATCGGCGCGCTGCGCGCCCCCAAGACAATGCGCTGGGACGCCGCTGGCGTGCGCTTTGCGCGACCCATCCGGTGGCTGCTGGCCCTCTACGGCGCTGCGCCCATCCGATGCGCTGTGGGGCGGCTCGCGAGCGGCTCGACGACCCGGTTGGGGCGGCCGCAGCAATTGCGCGAGGTCCGCGTCACCTCCATTGAGCAGTACGTCCAGCTCCTGAAGCGCGCCGGCGTCACGCTCGACCCGCGGGAGCGCCGCAACGGGATCGTCCAAATCGTGGCGAAAACCGCCAAGCAATGGCATGGCGCCGCCGCCCCGGAGATGGTGAGCTACGGCCTGCTCGATGAGGTAACGCACCTGGCCGAGTCTCCGGTCTGCCTGGCGGGGGAGTTTGACCAGCGCTACCTGGCGCTGCCGCGCGAAGTGCTCCTGGCCAGCATGGCCAAGTACCAGCGCGTCTTCGCCATCGAGCGGCATGCCAAGCCGGCGGGTGAGCCGAGCACCGCCGAGACAATCCTCCCGCGCTTCATCGCTATCTTGGAGGGTGCGCCCCGGCGGCCCGCTGCCGTACGCAGCACCCTGGAGCGGATCCTCAATGCCCGGCTGGCCGACAGCCTGCTCTTTTGGGAAGCGGACCACAAGCACCTGCCCCTTGAGCAGATGGGAAAGAACCTCTCCGGGATCGTCTTCCATGAGCGCCTCGGGTCGATGGCGGAGAAGACGCTGCGGCTGCGCGCGCTGTGCGAGCCGCTCGCCGAAGCCTGGCAGCTCACCGAAGAAGAGCGCCAGCATCTGCGCCGGGCCTGCCAGATCGCCAAAGCCGATCTCGTCAGCACCATGGTCAAAGAGTTTCCCACGCTGCAGGGCGTCATTGGCAAGCGCTATGCGCTCGACTCCGGGGAACCGGAACCGGTCGCCCGAGCGATTGAAGAGCAGTACCTGCCGGCCGGTGATCGGCTGCCCGAAACGCTCATCGGCGGGGGGCTGGCGATCGTCGACAAGTACGATACGCTCACCAGCTATTTCGGCCTGGGCCTCATGCCGACGGGCGATCAGGATCCCTTCGGCCTGCGGCGCGCCGCGCAGGGCATCGTGGAAGCGGCGTGGAAGGTGCACCGGCCGCTTCCGTTAAGCCCGCTGCTGCGCGTGCGGGGCTCGCTGCCGCCGTTTCGCACGGGGCCGCCGAAAGATGTCGCCGCCGTCGGCCACCAGCTTCAACGCTACCTCTTCGAACGGCTCTACACCTTCGCGTGGCCGGCGCCCGTCTCGACGGACTGCATCGACGCCGTCCTGGCCGTCCCCTGCGACGACCTGGTGGATGTGATGGACCGGATCGCCAGCCTGCAGCGGCTGAGCGGCCATCCGAGCCTCCTGAAGGCCGCGAAAGTCATCGAGCGCACGCGCAACATCCTCCGCAGCGTCGCCCTGCGCCAGCCCGACGTCGACCCCACCCGGTTCCAGGAGCCCCTCGAGCGGCAGCTCTGGGAGGTGTACCGGGCCAACGAAGAGCGGGTGGTCGGCCTCACGCAGCAGAAGTCGTACACCGAAGCGACGACGCTCTTCGGGGAGCTGTTCTTCGAGCCGCTGCACGCGTTTTTCGACCGCGTCCTCGTCAACGCGCCCGAGGAGACGCTGCAGCAAAACCGGCTCGCCTTGATGCGGGCGATCCATACGTTGTATACTGAGCGCGTCGCCGACCTGTCGAAACTCACCATCCTACAACAACGCGAGGAGTCTCCATGAGCAAAGCCGGTGGCACGATTGCGCCCAAACGGCGCGCCCCGACCAAGACGTCCCCCGGAGCGGGGGCGAAGCACGCCCCGGCGGCGAAGGGGAAGCACATCTACGTCTTCGGCGGCGGAAAAGCCGACGGCCGCGCCGACATGAAGCAGCTCCTCGGCGGCAAGGGGGCGAACCTCGCCGAGATGACCAACCTGGGCGTGCCGGTGCCGCCGGGCTTCACCATCACCACCGACGTCTGCCGCACGTTCTACGAGCTGAACGAGCGCTGGCCTGAGGGCCTTGAGACTGATCTGGCGCAGAAGCTACGGTGGCTCGAGCAGACCGCGGGGAAGGACTTCGGCGATGCCAAGAACCCGCTGTTGGTGTCGGTGCGCTCCGGGGCCGCCATCTCGATGCCGGGCATGATGGACACCATTCTCAACCTCGGCCTGAACGACGCCACGGCCGAAGGCCTGGCGAAGAACACCGGCAACCCCCGCTTCGCCTACGATGCCTACCGCCGCTTCATCCAGATGTTCAGTAACGTGGTCCTCGACCTGCCGCATAAGACCTTTGAGCAGGCGCTCTCCGGCGCCAAGCTGAAGCACAAGGCGGCGACCGACGCGGACCTGCCGGCCGAGGCCCTGCGCGCGTTGGTCACGGAGTACAAGGCGATCATCCGCAAGGACAAGGGCCGCGATTTCCCGGAGGATCCCCAGGAGCAGCTGCGCCTGGCCATCAACGCGGTGTTCCAGTCGTGGAACGGCAACCGCGCCGTGGTTTACCGGCGCCTGAACAACATTCCGCACTCGATGGGCACCGCGGTCACCGTGCAGTCCATGGTCTTCGGCAACATGGGCAACACCTCGCTGACCGGCGTCTGCTTTACGCGCGACCCGGGCACCGGCGACAACGTCTACTACGGCGAGTATCTGGTCAACGCACAGGGGGAGGACGTGGTCGCGGGCATCCGCACGCCGAAGCCGGTGGCCGAGCTGAAGTTCGAATTCCCCAAGGTCTACGACCAGCTGTACAAGGTGTCCAAGCACCTGGAGCGGTACTTCAAGCAGGTGCAGGACCTCGAGTTCACCGTGGAGCAGGGCACGCTGTACATGCTGCAGGCGCGCACCGGTAAGTCGAACGCGCGGGCCGCGGTGCAATTCGCCACCGACTTCGTCACGGAGGGGCTCATCTCCCGGCAAGAGGCGCTGCTGCGCATCAACGCCTCCCAGATCGACCAGTTGCTGCATCCGACCATCGACCCCAAGGCGAAGCCGCGCGTCATCGCGAAGGGGCTGCCCGCCTCGCCGGGCGCGGCGGTCGGCCAGGTGGTCTTCACCTCCCGGCGGGCGGTGGAGCTGACGGAGGCGGCCTCCGAGCGGGTGATCCTCGTGCGCGAAGAAACCTCGCCCGAAGACATTGAGGGCATGGCCGCCGCGCAGGGTATTCTCACCTCTCGCGGAGGCATCACCAGTCACGCCGCAGTTGTGGGGCGGGGCATGGGCAAGTGCTGCGTCGTCGGCTGCAACGACATCACGGTGCGGGAGGAGGAAGGCTGCTTCAAAGTCGGCGAGCTGATCGTGAAGGAGTGCGAGCCCATCACGCTCAACGGCTCCACGGGCGAGGTCATCCTCGGCGAGGTCCCCCTCGTCGAGCCCCAGCTGACCGACAGCTTCAAGCAGCTGCTGGAGTGGGCCGACCAAACCCGGCGGCTGGCCGTGCGCGCCAACGCCGACACGCCGGCGGACGCCCAAGTCGCCAGGGACTTCGGCGCCGAAGGCGTCGGCCTCTGCCGGACCGAGCACATGTTCTTCGGGGAAGAGCGGCTGCCGGTGGTGCGGCAGATGATCCTCGCGAAGGACGTCGCCGCCCGCAAGGCGGCCCTCGCGAAGCTCCTGCCGTTCCAAAAGCAGGACTTCCTCGGCATTTTCGAGGCGATGAAGGGTCTGCCGGTGACGATCCGCCTGCTGGATCCGCCGCTGCATGAGTTTCTCCCCGCCACGCCTGAGGATCAGGAGCGCGTGGCGAAGCAGTTGGGCATCGACCTGCGCGAGCTGCGGGAGACGGTCAACAGCCTCCATGAGATCAACCCCATGCTCGGCCACCGCGGCTGCCGCTTAGGGCTCACCTACCCGGAGATCAACGAGATGCAAGCCCAGGCCATCTTCGAGGCGGCGTGCGAGCTGGCGCGCGACGGCGTGCGCGTGATCCCGGAGGTCATGATTCCGCTCGTCGGCCATCCTCAGGAGTTCCGGGTGGCGAAGCGCATCATTGATGCGGTCGCCGCACAGACCATCGCCCGGCACAAGGTCGCGCTGAAGTACCTGATCGGCACTATGATCGAGGTGCCCCGCGCGGCGGTCGTGGCGGACATCATCGCGCAGGAGGCGGAGTTCTTCAGCTTCGGCACCAACGACCTCACCCAGATGACCTTCGGCTTCTCGCGGGATGACATCGGCAAGTTCCTTCCGCACTACCTCAAGCAGGAGATCCTGCCCGCTGATCCGTTTATGACGCTCGACCAGGACGGCGTGGGCGCCTTGATCCGCATCGGCATCCAGAAGGGGCGCGCGACCCGCAAGGCGCTGAAGGTCGGCATCTGCGGGGAGCATGGGGGCGATCCCGCCTCCATCGAGTTCTGCCACCGGGCGGGGATGGACTACGTCTCCTGCTCGCCGTACCGGGTGCCCATCGCCCGGCTGGCCGCCGCCCAAGCCGTCCTTCGCGAAAAGAAGTGACCAGTGAAAAGTGACAAGTGATAAGTGGGTGGTGGGAAGAATGGCGGGGAAGACGGCGTCGCGGTTTCACGCACCTCACTTTTCACTTTTCACTTGTCACTTGTCACTCGTGTGATGGATCCGATCCGCTCCTACCTCAAAGACATCAAGACGATCCCGCTGCTGACCGCCAAGCAGGAGATCGAGTTGGCCAAGAAGATCAAGCGGGGCGACACCGCGGCCAAGCGGCAGATGACGCTCTCCAACCTACGCCTGGTCATCAACATCGCCAAGCGCTACTCTCACCTGGGCGTGCCGCTGCTGGATCTCATCGAGGAAGGGAACCTCGGGCTGATGAAGGCGGTCCTGAAGTACAACCCCCGCAAAGGATTTCGCTTCTCCACGTATGGTGCTTGGTGGATTCGGCAGTACATCACGCGCGCCATCGCCAACCAGGGCAAGACGGTGCGCATCCCCGTCTACATGACGGAGCTCATCTCGAAGTTCAAGCGCATCAGCGAAGAGCTCTCGCAGAAGCTCGGGCGCCGGCCGAACGCCACGGAAATCGCCAAGCGCATGCGCCTGCCGGTGGAGCGCATCGAGCGGCTGCAGGAGCTGGTCACCTCCGCCCAGACGACCTCGCTGGAAACGCCGGTGGGGGAGGAAGGCGAGACGGAGATGATCGACCTCCTGCAGGATGAGACGACCCCCTCGCCGCAGGAGGACATCACGCGGTTTCTGCAGCACGAGCGCATCGCCGCACTCCTGCAGAAGATGAACGAGCGGGAGCGGCGCGTGCTCGTCCTGCGCTACGGGCTAGAGGACGGCATCAGCCGCACGCTGGGTGAGACGGCCAAGTTTTTCGGCATCACGCGGGAGCGCGTCCGGCAGATCGAGGTCGCCGCCATGAAAAAGCTCCGCGGCTTCATCGCGGCGGAAGAGCAAGCACAGGCCAACAGCGGCCTTTTGCCTTCCGTGCAACCCGCCGCCGCGAAAAAACCGATCTCCAACGGCAGACTGAAAAAGAAACCCACCCCCCGCCGCTGACGATGAAGAAACTGTCCGTAGGCTGTGATTCTGCGGGTTCCCAGACGGGAAAGGGGAGCAGCGAGACCCATTGGATCAGAACGGGTCGAGCGCTGAGGGGAAAACCTCAGGTTTTCCCCTCAGGGAGCACCCCTCATCTTTGGCATAGGCGCGAGCCCCAGTAGCTCAGTATGGAAGAGCAGCGGTTTCCTAAACCGCGTGTCGGCCGTTCGACTCGGCCCTGGGGCATTCTATTTAACTAATTGTTGATAAGTAGGTTACAGCTTAGGCCAGCTTACCCGCCGCGAGCCACCTCGTCGTTCCGTCTAACACCTGTCTAACAAGCCGTACGAACGGGAAGGGTTTTGGGCTGTGAGCTCCTGGCAACCGCCCCAGGCGGGGTTTTCTTTGGCTTTCAGAGGCCCTAGAGAGCCAAAGCCGGGGGAGGGTAGAGCAAGACAGCCAGCACCCCCGTACCCTGTTGGACTGGGTGGACTCTTCTAGGGGACTGTGACAAGTCGCAGGGAGTCAGTGAGCGTTAGTATCTTTTTTCGGGGGGGACCCCCTCCCACACTGCTATCAAGCAAATGGAAACCTTCACGGTTCTGGGCATGCCAGTCAGCGAACGATTCGTCGGGCTATACCAGGAAATCATTACACAACACCCCATCACCATTGAGTTCAAGGACCTTGCGACTCATCCGAAGGTAAGCTTCCGCCAAGGGACAGGTTTCTCAAATGATCAGGCGGGATTGCTGACCGTATGGCTTTCAACCAATCAGACGGCGGAGAGACTGGAAATCACGGCCGCCCATGAATGCCTGCATTACGTCTTGGGGTACGAGGGCTACCCCATCACCCTGCGGAATCCTGCTGCCGGGGATGATGAGGTTCTCGAACTTGTTGGGGGGCATTTGCATTGCAGTTTAGTGGACCTGGAGATTGATCGCCGGCTGCGAGATCGTGGGTTTCCGATCCTTCAAAAGCGCCTCGCCGATCTGGAACGCATGATGAAGGAATTGCAGACTCAGAGCCCGCCGCCTTCGGACAGTCCCCGAGGTTGCTTATGGGTTGTTCGCTATGTGAGCGTCGGGATGAGCAGCCATTATGGAGTTCCTCGACAAGCACGCCGGCGATTTCTGAAGGAGTTTGAGTCACGGTTCTCGACCATGGCACCGCTCGCTCAGCAGCTTCTCAATAAAGTGTCAGCTGTTGGGATTGCCACATCCGAACAGATGGTAGGAGGGGTTCGCGTCTTACGAGACGGCCTTCGGCTGCAAGGGAAGTTAGCTGTCATGAACCAAAGGACAAGACAGGTCTGGTAGCGGGAAGGAGCGCAGTCGAGGCGTCTAAGGGTGCAGCACTGCACAACACTGCGACGAACACGTGGTAGCTAGAACTTCAAGAACTCAGACAGGCTGATGCGGAAGGCCTTAGCGAGGCGTTCGAGCGAATCCATTGTCACATTCGGTGGGCGCTTCCCTTCAATCGACTGGTAGTACTTGTAGTCCAGCCCTGATCGCTCCGCCACCGCCTGTTGGGTAAGGCCATATCGATGGCGGAGCTGTCTGAGGCGTTTTCCCAAGAGCGGGCGGGTGCTTCCAGCCATGACAGGGGCATTCTGTCAGAGAGCTCCATGGCTGGACACCTAACCAGAGTAAGGTGTATAATTCGTTCTTCTGCTTACTTCTTCTCTAGACTCTGAGTTCGTACGTGCCAGCACCTAACAATTGGGGAGGGTAATAATGCGCTCATTTCGGCTAGGGGTATTGCTCCTACTAGTTGCTGGCACTCAGTTGACTGGAACGACCGTTCTCTCAGCCGAAGACGGAGTTATACTCGAATGTTGTGGATGGGGAGAAACGAACAGGCGTATCCTTGGTTGAGGAATCGAAGCCTTGGCGTGCAGCCCGCACGCCACAACCAGGAGGATACGCCCATG
>Ga0247727_10020332_pt1 | contig 10166 bp, 7 predicted proteins | sample WisWelCaveWW1625_FD_202498 | JGI IMG/M metagenome (GOLD analysis project Ga0247727, IMG submission 202498) | Biofilm microbial communities from Wishing Well Cave, Virginia, United States - WW16-25 | ecosystem: Environmental > Aquatic > Deep subsurface > Groundwater > Cave microbial mat | place... | reverse complement strand
TGGGTGTTCTCTTCCAGCACCACTGGCCTTCCCTGAACACGCACTGATGCTTTGCTCCGTGCTACGACTCATCCACCTCGACCTCGCAGACGAGATCTGCCACCTTTGGGTGCACCACCCGAAGAGGACACGTGTCTTGACATCCTACAGATTCACTACGTACAGTCCGTTATTCATAGACTAAGTGCTGCGGCGCGGGGTCAGATCAGAGGAGAACAGCCAGTACAAAGCGGAAACCGCTCATCGTTTCCGTTTGATCCAAGTGAGGGCCGGTCACCGCAATGCTGAGTGAACATCAGAAACTCCTCCAAATTATTGATCTCGGAGCCGATCTCGCCCGATTTAGCGATTTGGATATTTTGTTGGAGCGGGTTCTCACCCTGGCCCGACGGTTTGTCAATGCCGAAGCCGGTTCTCTCTATATCCGGGACGGGGCATCCCTCCAGTTCGCGCACACCCAAAATGAACTTTTGGAAAGACGCCTGCCTGCGGGAAAGAAGCTGGTCTATACCACGTTCTCGATCCCCGTTGATGATCAATCCCTGGCCGGGTCCGTCGCCAAGACGGGATCGCCGTTGAATATCGGCGACGTCTATCAAATCGCGTCCAATAAAACCTATCACTTTAATAAAACCTACGACGAAAAGACCGGCTATCACACCCAATCGGTGTTGACCGTTCCACTCATCGCATCGCAAGGCAACGTGGTAGGGGTTCTCCAGTTAATCAATGCCAGAAACGAGGACGGGGCCCTCCTTCCCTTTGACAAAGCGGACGAACCGTTTGTGGTCCATTTTGCCAATAGCGCGGCGATGGCGATTGAACGGGCCCAGATGACACGCGCCTTAATTTTGCGGGCAATCAAGATGGCTGAAATGCGCGATCCCACGGAAACAGGCCCGCATGTGAACCGGGTCGGCGCCTACGCCGTGGCGATTTATGAGACCTGGGCGGCGCGGCGCGGCATGGAGGACGAGGAGGTCGCCCCGCTGAAGGATGTCCTGAGAATGGGGGCGATGCTTCATGATGTCGGCAAGGTCGCGATTCCAGATCGCATTCTTAAGAAACCTGGCAGGTTGACCCAGGAGGAATTTGAGGTGATTAAACAACATCCAATGCTTGGCGCGCAGTTGTTTTCTGAACAGTATTCGCCGTTTGACGGCGCCGCGCATCTCATTGCCCTAACCCATCACGAGCGTTGGGATGGAACAGGGTACCCTGGCTTTATTGATCCGATGACCGGTGCAACACTTCCAGGCCATGCGACGGCGGATGGAAAGGCGAGGGGTAAAAAGGGAGAAGAAATTCCACCGTTTGGCCGTGTGGCGGCGATTGCGGACGTCTATGACGCACTGTCCCGCCGCCGGGTCTACAAGGAACCGTGGGAGGAAGGACGGGTCTTGGAAACAATGGAAGCGGAATCGGGAAAACATTTCGACCCGGAAATGATCACCGCATTTTTCACGAGTCTGGAGGGTCTCCGCGCCATTTCGAAACGCTACCCGGACATCGAATCGGCACGGTAAATCCCTCCCCTATCAGGCAGGCGTGTCAAGACTCTTTAGAGCCTGTTGCACGAATTCCCCTGCGCCCATCCGGCAAGCCCTGCGTCGAAAAAGACCTCTCAGGATGCCCCAGTACCGACGATCACAGGGTCAGGAGGGGTTTTGGCCATCCTGAAAACGACTGGCAACGATTCGTGCAACAGGCTCAATTAAACGGTAGAACAGGGGTACACAGCCGTCATTCCCGCGAAAGCGGGAATCCAGGCCCTCGATCCATAATCTCTCCTAAAATGTTCCCATGCGCGCCTTTGAATGTCGCTTGTGATCCCGATGTAAAGCGTTCCGTTTCGATCGCTTGCCACGATATAAACTGCCGGCTGCCTAAACATCCCTCAAGTCACTGGATTCCCGCTTCTGCGGGAATGACGACTCTATGGGTTCCCTCATGGACATTGACCCATAGGTTGTTGCCATGCACCCGTAAAACAATGCCAAAAACTTTTGAGCCTGTTGCACGAATCTCGTGCGCCCATCCGGCAAGCCCTGTATCGAAAAAACGACCTCTCAGGATGCCCAAGGACTGGCAACGAATCGACGATTACAGGGTCAGGAGGGGTTCTGGTCGTCCCTGAAAACTGCTGGCAACGATTCGTGCAGCAGGCTCTTAAGCAGCCAGATTAACGTTTTGCCATGGTCGGCCTCAGAATGTCCTGCAGTTCTTTTAATTGCACTTTCAGCGTATCCATCTCTGAAACTTTGGCCGTCAGTTCTTTGATCGCATTCAGCATAGCCCATAGGATTGGATCGCTATTCAGCATGAGATAACCTTGACTGTTTTCAGAAATGGCCCCTGGAATGATTTTTTGAACTTCCTGGGCGCTAAAACCGATATGTTCGCTCTCATTTGGAAGATGCAACGGATTGTCTTTTTTGTATCTGTAGCGGATTGGCTGCAGTTTCAAGACTTCGTTCAATCCGGCATCGAACGTGCCGGCAATCGTTTTCAGACGAGTATCCGAGTAGACCGCCCAACTTGTTCCACCCAAAGATTTTGTAGCATCACCGATGACGGTGAGCTTATGAGTAGGCGCTATCGTCCCGATGCCGACGTTGCCGGCTTTGGTCATCGCTAACGCTGTTGTGTAAGGGACAAAGTTGCCCGATGGGCTTGTATTAACATCAAATCGCAATATGCCTGCATCTAAAGGCATGCGCCAGAACCCCCCTTGGTCGACATTTACATCAGTTTCCTGAAAAGCAAGTGGCACGGCAGGCGCCGCAATCATTATCTTACCAAACGGGACAGTCGTCGTCCCTATACCGACGTTACCTTCCACTAACAGCCCGTTCGTTGGGGCCGTGTTGGTACCGGAGTAGGTAGCACCCACGGCCAGTCCACCCTCCACGTCCAGTTTATTTACGGGTGCCGTCGTCCCGATGCCGACGTTGCCTTCCACCAACAGGCCATTCGCTGGGGCTGAGTTGGTGCCGGAATAGGTGGCACCCACGGCCAGTCCACCCTCCACGTCCAGCTTATTTACCGGCGTCGTCGTCCCAATGCCGACGTTGCCGGCTTTGGTCATCGCTAACGCTGTTGTGTAAGGGACAAAGTTGCCCGATGGGCTTGTATTAACATCAAATCGCAATATGCCTGCATCTAGAGGCATGCGCCAGAACCCCCCTTGGTCGACATTTACATCAGTTTCCTGAAAAGCAAGTGGCACGGCAGGCGCCGCAATCATTATCTTACCAAACGGGACAGTCGTCGTCCCGATGCCGACGTTGCCTTCCACTAACAGTCCATTCGCTGGGGCTGCGTTGGTGCCGGAATAGGTGGCACCCACGGCCAGTCCACCCTCCACGTCCAGCTTATTTACCGGCGCTGTCGTTCCGATGCCGGTGTTACCCTCCACCAGGAGCCCGTTCGTTGGGGCCGTGTTGGTGCCGGAGTAGGTAGCACCCACGGCCAGTCCACCCTCCACGTCCAGCTTGTTCTTAGGCGTCGTCGTCCCAATGCCGGTGTTACCTTCCACCAACAGGCCATTCGCTGGGGCTGTATTGGTGCCGGAATAGGTGGCACCGATTACAAGTCCACCCTCCACGTCCAGCTTATTTACCGGTGTCGTGGTTCCGATGCCGGTGTTACCCTCCACCAGGAGCCCGTTCGTTGGGGCTGTATTGGTGCCGGAGTAGGTGGCACCCACGGCCAGTCCACCCTCCACGTCCAGCTTATTTTTAGGCCCTGTCGTCCCGATGCCAATGTTGCGGCCGGTGGTGGTGGTATACACGGTGTTGGCAGTGGCGTTCTCGGTCCACCCAGCCGCTGTCCCGACCGAGAGCTGTGTGGTGCCGTCCGGAAACTTGAAGCCGCCGCTGCTGGACTCAATGGTGCCTGCCACGCTGAGTTTCTGTCCTGGCGTCGTCGTCCCGATGCCAACGTTGCCGCCCTTGGTCACCATAAACGACTTGCTGCCTTCATTCACCGCAAAGGCACCCGTGGTATCCAACTCATGCGCCGTGAGCGTTGTTGACAAAGTGACCGCCGGGGGCACTAGCGTCCACCCATAACCGGCCTCATGTACAAACTCCAACGACAACAACGCCACACCCACATAGGCCTCAAGGTACATTCTCGTTCCTGCCGCCCCTTCCAGCAAACGCACCTTCCCGATTGCCGGGGCACCCTGACTGGACGCATCGTTTAACACCATCCCGATCTGCGTTTCATCGTTACTGTTCGCCCCGATCGAAACCCGCACATGGCCGCCGATAGTGGTGCCTGTCCACCGGATGTCAAAGACACCCGCATTGTTACCCCCGTCTGACACGCTGCTTTCCGCAAAACGGACCCATTGCCCTGTTGTTAGGGTTGTTATGGTTGTTAGGGTCGTATCGGTAGCAGCCTGTGTGGCCACCACAAATTCTCCTTGGGCGGCAGACGCAGCAACAGGGCCAAATAGCGCAAAGGCCAGCATTAACAAAACGGACTGAATCGTCGCTCTCATTGTCTGTATCATGGTTGGTTCCCCCCTCATGGTTGTGGTTCTTATTGTTGTAGAGACGTTAATACGCCATATCCAGGCTTACTGGATCGGCACCCCCTTGACCCCTTTCTGAAGCTCCTCTAGGTGCGATTTCGTGATGTAGACCAGCGTGGTATCGGCATAGGCTGGCAGCGACGGGGCCCCTGCAGCACCCCATGAGGTCGTGTCATCCAATTTGTCACGGGCTGGCTTGAGTTCGTCTTGCAGTTGTTTCACCTGTGTCATCGTAACGGCGTAGCCGCCCCCTTGCAGCGTGGAAAACGGGGTCCAGACGACTGCGGGGGGCAATCCGGCATTGTGTACGGCGCCCACCTCCGTTTGCAGCGCAACAACATCCTGCGGATAGATAAAGGGCCGGGCTATCTCATCTCTGAAATCCACCGTCGTCGCAAAGTCAATGTTGCTGTAGGAGGAAGTACCCGCCGCGTTGACGGCCTGTACGCGGTAGACGTAAGACGTGTCTACAGCCAGGCCGGAATCCAGGAAAGTGGTGGAAATGTAGGAGGATGTAACGGTGCTGTACGCACCGTTGTTGAGGCTCCGCTCAATGGTGTACGACGTTGCTTCCAGGACGGCATCCCACCGCAGTCCAATCTGGAGGGCACTACTGGTGGCGTTGACCTCCGCTGTTGCGATTAGATTTTGTGGACGCGATGGGGGGACAACTTCACAGGCATCCCCAACGCCATTGGGGGGGGATGTATCGGCCTGATCTTGATTGGCTGCGCTTGGGCAATTGTCGCAGGCATCCCCGATTCCGTCGCTATCGGTGTCGGTCTGGTCAGGGTTGGGGGTGGTGGGGCAGTTGTCTGAAACGTCATATACGGTATCCTTGTCCGTATCCACCGGCGCAACCCAATCAATGGCATTTTGAATGAATTGCCGTGCCCCCAGGGTAAATAAGGGCGGGTCGGATGAGGGATAGAATGAATGCAAATCTGGGTCTTGACCGGTCAAAACAATTCGCCCCACTCCATACACTCCAGCGAGCGTGACTGCCAGAGTGCTACCAAGGGTGCTACCATCGGTCGCAAGCACAGTATAACCACTTGTGTTGGTAAAATTAAAATACCCATGGATTGAACTCCCCCACCCACTAAGGTCCACATCGCTGAGCGTACTCGTCGTACGTCCTTTGACCGGATTCAAACCGGTTATAAGGGAGTGATCCATGTCCGTGATTGCCACGGTGTTAGACTCGTAGTTGTTGCTAGTAGGTCGTATACTGTCCGGCAGGAAATCAAGCCAGCTACATGGAACATTAGTGGAGCATGGTGGATCCGTCCGGGGAATATAACCAGGGTGGGGGTACGGTGCTACAAGGCCATGCCCGTTCTTGAGCCAGGCATCAATGTCAGACTTTCTGTATATCAGGGCGTCGTATAGAGAGGGAGGAGAGGGGGAGCCTGTAGCTACGAAAAATGGGTTATGCCAGTCACTGAGAAACAGGACGTCGTAGTCGTCCAAGGTTACCCCCTTAAATTCATCTGTAGAAATTTGAGTAAATTCGATCCCAATGAGGTATGGTTCACTCTCGTAGCTCGGGTTTCTGTTTGTATCAATCCCCAGCACTCTGATTCTTTCACACGCATCTCCGATTCCGTCGCCATTGGTGTCGGTCTGATTTGTATTAGCCACCTTAGGACAATTATCGAGAAGGTCCACGATCGTGTCCAGGTCTGTATTTTGCAGCAGCGCCTGATCAATCTGAATACGGGGCGTGATGACCCCATTTCGCGCATCTGTAATGGGCACCCCAGACCCCTGCAAGGCCGACAGCACCTGCTCCACGGTCGCATTGGGGTTCCTCTCTTTTAAAATGGCCCATGCACCCGCCACATGCGGCGCCGCCATCGAAGTACCGTCTTTCTCCGCAAAACCACCACCAGGTATTGCGCTGGTGATTGTCTCTCCTGGCGCTAACAACGATAAGTAGGAATAGCTATTGGAAAAACTAGATACACCCTCGGGGGCGGTATCCGTCGTGGACCCCACGCTAATGGCTGTGGAGGTACAGGCGGGGCTGGCAATTGCGTTGATGTAGCCCGCATTTCCAGAGGCAATAACGGTGGCAACACCGGCAGAACGTAAATTGTCAATGGCATCCTTATACGGGCCACCATCGCAGTAAGCCAGAGAGCCTCCGCCCCCCAGGCTCATGTTTACCGCCACAATGCTGGGCTCGTCTAGAACAGTGGGATCGCCGTCTTTGCGGTCATACACCCACTCAAGGGCCGCTATCTGGTCACTGGTATAGGACAATGCACAAGGAGAGGAGAGGCCCAAACCGCTACAGTTCTTGAGCGTTATCGTATTACCTGCAGCATCTGTAAATGTAACATCTGTAAATTGGGTGAAGACCTTTACGGAGATGAGCTTTGCATCCTTTGCAACACCTTCAGATGGACCACTACCCAGTACATTCCCGCGATTGCCCGCTGCAATACCCGCCACATGGGTGCCATGGCCACACCCGGCAATGGTCGCCGCGCAGTCCTGATCATCCGTCGCTGACAAACAGAGCGATGTATCTCCTGGAATATCAGGGTTAGTGCTAGGTGTGGAAAAACAGCCCCCTGTGATAAACTTTGGAGTAGGAGACGCGAAGAACAGGTGGTTCTTGTCCACCCCTGTGTCCAGGACCACAATGGTCTGGCCCAGCCCCGTGTAGCCCGGGGACGTGATCCATGCTTTATCAGCACCGACCAGGGGGACGCTTTCCGATAAGCTGGGTGGAACTGCCACATCTTCATAAACAGCTTCAATATCTGGGTCCGAAAATAGCGCATCCAGCTCGGATTCGCTAACGCCCAGCACCATGAGCGGTATCGTTTTATATTGTTTCGTTGACAGCCTCGTCCGGTGTTGTGGCATCCGATCCAGCAGGCGCTCTACGGCCATTTTTATCCGGTCTCTCTGATCCTGCGCCTCCTTCCCTGACAATTTGCCATCAGGAACGAATGGGATTTTCAATCGAACGATCACGCGCAGGGTGCCCATCTCCCTGACCCGTGTGCGGAGCTGCTCCTTATCACGGTCACGGTCATGACCATGGCGATGCGCTTCTGGATCTTCAGGCTGCATGTCCTGACGATCCACATCATTGATCGCACTGGGTTGCCCCCGTACCACATTCACCCAGAGCAGCATCGGAAGCGCGCAAAGAAGCGCCGTCTTCAACGCGATATGCCTCATCAGGTACCTCCTGTTGATTGATAGGTTAACCCCCTCCACCCAAACTCTTTGAAAAAGGCGATTTCAACCGTAACCCAGACATCACCATGTCCGGCGTCCGAATCGTTGTGGAGCTCCGACGCCTCGCTGATCTTCATCTCTGACTTCATCCCCTTTGCCATTACAACCAGGCGTGCTCTCTCTTTCTTACTCATCATCAGGTGAACGTAGCGCGCAAGACCAGCAGAGCCAGAATGACAAGGAGGCCGATCCAGGCGCGATATTCCCGATGCTTCACGACCAACTGCCAGCTAAACCGCGCCCCGAATGGGGACGGTTTATGCGCAAGGGAAGGGAAAAATCGCGGCGTCCTTTGGAAATAGGAGAGGTAGGTCGCCCCAAACTTTTGACGCAGACTTTCTTCTTCCGCCTGAATGACCGGTGTATAAACCACGTAGAAGGCGACCAGATAGAGTGTGAGGACAGGGAGGTTCTGTCCCATCAGCGCGATGCCCAGGCCCAGGAAGAAATTCCCCAAGTAGAGCGGATTGCGGGTCCAGGCATAGGGTCCCTCCACGGCCACGGCATTATCCTTTCGGATAACGCCCGACGACCATAGCCGCACGGCCGCTCCCAATAGAACCAGGGGAAACCCCCACAACATGGAAGAGAGCGTGGGATGCGTCCACAACAACAGCGGCCCCGTAATGATCATGCTCGCCAGAATACGGTGGCCCCGTACCCATCTCCGCCATCTGTCCATCTATGAATCTATCCGCTTCGCGTCCCGTTCCATCTCCCACAGCCGCGCATACTTCAAAAATGTGTAATAGACATACAAGCCACACAACAACAGGCCGTACAACCCTTCCCGGAATCCCTGTCTGAGCAGATACATCCTAAAAAACGTCCAGATCGGGCGGGCTAACAGGTCGGCATAGCGGAATGGACGGCCCTCCTGTCGCATCTGCGCGGCGGCCAATTCCGCATAGCGCCAGGCCCGCGCGTGGAACTCGGCCAATGTGCGATAACTGTCGTGCAACAGCGGGTGCCGTAGCCTCTCCGTCTCTCCGGTTAGACGGACTGCTTCATGGACCGCGCGCGCCTCAAATCGGCCCACCCTTCGATCGAACAGCCGAAGGGTATAATCGGGCCACCAACCCGCATGTCGGATCGGACGCCCCAAAAAGAAGTTTTGACGCGCCACGTAAAAGCCCGCATAAGACGGGCCCGAAGCCAGCAATGCTTGGATTTCAATGGCCAAGGCTTCCGTCACCCGTTCATCCGCATCCAGGCTGAGTATCCAGTCATGCGACGCCTGGGAAACGGCAAACTGTTTTTGATCGGCATAGCCGGTCCAGGGGCGCTGAATGACCTTGCTGGCAAAGCGTTTGGCAATGGCAACGGTGTCATCCTGGCTGCCACTGTCCACGACCACGATCTCGTCAGCCCAGGCCACGCTTGTCAGGCAAGCGGCAATCCGCGCGGCCTCGTTATACGTGATGACCGTGACGGACAGGGCACACGCCGTCATGAGATCGGAACCGCCTCATCAATGAGCATGATCGGGATCTCTTCTCGGATGGGGTACATAACGTGGCAGGTCAAGCAGGTTAGCCCCTCCCCATTTTCCTTGAGATGAACCTCCCCCTTACATTTTGGGCAGACCAGGATCGAAAGCAGCGACGGATGAATCCCCATGGAAACACTCCCCGACCGAATAGGGTCTCTTACTGGGTTATCTTTCGCGCACCATAACACGTTGCGCGCCCGGCAGCCCGACGCTTTTCCGCCTCCGCTGGGCAAAGATCGGAAAGCAGGCAGATCGTGCAGTGGGGGTTCCTGGCCGTGCAGGTATATCTCCCGTGAAGCAGAAGACGATGTGCGCCGTCCGTCCATTTTTCCCGTGGAAGTAGACGGCAAAGATCGCGCTCGATCTGATCTGGGCGCAGTGATTGGGTCCACCGGATACGGTGCGTGACCCGTCGAACATGGGTGTCAACAACTACGGCAGGTTGCCCGAAGGCGCACCCCAAGACCACGTTGGCCGTCTTGCGCCCGACTCCCGGCAGCGTGATCAGCGCATCAAGCGTGGATGGAACAACCCCCCCAAAGCATTCTACAAGCGCCTTCGCGCATCCGATGATATGCTTGGCCTTGCTTCGGTAGAAGCCGGTGGAATAGATGAGAGATTCCACCGCTGCGGGGCTGACGCCGATCAGATCGAACGGCGTCGGGTAGCGTTCAAAAAGGGCCGGTGTGACCTGGTTAACCCGCGCGTCGGTGCATTGCGCGGAAAGGATCACCGCCACCAACAGCTCAAATGTATTGCAATGATGAAGCTCCGTGCGGACCTGTACATAGGCCCCTTCCAGGCGATCCATCACCGCAGCAACAGTCTTCGGAGAGGGGGCGCGCACGGGGAATCCTCTATGTCTTGGCC
>Ga0247727_10020331_pt1 | contig 10167 bp, 4 predicted proteins | sample WisWelCaveWW1625_FD_202498 | JGI IMG/M metagenome (GOLD analysis project Ga0247727, IMG submission 202498) | Biofilm microbial communities from Wishing Well Cave, Virginia, United States - WW16-25 | ecosystem: Environmental > Aquatic > Deep subsurface > Groundwater > Cave microbial mat | place... | reverse complement strand
GTCGCCTCAATGATCTCAAGCCCACGGTTATTCTCATTTCCATCGACGGCTTTCGTTGGGATTATTTGGATAAGTTTGCGCCGCCCCATCTGCTGCGTCTCGCTAAGTCCGGCGTGCGCGCCAAAGCGATGATTCCGGTTTTTCCCACCAAAACATTTCCCAATCATTATAGTATCGTCACCGGGCTATATCCGGAGCATCACGGCATCATCGCCAACACCATGTATGATCCGGAATTTGACGCCAAGTTTAGTTTAGGGAATCGCGCCGCGCTGCAGGACAGCCGCTGGTGGGAGGGCGAGCCGATTTGGGTAACGGCGGAAAAGCAGCAACAAATCAGCGGAACTTTTTTCTGGCCGGGATCGGAGGCCGCGATTGCCGGTGTGCGGCCGACTTATTGGAAAGTTTATGATGATGATTTTCCCAACGAAGCGCGTGTCGATCAAGTGTTGGCGTGGCTCGAATTGCCCGCGGCGCAGCGCCCAACGTTGATCACGCTTTATTTTAGCGAAGTGGATAACGCCGGCCATCGGCATAGCCCGGAGGCGCCCGAAGTGAAAACCGCGGTCGAGACGATCGACGCGCTCATCGGGCGTTTATGCAAAGGTTTGGAAGCGCGCCGCGTTTTTAATCAAGTCAATCTCGTCGTCGTTTCCGATCATGGCATGACGGTGACGACTGCCGACCGCGTGATTTACCTCGACGATTATCTCGATCTGCAGCAAGTTGAAGTCGTTGATTGGAACCCCATTCTCGCTTTGCGGCCGCGCGGTGATGGAAATGCTATTTATCAAAAGCTCGTGAATGCGCATCCGCATCTGAAGGTGTATCGCAAAGCCGAAACGCCGGAACGCTGGCGCTATCGCCAACATCGCCGCATCGCGCCCATCATCGGCGTGGCCGACGACGGCTGGACGATCTCACGTCACGGCATGCGCAACACGCTCGAACGCGCGTACACGACCGGGGAGCACGGTTATGATAACCAACTCGTCGCGATGCGGGCGTTCTTCATCGCCCACGGCCCGGCATTTAAAACCGCTCTGACGGTCGAGCCGTTTCAAAACATTCATGTCTATCATTTGATTTGTGAAATTTTAAAATTGCAGCCGGCCCCGAACGATGGAAGCATTGATTCGATGCGGGTGATGTTGAGGTAGGGTTGGGGCGGCCCGATATTGATAAAAGCCTTTTACACCACAAGGGTTTTTCTCTCTTGCCCTTTTAAAAGAACATCAACGCCCAATTGCAAAAGGAGATTTCTTCCCACTAAAGCGGTGCGGTTGGGATTGATTTGTACAAAAGGGCCTCTTGCCCAATCATAAACGACCCGCGGGCGAAACACGCCAAATTTCAATCCTTGGGACTCGGACCGGATGGCAATTCGAACTTTGGGTGACACGTAGCGATAGCGAATACCAAGGTGTACAGCCCAAATCTCATCTTCGTCATCCAAATTTATGCCCAGCCTGTTGAGGTCAATATCACGAAAAATGTTGGCAGGCGAACCGGTGTCAAAGTCGGCCGTTAACCAATTGCCCATGTTTTCCAAATCAGATTCGCCATTATCGAGCGGACTGATTGCCATTCTGATCGTGGGATAAAAATCACTTTGATCGAGTTCGGACCACTGAGATTGCGTATTAGCTACGGAAGCGCTCTCCTCAATGAGAGCTTCTCGAACGAACAAAAATGGGGCCGCCCCTTTTTCCCGCCCAAGTTTTCTTATCACGCTTTTTTTCGGTAAGTCATCCAGGGTTGACGACGATTTTGTCACTTTGCCGCCGGTAACCACAATCCACGCCGCATCATATTTTCGTAGCTGCTCATCAATCCAAGGCTTATTCTGTGAGAATGCCTGCCAGCGCGCTTCGCTTCGTTCGGCTTCGGATAGTTTCTCAAATTCGTCGAATGCCATTTCAAAGGGATTTTTTGCAACACCTTTTGTATCGTTACGCTCCAGCCATTGCCGGTAGGCATTCTGAAACGCTTCCTTCAAAGTTGGCCGGAGAGACTCAAGATAGTCATCAAGCCAATATTCCATGGGCGGCAGTTTTTTTTGTGGAGCGGGAAGATCGATGGATACTTGCAACATGACAAAATCTCCATGCTTTCATTAACGCGCGCTTTGCGGCGAACGTTTCGTTATTTTGCGACTTGAAAAAGATAGCGAAAACTTTTTTAAGAATCAACTCAAAGTTAGATCGTCTAGTGCTCTGCACACATTCAGCGCCTGAAGGCGCTACTACAAAACTTCACTCCACAATCCTCACCCGCGTCTCATTGCCATTGCCTTGATACTCTGGATAATACATAAGTGAAGCCAGCGGCGGCATCACGTGATAATCGCCGGGAATCTGCGCACGCAGCAGATAAGTAAATTCATGACGACCGGCTGCAATGCGGGTTGCAAAGAATGCCATTTTTTCGTCGCGAACTTCTTTGGCCGCATACAACGCGCTGCCATTGTACTCATCTTCGCGTGGGCCGCGATAATTGGATTCGCCGATGATGGTGTAGCCGCTTTCGTCTTTGATCACTTCCGCGCCGCCGGGCAGCGGATCTTCGAGCATAAAATATTCATACTCCGCGCTCGAGTTGACGATGACTTTCACCAGCATTTCATCGCCGGAACGCAGTGTGCCGGCAAACGGCGTCTTGACATATTGAATGCCTTGCGAAGATTGTTGCTGCGTGAGTTTGTAATATTCGCGTTTCACGCTGAAGCCAGTCGTGCTGGCTTTCAGATTTTCACCGGCGGCGTAATACACGCTGCGGAAGGTGCTGTAGAATTTGCCGGCGCCTGCTTTTTCAACGCGAATGCGATTATTTCCGAGGCGCAAGCTGCCGCCATTCAATCGGATCGACTGTTCGGGCATCAGCGCCTCGTTTTTCGTCATTTGTTTTTCGAAGACGAGCTTGTCATTAAGAAAAATTTTCACTTTGTAATTCGGCTCAAGCTCTTTGCTCTTTTCGAGATAATCGACCAGCGCGAAAATGATCATCGCCGTGTCTTTCGTCGAGCGCCACGCATTGCCGCGTTTCTGCGTGAGCAAATAACGAATGCCGCTGTTGATCCGCGGGCTGCCGTATTTCACCTGCACTAACGAACGCACCGCAAACGCCGTGGTCTCGACATTGTCGTCTTGCCAGTTGTAATGCCACGTCTTGCCGCCCCATGAGCACAGGCTGCCGCTTTCAATGCAACTGTTTTCAATCTGCGTCGCGAGCTGATTCGCCAGCTCGGTTTTATTCTGGCTATGCGAAACCATCGCCAGCAGTGAGCGGGCGTAATCATTGGTCTGGACTTTTTGCAGCTTCGCCAACTGCTCGTCGAGCGCCGCCTCGACTTTCACGCCGGCTTTTTGCGCGGTTTGCAACGCATACAGCATGTACGCCTGCGTCGTCGCATCGATAAACTCGAAAGAGCCTTCGTCATTTCCCAGTCCGGAAATTTCTTTTGTGGTGAGCTTGGCTTGCGTGAGTTGTCGCGCCAAATTATTCGCGCCGCGTGTGAGCCTTTCATCTTGAACTGCATGTCCGGCTTGTTTGGTTAATGCAAGACCATAGACGACATACGCCGTCATGTAGGGATGCGTCGCGTCGTTTTCCCACCAGCCCCAGCCGCCGTCGGAATGCTGATAATTGTAAAGCGCTTTAAGCCCCTTGTCCATCATCTTCGGCAGCTCGTTCAGCAACTGCAAACGCAGATTCAGATTCAATTTTTTCGCGGTGTAGGCGACTATCGCCGTGGGGAGAAATCGGCTCATGGTTTGTTCCACGCAGCCATACGGATAACCGGCCAAATCTTCGAGCGCGGACAACATCGTCGACGCCAGCGAAGGCGAAACCGAAACGTGCAATTCCGCCGTGGCCGGATTCGCGCTCGTGGGAATGACGATGGTTTTATCTGGCACCGCACGATCTTCTTCGATATCCATCACCACGGCTTCGGAAGTTTTTAAGCCGTGCGGCAAGATCGGCACTTTGAGCTGCATCGCATCCGACACTTCATTCGTCAGCGCCTTCGCCGTCAATGTCGCCGTGCCGATGTTGTTCGTGCGCACCGTCCAATCAATGCGCTTCTCGCCGTTTTGCGGCACGGTGATGATTTTCTCTCCGGCCGGTTCGATTTGCACACCTTCGCCCTGCAAGCTCACTTTCACTTGTTTGTCCTGCGCCAGATAATTGTGCGCGATGGTCGAGATCGTGAGTTGATCGCCCTGTATGAAAAACCGCGGCGTTTCCATCCGCACGATCAAATCCATCCGCACCAGCGTCTTGTGAATTTTTTCGCCGACTTCGGTTTTCTCGGAAATCGCCCGCACCGTCGTTCGCCACGTCGTGAGATTATCCGGAAAATGGATTTTTATTTTCGCGATGCCGTTGCCGTCCGTGCGCACCTGCGCCTGCCAAAACATCGTATCGCGAAAATCTTTGCGCACGCGCGCTTCTTTGAATTTATCCGCTTTCACATCCGCGAAGCCGCGGTCCGAGAAGCCTTCGGTTTGCTTCGCGGCCCAGCCGCCGAGGCCGCGCGAGTAGCCATAGAAACGAAAATAGATCGAAGCGTATGTGCTCACGCGATTGTAGCGTTTGCTGTAAAAAACTTTTTTGATATCGCGCGTGAGGTCCGTCGCCAACGCATAAATACTCTCATCCACCATGCCAACCGACAACTCCGTCGCTACGCCTTCGCCGTCTTTATTCGTGACTTTGATCGTCAACTCGCCGTCGTCTTGCGGGCGATAAACTTCTTTATTCGCGCTGATCGCGACGTTGAGAAATTTTTCTGCCGGAATCACGATGACGTTTTTGTTGCCGGAATAAAATTCGTCATTCGCCAAAATCGCTGCGGCAAAATTGAAATTGGGCTGATGCTTGTCTTCAATTTTTATATCGACGACTTGCGACGTGCCTTTGATATTCACCACCTGCTGATCGAGAATCGACGTGCCTTCCACGGTGATCAAGGCCCACACATTTTTCGCCGGAGAAATCACCAGCACGTGCGCCACCTCGCCGGCTTGATAGCTCGGCTTGTCGGGAATGATTTCGATGCCCTTTGATTCGTAGCTGTAATAGCCCGCGCCGGAGCTGACCCAACAATAATCTTGCGTGGAAATTTTATTGCCGCGGCTATCGATGCTGGTCGCTGAGATATAATAGTAGCCGCTTTCGCTCGTTTTAAATTTGAGCGCCGCTTTGCCGCCGGCGTCCGTGTTCACGGATTGTGCCACAATTTTTTTATTATTTTCCCAGCCGCTGCCGGATTTCCATTCGCGCGTGTAAACTTCGACGGCAACTTTCGCATTAACCGGATTGCTTTTGAAATCCTCGGTTTTGAGAGTGAGTAAAACCTCCTCACCGGGCGCATAAACATATTTGTTGGTGTAGCTCGAAATCGTGAACAGGCCGCGCGTCACCACGACTTGTTTGGAGCCGATAATCTGCCGCCGGCTCGCATCGACGACGCGCGCTTCGATACGGTAATAATAATCAATGTCGGCATCACCCTTTTGCGTTTGATACGTCAAGGTGAATTGGCCGTTGGCATCGAGATAATCCGTGTTGCTCTCAATCATCTCGGCGCGATACGAGTTGCTTTCATCGTCACTCGCTTCCTCCTCGTAATACCACGCGTATTCGGTGCCGTGCCACCACGGCCGCCAATAGCGCCCGCGAAAAATGTAGTAATCGACTTGCGCGTTCGCCACCGGACTGCCGAAATAATAATCCGCTTTGATCGTCGCGGTGATCAAGTCGCCGTTGGCATATTGATCTTTGTCCGCGCTCACTTCGACTTTGTATTCCGGTTTTTTGTATTCTTCAACTTTAAAGCTGGCGTGATGCGTGATGCCGTCTGGAATCGACGTCATTAAATCATAACTTCCCAGCGGCGGCTCCTCGGCTAAAACCAATTCGCCCGCGTACGTGCCGTTTGCATTCGTTTTCAATTTCTGCCGATAAACTTCATTGCCGCGCATGTCGTTGATTTTGACTTCGAGGTCTTGATTCGTATAAACTTCATAGCCAGCTTCGGTCGCGACGCGCACCATGCCTTTGAAATAGACCGTTTGGCCGGGGCGATAAATCGGCCGCTCGGTATACGCATGCACGACAAATTGCCGCGTCTCGCCGAAGCCCCAATAATACGGATCGGAGAGCACGAAGTGATTTTCTTTTTGGCCGAGAATGAGCAGTTGCGAATCTTCATCATCCGAGGGGTTCTCCACCGCGAAATGCGCGAGACCGGATTTATCCGTGATGGCCGTGGCTTTTTCTTTCCGGCTTTTCATCAAACGCAAATTCACCTCAGCCACCGGCTCGCCGGTTTTTTTGTTGCTCACATAAATCAGCATGCCTTCCGGCGCGCTTTTGATGATCATGCCGAGATCGGAAATCACTACGACGGTGTGCGCCATCAGTTTCTCGTTAAACGCTTCGATCAAATACGCGCCGGGTTCTTTCAAATCGACTTCGACGTCGCGATAAGAATACTCGTTGGGGTTTTTAAATTCGGTAACTTCCCACGTCAATAATAAAGGATACTCTTTGAGCACGGAGAGCAATCGATTCGCCCGCGCGCCGACGGAGAACGTTTCCAAACCGAGTGTGTTCTTTACCGCGGTGCGCGTTTGCGGCGACATGTTGTCGCGAAACACCTGCCGCTGATCCCGCTGCAACCGCTGCCGCGACGACCGGAGAATGTCGATCGCATTCGCCTCCCGCACGCTCACCAGTTGCTGCGGACTGTGCGGATCGGATTGCCGCTGAAAAAATTTCATCGGGTCTTCGATTTTATACGCCCGAAAGAAAATTGAGCCGCCCACTTGCTGCGAGGAAAGGTTGATGATTGCTTTTTCGCCGGGTGAATAAATTTTGGGCGTTTCGAGGCTGAAATATTGGGCAAAGGCAAATGGCGCTAATACCAGCATCAATGCCAAAGACAAGCAGCAGATTTTATTTTTCATGATCGCACCTCAACTATTGCCCAACGGATGAGAAACTGCCAACGGATTTTAGAAACAATCAATCTGCATCCGTTGGCCGCTTTTTATCCGTTGGAAATTGTTAATAAAAAAACTTTCACTCCAAAATTTTCCACCGATAATATCCCAAGAAATACCGATTCTCCGGCGCCGGATGCCAGCGCTCGTCCGGGTGTTTCATCAAATCCGCGAGCTGCAATTTTTTTAAAATGCCGGGCTTGTCATCGCGCGGGCCGGTGTGGTAAATGACATGATTCGCAATATTCGCTGGCCTGCGGCTGTCGCCGAGAAAAATCATGGAGTGTTGCGGCATTTTCACATCGCCGGTATTTAAAAAGAACAACAAGTCACCGGATTGAACATGCTCCAAAGATTTTCCGAAAAACACCGTGTTGTAGCTGCGCAGTTTCGCGGCGAGCGCCGTCACGGCAAAGGTCGTGTCGGCTAAATTGGCTTCGGCAAATTTTCCCTCCCGCGTGCGAAAAATTTTTGTTTGCAGCAAAGGCACTTGAGGATAATTATACTTGCGCACGTCGGCAATCGCGGCGTCGACGAGAAACGGTTTGTGGCGCAACCATTTGGTGTCGTGCTGTTTCAGCGCTTCGCGATAAGCAAAACGAAGCAGTCCGGCGCAATCGTGATCATCTTTGCGCCACGCCGGATCTTCTTTGTATAATTGCGATTCCGCAATCGACACAAACCAGCGGCGAAAATTGCGGCGGTCGGTTTCATCATCCAATTCACTCGCGTCGGGAAAACCGTCGGCGTCGAGATCGCTGGTGGAGGTGAGGCGTGTTGCGTTTGTTGTTATCGCGTTCGGCGAACTCGTTGTTGCCGGTTGCGGCTCCGGTTCGTTCGTGCAGGCTTGCATGAGCCCGGTGGCGGAGATATATGCCAGAATAATAAGAAAGGAACAGCGTTTTTTATTCATAACGAAAAAGTTACGCAAAATACAACTCCAACGCCAATTTTCCCAACGGATAGATGAACCCAACTGAAAAGCTTTTACGGTTGGGTTCATCTATCCGTTGGGGAAAAAAAGTTTTCAGAGATTTTTCTAACAATGTCCATATCATGCTTTGACGCCGCGTATTTCCAATTGTGATTTGCCAAAATTTGCAAGCAGGCCAACCGACAAGCCAAGAGCTTTCAGATAAGTTTGCATGGTGAGGATTTCATAATTGCATTCTTTTTGAAGCGCCGTGACCCCCAGAATGATTTTATTTTCAACAAGCCAAAACCTCATTTTGAAATTTCGGATCACCTCGGTCTTGTATTTTACTTCAATTGGAGCGTGTTTTATGAATTGAATTTTCTGAAACGCTAATTCAGTCTCCACGAGTTTTTGACAGACAGTTTTCCCATATCCCAACCCATGGCATTCATAGACAAAAAGTATAGCTTCACGCAATTTCAACATGAGTTGACGCTCCGGCTCGGTCATTCGATTTTGAATATAGCTGTAATCTTCCCAGAGTTTCTTCTCTTTTTCTGTAAAAGGAATCCGTTTAATATTGACCTTCGGTAATCCCCAATTAACCATTAATCCTAAACGTTTTTGCCAGAGCTTCAGCTCGGAAATCATCTGGACATAGTTGGGCTGAATGAAGTCGCTCTGAATACATTTTAATAACAGGATAATTTTGTCAAAAGTCAACAAGTCAAGCTTAAACATTCTCACGGGCAAATTTCTGTGAAGCAGCCATTTTGTTTCTTGTGTTACAAAAGCAATATCGCCGTCTTCTTGAAAGTGGCGAATCAGCCATTGATGATAAGTTTCCTCATCATATCCAACGCCAACTTCGTTGTGAACAGCAAAGATGCAATTGCGCAATTTTTCAGTCAAATCTTTATAAATAAGTTCCATCTTGCCATCCTCCTTTTCCTTGAATGTCAACACAGCTTTTGCCCATGCCGGTTGGCGCAGATTGTAAAATAAAATCAGCTAAAGGTTCATCCGTTGGGTTCATCTATCCGTTGGGAACGTTAAGGCTTTAAATCACTTGTATACTTTCGCGAAGTTTTTTACTTCATCCCAAACACCATCTGCCCATTTCCCGCCGCGCTCACTTTTCCCGCGCCGGCCTGCACGGTAGATTTAATCAGCGCAAACAGCGGATTGATCCGCGTCTGCAAATCGTTTTGATCGAACAGATTGGTGACGCGATCGTACGCCGCCAGATAAACTTGATAATTGTTCAAGAAACTTTCGGCATTAAAATAGAGCGATGAATTTTCTGGCGTCTGAATGCGGCCGCGTGCGGCGGCAAACTCGGCGTTCGAGGCAATCGCGCCGCTTTGACCGGCATCAATGGCGGCGCGCAAAGTGGCGCGGTCGAATGCCATGAGCAAATAGCCGTCGACAATCGCGAAGTTCGGCTCGAAAGTCGTCGGGCTTTTCACATAATGAATTTTAACGCCGGAATAATCTTCAACCTGAATTTCCTCTTTGGGAGAATAGAGATACGTCAACAGCTTCGTGCAATATTTCTCCACACCCTGCGGCTCGCGCAAATGCATGCCGAGCAGTTGCCGCCAGAAGAAGCGCGGCCCGGTGGTGTCGATGCCGGCGAAGAAATACAGCATGCGGTTGTCCATTTTGCCGATGAGATCGCGCCCGAGATTCAAATTGCTGCGCGTTTCAAATCCTTTGATTGCTTCTTTCTCCGCGCGTTTCGTGGTCACGTAATTCCAGAACGGCTGCGGATTGATCGCCGTCGTCGCATAGCAGAAAATCGCATTCGCTGGAATGAAGCGCAGCGTTTGTTCGTCAACCGCCGGTGTTGCGCTTTCCGGCGCTGCTGGCGAAGAAGAAAAATCCGGCGGCGCCGGTGACTCGCCGGTAATTTCGCGCAGCGCCTTTTCGACAGTGGCAACCAGCGTTTCGGAAACTTGCTGGCCTTTGTTAAGCGCAAAAAGTTTTTTAGGATCGACATAAGCCAGCAGAAACGAAGCGTCGCTGGACTGTTGCAGCGATTGGCGAAAGGCCGGTTGATAGGCGAGGCTGCTTTCATCTCTGTTTTTGTACGAAGCAATCGCGCGCACGAGCACTTGTTCGTCATCCGCGATCACGAGATAATCCTCGACCACGGCGTAGCGAAACAGCGAGGCTTTTTTGTCATTCAAATAAACATGAAAGATACTTTCGCCGCGATAGGTTTGTTTTTCAATCGTG
>Ga0247727_10020330_pt1 | contig 10167 bp, 12 predicted proteins | sample WisWelCaveWW1625_FD_202498 | JGI IMG/M metagenome (GOLD analysis project Ga0247727, IMG submission 202498) | Biofilm microbial communities from Wishing Well Cave, Virginia, United States - WW16-25 | ecosystem: Environmental > Aquatic > Deep subsurface > Groundwater > Cave microbial mat | place... | reverse complement strand
TACCGCCGCTTCCAGCTTTCTTTCGAGATCCTGACCAACGACAAGCTCGAAGCGGCGCGAACCGGCAACTGGTTTCTCGAAAACAACCTCGTCATCGCCCGTCTCGATAAACTCTCCCGCAACGAGGACGTACAATTCAAGCTGCAGGTCCCCGACTGCCGGTGGGATCTGGTCGTCTGCGATGAGGCTCACAAGCTCTCGGCCACCTTCTTCGGCGGGGAGGTCAAATTCACGAAGCGCTATCGCCTCGGCCAGCTTCTTTCGGGGCTGACGCGGCACTTCCTCCTCATGACCGCGACTCCCCACAACGGCAAGGAGGAAGACTTCCAGTTGTTCCTGGCGCTGCTCGATGGCGATCGTTTCGAGGGCCGTTTCCGTGACGGCGTGCACCAGGTGGATACCTCCGACCTCATGCGCCGCATGGTGAAGGAAAACCTGCTGAAGTTCGACGGCACGCCGCTGTTCCCGGAGCGCATCGCCTATACCGTGCCGTACAAGCTTTCCGATGCCGAGGCCCGGCTTTACAAGGAAGTCACAGATTACGTGCGCGACGAGTTTAACCGTGCGGAGGCCCTTGCGAACGACAAGCAGGCGGGCACCGTCGGATTCGCGCTCACCATCCTCCAGCGGCGGCTCGCATCCTCTCCTGAGGCCATTTATCAGTCGCTGCGCCGGCGCAGCGAACGACTGCAGAAGCGCCTTCGGGAACTCGAACTCTTGCAACGCGGCGCTGCCGTGGACGCCATCACGGCTGCAACACCTGCCCTCGATGACGAGGACGTGGAGGACCTTGAGGACGCGCCGGATAACGAGGTCCAAACTGCCGAGGAAGAGATTCTCGATCAAGCGACCGCAGCGCGTACCATCAGCGAGCTCAAAGCCGAAATCGCCACTCTGGGCCGCCTCGAATCGCTTGCCCTCGCCGTGCGCCGCAGCGGTGAGGACCGGAAGTGGCGCGAGCTCGCCAGCCTGCTCGGCGAGATCTTTACGCCTTCTGCTGTCCCCAACAATCCATCCCTTGAGGCTTCAGCCGCCGGCGGCATTCCGCCGCCTAAGCCCTCGCCACGCCAAAAGCTCGTGGTCTTCACCGAGCATCGCGACACGCTGAGCTACCTGGAAACCCGGGTCACCACGCTGCTCGGGCGCAAAGAGGCCGTGGTGGTCATCCACGGCGGCTTGGGCCGCGAGGACCGCATCAAGGCCCAAGAGTCGTTCAAACACGACCCGGACGTCCAGGTGCTCATTGCCACCGACGCCGCCGGCGAGGGCATCAACCTTCAGCGCGCGCACCTCATGGTCAATTACGACCTGCCCTGGAACCCCAACCGGATTGAGCAGCGTTTCGGCCGCATCCACCCGCATTGGCCAGACCGAGGTATGCCACCTGTGGAACCTGGTCGCCGACGAGACCCGCGAAGGCGACGTCTACCGCACCTTGCTGGAGAAGCTGGAGCAGGCCCGTGAGGCTCTCGGCGGACAGGTCTTCGACGTGCTTGGAAAACTCCAGTTCGAGGGCCGATCGCTGCGGGAGCTGCTCATTGAGGCGATCCGTTACGGTGAGAGCCCCGAGGTCCGCGCCAAGCTGACACACGCCATCGACGCTGCGGCCAGCCGCTCGCGTCTCGAAGACCTGCTCCAGGAACGCGCCCTGGCCCACGACGTAATGGATGCGGGCCGCGTCGCCCGGGTGCGAGAGGACATGGAGCGCGCTGAAGCCCGCCGCCTGCAACCGCACTACGTCGAGTCCTTCTTCCTCGAAGCCTTCGCCCAGCTCGGCGGCGCCGCGCGCTAGCGCGAGGCGCGCCGTTACGAAGTCACCCACGTCCCCGCGCCGGTGCGCAACCGCGACCGCTTGATCGGATTGGGCGAACCGGTGCTGCCGCGTTACGAGCGCATCGTCTTTGAGAAATCGCTGATCGCGCCGCACCGCCAGCCGCTGGCCGCCTTCCTCTGCCCCGGACATCCTCTGCTCGATGCCACGCTGGACCTGACGCTCGAACGCCATCGCGACCTTCTGCGGCGAGGCACGGTGCTGGTAGACGAGCGCGACTCCGGCACTGCGCCGCGCGTGCTTTTCTACCTGGAGCACGCTGTGCAGGACGCCAGTTTGCTCAAGGGCGGTGATCGCCGCACCATCTCCAGGCAGATGCTCTACGTGGAGCTGGATGCCACCGGCCAGGCCCGCCACATCCACTACGCCCCCTATCTGGACTACCGCCCCCTGCGCGACGAGCCCGGCGTCGATGCCTTGCTGGCCCGTCCCGAGTGTGCTTGGATTACCCGCGACCTGGAGCAGCAGGCGCTGGCGCACGCTGTTGCCGAAGTGGTGCCGGAACACCTGCGGGAGGTGCGGGAGAGGCGCAGCGCCTGGATCGACAAGGCACGCGCTGCGGTCAAGGATCGGCTCACCAAGGAGATCGGTTACTGGGACCTCCGCGCCGAGAGCCTCAAGCTGCAAGAGCAGGCGGGCAGACCTAACGCTCGCCTCAACTCGCAGGAAGCCCGCCGCCGGGCGGATGATCTCCAGGCGCGTCTCCAGAAGCGCCTGGAGCAGCTCGACCTCGAAGCCCAAATATCGGCGCTCCCGCCTGTAGCGCTGGGTGGCCTCGTGGTGCTCCCTGCCGGACTCCTGGCCCAAATGACCGGCCGGCCAGCCACGCAACCTGCGGACACGCAGGCCTCGGCCGCCCGCGCGCGGGCCATTGTGGTGGACGTAGAGCGGAAACTTGGCTTCGACGCCACGGACCGCGAGTACGAAAATCTCGGCTACGACATCGAAAGCCGCGAGCCGGGCACTGGCCGGTTGCGGTTTCTCGAAGTGAAGGGCCGCATCTCGGGCGCAGCGACGATTACGGTCACCAAAAACGAGATCCTCTATTCGCTCAATAAGCCCGAGGATTTCATCCTTGCCATCGTGGAGTTCCTAGATGGAGACACGCACCATGTGCACTATTTGCGCCGACCCTTCCAGCGCGAACCGGACTTCGGCGTCACGAGCGTCAACTACGACTTTGCCGAGCTGCTGGCGCGTGCGAAGGTCCCGACTTGACATGTACGGTATAACCGTACATACTGGAATCGTGAAGGGGTGAAATGCAGATTGCCCGCTTTCGCCACAAAGGGCTTCGGCAGCTCCATCAGGACGACAACGCCAAGGGGGTGCCGCCCGCGATGGCCGACAAGCTGCGCAAACTTCTGTTCGCACTCGAAACCGCCGACGACCTCGCACAGGTCAGCCGGTTTCCGGGATGGAAGCTGCACCCGCTCAAAGGCGACCGGAAAGGATTCTGGAGCTTGACTGTCACGGGAAACCGGCGTTTGATTTTCTGTTATGACGAAGAGACGAACACTGCCAGCGAGATTGACTTGATCGACTACCATTAGGAGGCCGGCACATGCCCATAGCGCCCATGAAGAACCCGCCCCATCCGGGCGACCTGATCAGAACCGAGATCATCGAAGCCCTCGGCCTCAGCGTGTCGAAGGCGGCGGAGATTTTGAAAGTGCGCCGCGCCACGCTCTCCGACCTTCTCCACGGCAAGGCCGCGCTGACGCCGGAGATGGCCCTGCGCATCGAAAAGGCCTTCGGCCCCGACATGAACCACCTTCTCCGCATGCAACTCGCCTACGACGTCGCGCACACGCGGGAGCACTCCCGCGACATCGCCGTCAGGCGGTATGTCCCGGCCTGAAAGGAAGCCGGGGCGACGAATCGATCGTTTGTGATGAGGGGCGAGAATGCGGGAAAGCGTTGTGCACTATGTAGGCCGGCCGTTCCAGCGTGAGCCGGATTTCGGCGCCGCGAGCGTCAACTACGAGTTTGCCGAACTGCTGGCGCGAGCGGAGGCTCCTGCATGACAAACCCATCCGTACCCACAGATGGGCTGATCGTCGGGCGAGCGGATCTCGCGCAAGCCTTACGAATTGTCTCCACTTTAATGGGCCGTCGAGCCTCCGGAGCGAGTCTCCGGTTTGAAGATGGCTGGCTATTCGTTGCTGCTGGAGAAGCGGTTGCAAAAGCACCAGCTCAAGGATTTTGGCCGGCCACAATCATCGTTGGCTCATCGTGGGTTCGACGTCTTGCGAAAAGCCTCCCACCTGGAGATCCGGTGTTCTTGCACGTCGAAAACGGGCGACTGTATGCCAACAAGTACTCAGAGCCGTGCGAATGGACAACGGAAGAAAATCCCCTCCATCCATCGCTAGGAAGAGTCACCGAGAGACGGCGCATTCTTGAAGCGGCAACGGTCCTCAAGCCTTTTCTCGTCAGCCGAGAGGATCTCCACTCACTCATCGAGATGACCCGCAACCGCGGGGGGCCTGCTTCGTGGCGGGAGAATGAAGAAAGTATGATCTCTGCCGTATCGAAGGCGTGGGCGCTCCTTGCGCCGCTCGGCGTGGAGACTTCGGACCTCCGTAATCTTATCGATGGCGCTGTGCGCAACGCATGGAAACCGAAGAAGGACGAGTGAAGAAGAAGCTCATCGAAGTCGCCCTGCCGTTAGAGGCGATCAACACGGCTTCTGCGCGGGAGAAGTCCATCCGCCACGGGCACCCGAGCACGCTGCACCTGTGGTGGGCGCGCCGGCCGTTGGCGGCGGCTCGGGCGGTGATCTTCGCCCAGATGGTGGACGACCCCTCGGCCAACCCCGACCTTTTCCCCACCGAGAAGGCGCAGGAGAAGGAGCGCCAGCGGCTCTTCCGGATCATCGAGGACCTCGTCCTGTGGGAAAACACGACGAACGAAGCCGTGCTGGAGCGGGCGCGGGCGGAGATCTGGCAAAGCTGGCGCCGGGCCTGTGCGGAGAACGCCGACCATCCGCGAGCGAAGGAACTGTTCAACCGGCACAAGTTGCCCGCCTTCCACGACCCCTTCGCCGGCGGCGGGTCACTGCCGCTGGAGGCGCAGCGGTTGGGCCTGGAAGCCTACGCCTCCGACCTCAACCCGGTGGCGGTGCTCATCAACAAGGCGATGATCGAGATCCCGCCGAAGTTCGCGGCCCGGCCGCCGGTGAACCCGGAGGCGCGTCGGGAGAAGGCGCTGATCGAGCGGGAGTGGCGCGGTGCGCAGGGGCTGGCCGAGGACGTCCGATACTACGGCCGATGGATGCGCGAGGAGGCCGAGAAACGCATCGGTCACCTGTATCCGAAGGTTGAGATTACAGCCGAGATGGTGCAGGAGCGGCCGGACCTGAAGCCCTATCTGGGCAAGAAGCTGACCGTGATCGCTTGGCTTTGGGCGCGGACCGTTAAGAGTCCCAACCCGGCCTTCGCGCAGGTGCACGTGCCGCTCGCCTCCACTTTCATGCTCTCCACAAGCACGGGCAAGGAGGCATACGTCGAGCCGGTACTGGAGGACGACTGCTATCGGTTCACGGTGAAGCTGGGCAAGCCCAAGGATGCTGAGGCGGCTAAGAACGGTACCAAGATCGGGCGCGGGAGTTTCCGATGCCTGATGTCAGGCGCGCCAGTTCCTGGCGACTACATCAGGGTTGAGGCTAAGGCCGCGCGCATGGGCGCACGGCTCATGGCCATAGTTGCTGAGGGCGAGAGGGGGCGGGTCTATCTCTCGCCTAGTTCGGAGCATGAGGCCGTGGCGCAACAGGCTCACCCGGCATGGAAGCCGGACGTCGAGTTCTTTCAACGGGCGCTTGGGTTCCGGGTCGGCAACTACGGCATGACGAAGTGGAGCGACCTCTTCAGCGACCGCCAGCTCGTGGCACTTACGACCTTCTCTGACCTGGTTGGGGCTGCACAAGACCTGATAGAGCACGATGTCAAAGCCGCCGACGTGATGGATGAGGGCAACACCGCCGCCAGTGCAACATACACACATGCAATGCTCGCATATCTCGCGTTCGCCGTCGATAAGATCGCAGATAGGAACTCAGCGCAGTGTGCGTGGGCAAGCCTTCGAGAGAATGCGCGCAACACCTTTGGCAGACAAGCGCTGCCGATTGTTTGGGACTTCGCCGAGAGCAATCCATTCTCGGGTTCTAGCGGGAATTTCGACGGCGGGATTGTCTCGATAGCGAACGGCCTGTTGGGGGTTCACGCCAGCATCGCAGGCTTCGCCAGCCAGGCGGATGCTCAGAATCAGGATATTTCGTCAGGGAAAGTGATCTCCACTGACCCGCCTTACTACGACAATATCGGCTACGCCGACCCCGGACCGGGAATTCGAAAAGCTCGGCTACGACATCGAAAGCCGTGAGCCGGGCACCGGCCGGTTACGGTTCCTCGAGGTAAAGGGCTGCGTCTCGGGCGCCGCAACGATCAATGTCACCAAAAACGAAATCCTCTACTCTCTCAACAAGCCCGACGATTTCATCCTCGCCATTGTCGAGTTCCTGGACGGAGATTCGCACCGTGTGCACTATGTGCGCCGGCCCTTCCAGCGCGAGCCGGACTTCGGCGTCACCAGCGTCAATTACGACTTTGGCGAGCTGCTGGCGCGAGCGGAACTCCCATCATGACTGCCAGGACGTGGCGGATCGCGAACGGCTGGAAAGGCCCGCTGCTAGAGCGGCGGACGGCCTGAGCCATTTACGAAGGCCTGAGCTTGTTCACCAGCTCCAACGCCTCGCGCTCCATAGCGTCGAAATCCTCACGGCTCACGTCCACGCAATCGCCGCTGGCCTCCGCTTCGTCGAGCAACGCTTCCAAACGTCTCTCAAAGTGCTCGTCGACTGGCGCCGGAAAGGGCAAACCCCGGCAGTCTCCATCGTCAATCCGCTTCGACATAGAACTCCGGCAATGGCTGGCCCGTAGCCTCGGAATATAGAACTTCGGGGTCGAGGTCAACCCGGTTGGGCCACGCGATGGTACCGTTTTCGGGGTCGACGGCCACACGGCGGAAGTACTCCGGATCCGCGAGCGGCTGAAAGACGCCATGGAACGACCCGACCAGCCGGGCGATGGCAACCACCCCTTCGGCCCCATCGTTGAACCGGAGCGCAAGCTTGTACTGGTCAAGGGGCAGAACGTCGGTCACCAAGTGAAAGAAAACTTCCATGGCTTACTCCAAGGGTTCGATCTTGAGCAGCTCTTCGCCGCGTCTGGCGCGCTCCCAGTTTTCAAGAAGCTCCTGCTGGTGGAGCCGGGTCCATTCCAGCACGAAGCCGAGCACGCGAGGCGAGAGGTTGCTCATCGCCTTCAGGGTCCTGATCCGCACCACAGCGCGGTTGTTGCCGTACCGAGCGTGGAAGTACCTCCGGCATACTCTACTATAGCGCGGCGGCGGCTGCGCCACGATAGTCTGGCGTTTGGATGGAAGTCCGAAAATCACCCTTGACGTGTACGGTACAAATACAACCGTGTACGCGAGATCGACTGGATCGACTACCATTAGGAGACCGGCACATGGCTAGCAGTCCGTGGCAGAAGTACCCTGGTGCAAATTTGCACCAAGGTCGGCTCAACAGAATCAACAAGTTGCTGAGCTGCGATCGAATGGAGTCGACTTTCGCCACGGGCTGCCTAACAGACGAGAAAGCAAGGGTGTGCCCTTTGGAACCACATCCTTGTGCGAGTGATAAGGTATATATACCTTATTGCGCAGCATTCGCCATTGTCGCATTATCTACTTTAGAATCAACCAGCTGCGGCGCTCTGAGTCTTCCAGGCGAGATTGTTTTGGCTGCTTGGTATATATACCAAACAGCGAAATGCTATACTCTGAAGTAATGGCCCGTGGACGCCAGCCCCGAATTCAGCTTGCCAAACCGGCCGTCGTTGGGTTCTTCAAGAGTCAGACGCAGAAGACGTTCTGGCCTCGGGACCTCACAACTATTTTCCTCGAGAAGCGAACGGAATGGAGTCTGGCACAAAACACGACCGCCGATGATTTCCTGCAGTTCTTGCTCGCGACCGCGACATTGCGGGAAGTACGACTTGTGCCCGTCAATCACCCCAATGCCCAGCAGGTCATCCGCTTCATCTGGGACGAGCCTTCTCCCTACCAGATCGCCCTGTCCATCAAGCGCGACGCCTATCTGTCCCATGGTACCGCCGTTTTCCTCCACGCCCTCACAGACCAGGTGCCGAAGACCATTTTCGTCAATCAGGAGCAGAGCATAAAAGCTCCTCCGAGGACTTCGCTGGCCCAGCCGGGCATCGACCGGGCCTTTGCGAACAAGCAACGGCAGTCTACCTTCTACTTCCAATACGACCATTGGCAGCTCCTGCTTCTCAACGGCAAACATACGGGGCGCCTGGGGGTCGCTCCCTTGACTCATGCAGGCGAGTCCTTGCAGGTGACTCAGCTTGAAAGGACTCTGATCGACATCACCGTGCGTCCAGCCTACGCGGGTGGCGTTTATCAAGTCCTGGAGGCGTACCGCGCCGCCAGGGACAGAGTGTCGGTAGGCACTGTCCTTGCAATTTTGAAGAAGCTCGACTACGTGTATCCCTATCATCAGGCCATAGGATTCTACATGCAAAGGGCCGGCTACGAAGAGAAACGGTACAACCGGCTCAAGGCGCTTGGCCTGGAGTTCGACTTCTATCTGGCGCACGACATCCGGGACAAGGCCTACGACGCGGAGTGGCGGCTATTCCACCCAAAGGGGTTGTAAGACGGAGCTCTCCGCGACCACGAAGTCAAGATAGAAATCGAACTCCTCCAGCCGGGTGGCCACACTGGCCATTACGGAGGGCCAGTCGGGACGGTGGAACTCCCGGTGCTCCGAAATCCTGGCGATCAGGCGGGCCGGCACTTCTTTCGCCAGGAAGATCTGCCGTGCCAGCTCGAGGTTCTCCGGGTCGGCCAGCCGAACAGGCGCGTTGGTAATCACCGCATGAATGTCGTAGAAGTCCCTGGCCCTCGGCTGCGGGTGTTTCCGAAGGAGGTACTGGGGCATCTGCTGGCAAATCGCTCTCAGCTTTTCGATCGCGATCATGGATGGTGTGTACACATAGATCGAATAGGCTTCCAGCTCCGCTTCACGCTTGCCGGCGCAGTACTCGAACTTGCTCACTTGCACCCGGAAGACGCGCTGTTGATCGGGCGCCACTACGATGGCATTTCTCCGCAGGCGGTCCGGATCCGCTTGCATCTCCGCATGCCTTGCGGCCTCGATGAGCTTAAAGGTGAGCTCGTAGCCGCCCCAGCGGTCCTGTCTGGACACCGACGGTTTAGAAGTGAATTGCTCGTCGAAAACTACCAGGCCGGCGGATGCGAACCGCTGGCGTAGCGCTCGGAAGATGCGCCTGCGGGTGTCCTCCAATTCCGGAAAGTCCCGCTCGATCGAGAAGTCCAAATCGAGGGAGCCCCGAGAGCCGTAGCCGTAGACCAAACTGATGGCGTTGCCGCCCTTCAACACGATTTGCTCATAAAGCTCGTCGTCCGAGAACAGGGCCGTGATCGTAAGCTTGCGGATCTCGTCAAAATCCACCCCCGCACTATATCAGCCTCCGACATGCTAAGCTGAGCCTGGGAGGCATGGCGCTTTTTCGCGCCTGCCAGGACCCAGATTTTACGACCTGTGGTGGAAATCTACGAGTACTCGCTGAATAAGCCCGAGGATTTCGTGTTGGCCATCGTCGAGATCCTGGAAGGAGATTCGCACCGTGTGCCTGCGTTCGGCGTCCCATCCAGCGCGAGCCCGATTTCGGCGTCATCAGCGTCAACTACGATTTTGCGGAGCTGCTGAGCCGCGCAGGTGAACCCACATGAGCATCTTTGAAGATACCAACCCCCGCGCCCTCAAGGACCTCCTGGGCGAAATCCACAACCGCACGACGGTCCTGCCGGACTTCCAGCGTGACTTCGTCTGGGAGCCGGGCGCGACGCAGGAGCTGATCGTCTCGATCGCCAACAACTACCCGGCGGGTAGCATCCTGCGCGTGCGCGATGCCAAGCGCGTATTCGCCGCGCGCGAGTTCGAGGGCGCTCCTCCCCTCGGCGGCCAGAAGCACACGTTCCTCGTCCTCGACGGCCAGCAGCGGTTGACCTCACTCTACCAGGCGTTCTATGGCGTCGGCGAACACCGTTATTACCTCGGCCTTGGCATGCTGATCAACGGCGCAGACTTTGAGGAGGCAATCTTCCATGCTTCGGGGCGCGCCAGAACTGACCCGCCTCTGCTTTCCAAAAATGACCCAGGCGGCCTGTAGCTGAGGCCACGGCCATACCGGCCAGGGATGGTGGGCGCCCGCCAGATTCCA
>Ga0247727_10020329_pt1 | contig 10167 bp, 8 predicted proteins | sample WisWelCaveWW1625_FD_202498 | JGI IMG/M metagenome (GOLD analysis project Ga0247727, IMG submission 202498) | Biofilm microbial communities from Wishing Well Cave, Virginia, United States - WW16-25 | ecosystem: Environmental > Aquatic > Deep subsurface > Groundwater > Cave microbial mat | place... | reverse complement strand
ACCCGATATTGGACTTGTTCAATGTAGATGGGGACATCTAAATGAAAACTATTCTGCCCTCACACAAGCACAAGCTCTTAGTCTAGACTTTCATTTTCTCATTGAACAAAAAGCAAAAAGTAATTCTAATTTATTCATGAATTTTAACGGCACGGCAGGAATTTGGAAAAAGGAATGTATTGATGACTCTGGAGGATGGCATACATCTACTCTGGTAGAAGATTTAGATCTAAGTTATAGGGCTCAAATGAAAGGATGGAAGTGCGTCTTCTTACCAGACATTGTTGTAAATGCAGAATTGCCAGTACAGATGAATGGTGCTAAACGACAACAGTTTAGATGGGCAAAAGGTTCTATGCAATGTGCAATTAAACTACTTGCTGACATACTTCTAAAGCGCAGGATTGCAATTGAAGCAAAACTTCAAGCCTTTGTTCAGCTAACACGACATATAGTTTTTCCTTTGATGTTAATTCAATTTCTTACACTTCCAATTCTTTTAGCTTCTCAAGTCAATTTGTATATTGTAAGTGTCTTGCCTGCAATTACAATTGCTGCATACTTGGCAATGGGTCCTGGTGCATATCTTCTAGTTATCCATAAACTATGGAAGAAAAACTGGAAATACAAAGCCAAAGCGCTCCCATACCTTCTGGTATACTCTATAGGAATGTCTGTAAACAACACTGTTGCAGTTTTTGATGCAATACTTGGAAAGAAAAACGAATTTTTGAGGACTCCTAAATACGGGATAATAAAAAATTCTGATGACTGGAGAGACAAGGCTTACAATTTACCCTTTACAAAAACTACCTTGCTTGAGATTTTCTTTGGAATATATGGTCTTTTTGGAATTCTTGTAGCAATTTTCTCAAATAATCCCGTTTTTGTACCAATATTGGGACTACATGCAGTAGGATTCTTCTATATTGCCCACATGAGCATATCTCATTCAAGATTTAAAAGACACATATCTCAAACGAATCCTACACAAACAAAGGAGGAAAAAATGGCAAATATCTTTTACAAACTCTCATTGGTAGGAATAGTTGGATTAATTACATTTGCTGGATACATGGCAATGACTGGATACGAAAATGATGTTTATCCAGTTGATCTTTCCCGTGGTCTTTTAGATAGAATTATGACTAATCCTGATCCAGATTCAGTACTAGCTGATCTTAAAGCAATCAAAGAATATTTGCCAGAAAAAGGAAATCCAGTTTGGGTGTTTCCAACTGATTCTACAGACTTTGGAAGAATGCAAAAAGACTTGGATTCTATGATTGCTAGTGTAGAAACAATTGCAACAGTACCCAGAGACAGCTCTTCATTTCATACAGGAATGGATGCGATTAGTGATAGGGCATTCGTTCTTCAGGAGAATCTAATGGATGCAACCCCATACATGTATGTGAGTTTTATCAATATCGTTTTGAGTGCAGTTTGGATTGCAGCAATTTTAGCTATATTTGCAGTACTTAATAAAAAGAAACAACAACTACAAACTTCTGATGCAACTGATGGTATCTAAGAAATATCTATTTCTCTTCTAATTTCATCAACAGCTCTTATTCCAAAGATATCTCTTACCTGCTGAATTCGTAGTGCCTCTTTTAGTAAGTCCTTGCCAAGCTGGTTTGCAAGCAACTGCAAAACATCAGTAAATCTAATTTCCCACCTGTCGGCGCAATCTAGGATTTTACTTACTGCCCACTGTCTTACTTCATGTGGAAGATGCATCTTTTCTTCTGATTCTATTGACAATCTATCAAACAGATTTACCATTTCAGATGTTTGGGTAGCCATTTTTTCAAGATCTTGTAAGGTGCCATATTTTGATTCAGCCTGCATTCTAATATTTGACTGGTACTCTGATAGTTTCAAAAGGCCTATCATTTCCTTTGAGGTATACTCTGAAGACTTGTTTGAGGCACTTTTGATATTTTGTAATTCTTGAATGATTTGGTCGGTTTTTTTATGAAATTCTGAAGAGGACGCATCAGAGCGATTAAGGAGTGATGATAAACCTGAGATTTTTTCATCAGTTTTTGAGGCTATATTTCCTAATTCATTTTTGATATTTATCATGTCTCCACCAATATTTCCTGCTCTACTTGAAATTGACTGGATATTTCTTTTCATCTCATTTAATTGATCAGTAATACCACTCGTTGAGTTTGCTTTTGATACAACAGACTCTAGTTCTTGTTTTAAGTTGTTGATAATTCCTCCAAGTGATTCAATTTTTTCGGCTTTACCTGAGATTGATTCAATTTTTTTTCTAATTTCTCCAATATCAAAGCCAACAAGAGAAGAAGTTTCTGCCTTTGCAGATACTTTTTTTAGGTCATCTCTTACATTATCAATTCTTTCAGAAATCGTCATGATCATTTTTGAGTTGTTTCTTATTGATTCAAAGCTGTCTGATACTTTTTGCATAATGTTTTTTGTTTCTGGCGAAGCTTTTTGTGATTCTGTTATCTTGTTTATTTGATCTTGTAACCTGGATGTTTGATTATTAATTTTTAAAACTAAATCTGACTGTCCTCTCACTTGGCTTAAACCAGAGAATAGCTTTTGAGTGTCTTCTTCAATAATGTTAATTTTTCTTGACTGTTTTTGAATCTGTTCTAATACAGAGCTTAAAGAATCAATCATGTTTTTCATAGAAACTAGAACTTTCTGGTTTTCTGAGAAAATCTTTGTCATTGCTTTGATTTCTTTAGATAATGTTTTTGTAGAGTCAGAGACTCCGGCAACTCTTTTTAGTAGAGCAGCTGAGGTTGGTTCTTTGGCGGAACTTTTGGTTTTCCTAGTCGACTTGGCTTTGTTCGTTTTTACTGCCATATTACATTAGAATATGTTATGATGATAAAAAAGTTAGGTTAGAAAAAATAATGGTAGCTACTTGTTAACCATTTCTGGTTCATGGAGTAGCTCATGGAAGGTTTTTACAACCAATCCATTCATGTTTTCAACGAACTTTTCAGGGCAGTAGTCGCATGTTATCATGGAATTACGGTACAGTACCGTACTATTAATAGTCAGGTTATAGTAAAGTTACCGTGTAGGCAGAAACACGATATCTTGTGCCTACGGGTAATACATGTGTTGCAAGTGGAACTTTTGGTCCTAAAATCAAGGGCAGTCAGATACCCCAGGTCATATCTCCACATTAGTTTCAGATGACCTACTCATCACTCTGCGATAGATACTTTCATAAATTTCCCTATTAATCTTTGATTCATTTTTTAATACCATGATACCCATTTTCAAAGGTTTGACCATGCCATAACTATGCAGAACTATGCAGTTTTTGGAAAACTTGCGGAACTTGTATAAAAGAACTATTATTTTTTTGGGAACTTTTTTTGAAATAATAGTTCTCTTAAACACGTTTTGCTAGTAAACATTATGGATTCAAAACAAATCCTAGAAAGCCAACAGGAAAAACCAGACAGTGCAAAGAAAGGCGGTCCCTATACAGAACCGCAAAAACTAGAAAGACAAAGCAAGGTGTACCATCTACACTTTGAGAAAGGATATTCGGCAGTTAGGATCGCTGAAGAACTTGGTGTACACAGGAATACAATAAACTCTGACATCAAGGAATGGTATCTTCAGTTAGCCGATGAGCTTCCAGAGCACGAGGTAGCATCATTGTTGTTATCGCAACTACATGCACTCAGAGCTCAAAAGGCAAGACTTGTGGACAGCCTAGAAAAACTAACCGACCAAAAAAGTAGGATACCATATGAGAAGCTCATATGCGATATTGACTGGAAAATTAGCCAGCTGATTGTAAAGCTGATGATTGCCAAGTATCCTGCATCTACAGTCTATATCAAACAAAAACTAACAAATGAAAAGAATGGAAAACTTCCTTATGGGTATTTAAAGTGAAATAGGAAACTATTTCCCTTCCCTTTTTTTATTTTGTCTAAACAGCGAGGGATTCGACTTTTTAGTTCAATCCCTAAATTAGGTACGAAACATATGGTCACAATCTAATTTCAGTGGATTAAATTTTGTATAATCAGCATTACACAAGATTCTTTTCTGCAGTGGAACGTTTTAGGTTAGACACTGATTTAATTCCATTTTAAAACATCATAGTATGCTTTTGGAACCATCGAACGGGATTCCGTAAGTAATCGCTGGACAGCTGAATCAAGAACATATGTAATTGCCCAATCTTTTTCATTTCGAATTGATCTTCCAAAACCTTGTAGTAATTTGACAAGTGTTTGAGATGTATACCATCTTGAATATCTTTTTCTTTTTGCTGCAACCCATCTTTCAGTATAATTTGGATATGGTATCTTTGAAATAATCTGAAATCTAGCTAAATCATCTTTCAAATCAACCCCTTGCCAAAGAGACGAAGATAGTAAAACACCATTTTTTGATTCAGAATGTTCTTTTATGACCTCATCTTGTGTTTTTCCATCTTTGTTTCTAGAATGACATATTCGAATTCGTTTTTTATTCTCTGGAGAAATATTTGCTATGATATTTTTACATCTAGTTTTAGAGGATGTCAGAATTATTCCTCGCTCATCCTTATGTTTAGATAAAATCTCATCAATTTTTGATATCACTTTGTCTTCGTTTTCTTTTGAAGTATTGTAAGCTAATACGGCTGTATTCAGAAATTCAATTTTTCGATTTTCTACTGGAAATGGAGAATATGGAGTATCAACCATAGCTACTTGATCTGAAGGAATTCCCATGTTTTCACAAAAAGATTCCTTGTCAATTGTTGCAGACATGAAAATTTGAAATGGAGTTACAAAAAACTGTTGAATATATTCTGAGATGTCTAGTGGTTTAATTGTAATTGATTTGAATTTTTTATCAACAATAAATGGATTATTAATTATAAAATTTTCAGGATTTGATTCTATTTCATTTTTAGCTTTCATGAATCGTTGAAAATTTTGATCTAATTTACTTAGTTTATCATAGTCTGGTCTTAGCTCAAAGGCTCTGCTATCGCGATATTCTTTTTCTTCACGAGCATAAAAATCAGCCATATCATCAAGCAGTCGAATTATAATTTTAATATCTGACAAATCATATGATTCAATTGGAATTCCACATTCTGTAACATTTTTTTCAGAGATATCAATTCCAATGAAGTGAATTATCTGATCTTCAATGGAGTGAGCTTCATCAAAAATAGAAATTGCTCGATTAAGAAAATCTCCATAGGTTCTTTGATTGTATTTCATTATTTGAAAATAAGAATAATAATTCCATAACGAGTGCTTTGAAATTAAAGCTGCATATTTTTGTTCATAATAAGGACAAATTAATTCTCCAAATGTTGAACCATTTTTTGCTTTTTGAGCAAAATCTTGAATGTATAGTTTGAATTCACAATTTCGTTTTTTTCCTTCTTTGTCTTTTTCTTCACATTCTCCTTTATCACATGTATATCCTAGTTTCATAGCTTCTTCATGTTCTTGTAGATTGATCTCATTTTGATTCATTGTCTTATAGCAAGGAAAATTGGATTTTCCTTTTACAGGCATTAAAATTTCAAAGTCATCTGCATATTGATTCTGAAGATGTTTTGATGCAGTTACCACAAAAGATGAACCAAAACTTTTTGCTAATGTTACTCCTATAGCTGATTTACCTACCCCAGTAGGAGCAGAAATAATGATTTTTTTATAATCTGACTTGAGATATTGTTGTACTTCTTCTAGAATTTCTTTTTGAAAGTCTCTTACTTTTAATTGAGATGGGAAATTATCTAGCAGATTCAGATATTAGATTACAGATATTTCTTTAAAGAGGTTTTCTGTCCTTAGAATTTTTAAAAATTTTTAATTTTGATGATATTATACCTAAATCACATGGTCATAGTTTATGGTATTTCTCAAAGTGAGCGTTCTGTTATTGGACAAACTCCTGAATCTGTGAAAAAACTAGCAGATGTTGATAAAGTCCACAAAAAGCTAAGCTCTGAGCTTGACTCTAGCAAAAAGAAATTCATTGAAAGTCTTCCAGAACAAATCAAAAAAAATGAAGAAAAGTTAGATGAAATCAAAAAGAACAAAAAAATTATTCATGATAGTTATGATGATAAAATAAAACAGCTTGATGCAAAAAAAGCCAAAGGTCCCTTTCAATCTGTTCTATCACACGTAAAAATTGCTACTATAAAACATTATTCAAAACCAAAAGAAATGCGTCAAATGCAAAGATTGGAGGATAACCAAAATACTACATTGCATGAATTACAAAAAAATCCTGAAAAAATATTCAATAATTTTTTTAAAGAAGAAAGAGACGAAATTCAAAAATTAAGTTCTATTAAAAAAACTCCAGAATACAAAGGAGCAAAAGGAGAAGTTAGTGTTTTAGAAAGGTTGTCACAGCTTAGTAATGATTTTCATGTTTTTTGTGATGTTCAAATACAGCTTCCAAAATATGTAAGCTATAGAGGGCAAAAAAATGTTGGCTCAGCTCAAATGGATTATGTTGTAGTATCTACTCATGGCGTTGTAATGATTGAAGTTAAGAATTGGAGTACAAACTTTTACGAACAACATAAGGGACTTTCACCACATGAACAAACAGAGAGAGCAGGTTTAGTACTGTGGATTGCTCTAAAAACCTGGAGAAGGTCTCCTAAAGTAACTAGTATATTACTATCAGTTCAAAACAATATGAGATTTGATCCAAAATACAAGCATGTTTTTGTTTCTAATCTAAGTCAAATCAATTTTGATATACAAAAAAGAAATGATAATCTACCTGAAAAAGAAGTTGAAAGAATTGTTAATCTTTTGAAAAAATTTGTTCCAAAATAACTCTTAATCTAATCTGTATTTACATTAAATATGCCCAAATTTTACAAGGAATAGTTTTGTATAAACAGTATTATACAAAATTTGTCATGGATTCTATCTTTTAGTTCAGTTCCCCTGATAGGAACAGTATAAAATATTGAAATAATTATTGATAGGACTCTCAATATGCCTTTGATGGTAAAATGAAAGAGTTGTAGAGGCGAATTTTCATCAAAATATCAAATGAATGACACATCATCATGGCATAAACCAAACTATGACCTCGAGATATCTCTAATTTGCCCAGGATGTGGTAAGACAAATGAATATTCAAAAGAAGATCATTTTTTTAAATGAAAATTTTGTACAATCGTAGTTGTGCTAGTCCTAATCCATTTGAAGGAACAAAAGCTACCGAATTATTACTTGTTGACATTCCTGAAAAATATGCACTAGACTAATGTTACGAAATACTTTTAGATTTAAATTTAATTTAAAATTTTATATTGGTAAGCAGGTTCACATAAAGTTGAGCGGGTAAGCACAATAGAAGATCGTCCTGCCTACCAAGTAATATTTTACGTCATTATTACTAAAAAGGAATTCGTATGATTTCTACTATGAACACACTTGGGATTTTATCTCACAAACCCATTATATTATCACGGCAAAAGATTTTATCCATATTTGCGCTGATGGAAAAAAGAAGTGTTACCAAATTAATGATACATTAGAATTTATGATGCTGAAAATGAACCCAAAATGCCCTTCTTGTGGTAAATCATTGCTTGGATAAAACCAAGAGTCATAGGCTATTTAGTTGTTAAATCACTATATTGTCTAGAGATAATCTTCTCAGTTTTAGCGATCCCAAGTCTTGAAATTGAATTGAAATGAATTTAGCTATCTTGCAAGAACTTCAATAGGTTTTTCAACCTTTTTTTGCTGCTCTTTTTGCTTTGCCTTTTGTAGCATTTCAAGAATCATTTCATATTCTATCTCGTTACACATGCATTTCTAGTATATTTCATAGTATTTTTTCTTTTTGCAAGTCTTTTAACTAGATTAAAAGAAAGTATTACTGTTGATACATGCAGAAGTTAGTGTATACCCAATGGGAACAAATACTACAAGTGCAAGTTTTTACATTGCCAAAGGGATAGAAGCCATTCAAAATCTAGAGGGAGTACGTTATGAAGTCAACCCTATGGGAACGTTGCTTGAAGCTAAAAACATTGATAAAATTTTTGAGGCCTCAAAAAGAATAACAGAAGCAATTCACAATTTAGGTGTCCAAAGAGTAGAAGTTGTTCTTAAAATTGATTCAAGAAAAGATAAGGACTCAAAACTTGAAGAAAAACTAGAATCGTTAAAAAAATATCTAAAAGCTTCATAGAGCAAGCGATGACAAGTGTTCAACCTATAATAGCAAGTTAAAAGTCAAGTCGTGTTCATTTTATTTGGTGGAAAAATTGGGATCCAGAACTCTCAGAGCTCTGAATGCAAGAATAATCAAATGTAAAAAATGCCCAAGATTAAATTCATACATTAAAGAAATTTCGCAGACCAAGGTAAAGCGATTTAAAGATGAAAAGTATTGGGGTAAACCGCTCTCGGGTTTTGGAGATGTTAATGGCAAAATTTTGATTGTAGGTTTGGCACCAGCAGCACATGGTGGAAACAGAACAGGCCGAATGTTTACTGGGGATTCATCAGGGGATTGGGTAGCAAAGGTCCTATATGAAAATGGCTTTGCAACTCAACCGGAAAGTTCCCATAAGACTGATGGTTTTTGTTTAATTAATGCATACATTACTGCTGTTGTTAGATGTGCCCCACCAGAAAATAAACCACTTGATATTGAATTAAAAAATTGTTCAGAGTATTTAAAAAACGAATTTGTGATTCTTCAAAATTTGGAAATAATTATTTGTTTAGGAAGAATAGCATTTACAACTGTTTGCAGAATTTTAGGAATCAAGAGACAGAAATTTTCTCATGGGTATGTGTTTAAGCATAGAACTAAATTCATAATTTGTTCCTATCATCCTAGCAGACAAAATACCCAAACTGGTAGGCTAACTTGGTCACAGTGGAATTCAATATTTGTAAAGGCTAAGGAGCTATCTAAGCTAAACGAACAGAATTTCAAAAAACGCTAGTTGTGGTTCGGAGATTCATACAAATTTACTAAGGGAACGAATGTAAAACATCTATGTCCCCCGAAGACCCTAAAATTTTTGAACTACCTAACAAACTATATTTTATTGGGTAGTTCCATAATTAATAAAATAACGATTTTTTGTCCATTTTGTAAAGGTCAACATATTGATGAGGGGAAATATGCCATACGACCTCACAAGATACATCTATGTTTTCATTGTGGTAAAAAATTTAAAGTTTCAAAACCAACCATTGGAATCAAGGAAGGACCAAACATGACGTTAGAGTCTTGATATATGCAAATCAGGTGCAAGCTGATACTCCCTTTTATTTTGTGATGCCATAGTAGAACAAGAAACCAATGGAATTTACTTGTATTCTTTTATCTCATCTTTTGATAAGGTCTTAACCATTCTCAGAGGATTTACAAGATCATCAATTATTTCATAAAGTATTCCTTTACCATCATCTAATTCAACAACTAATTTGTCACCTGATTTTACAACAAACACACCACTTTTCTTGGATTTTGTTAGCTGCTCAACTCCCTCTGGCATTATCTCGTACATTTTGAATAGTTTTTCATCTTTTCTAAAAGGTGACATCAAGACGTATCCTTTTTTTCTAATCATATCAAGGGCTTGCTGTACAGCAGGAATTGATTCTTCAAGATATCTTGCGCATTCGGTATCCGAAAACGGCTTCACTCGTAATAGTTTCAACAAATTTAACCATAAGGGAGACTCTATGTGCCAGAATGTATCCATTCCTTTTTTTGTTAATTCGAACAAACCCTCCTTGTTTTTGGTTAGCAAGTTTTTTTCTTGCAGGGCTGCAAATTTGTCAATTAGTTCCCACACTCCAGGAGTAAAAATGTCCTGTTGGCTCACAGCTTCAGGGTTGATTCCATTTTTAGATTTTTTAGCCTTATACAAGATTTCTAAATCCATGTAATCAAGGTTGGACATTTGTCATCACTTAACTATTTACAACATATGGTTTTTGAACTTTTTAAAATTCGTTAAAACAGCTTTTTATTTTGTAATGATTTGGCTTCGTTTTTTACCTAACACAACCATAAACATTACACTTTTGTCTTTTGCATGTGGAGAAAAAAATTCGGTTACTGCGTCGTCATAAAATGTCAGTCCCGTTGCACCCAGGTTCTGTGCATATGAAGTAAGATAGAACCTTCCTC
>Ga0247727_10020328_pt1 | contig 10168 bp, 7 predicted proteins | sample WisWelCaveWW1625_FD_202498 | JGI IMG/M metagenome (GOLD analysis project Ga0247727, IMG submission 202498) | Biofilm microbial communities from Wishing Well Cave, Virginia, United States - WW16-25 | ecosystem: Environmental > Aquatic > Deep subsurface > Groundwater > Cave microbial mat | place... | reverse complement strand
GACTCGCAGCGGACGTTTTGATATTGAGCACCGGCGGCGGCAAGGTAATGACTTCCGAAGCCAGTGTCGGGACACTCCTGAAGATGAAGCCGTCGATGATTCTGGGGGTTCCCAGTTATGTTTATCATGTTTTAAGGATTGCCAAAGAAAAGGGATGTGATTTAAGCTCTGTCAGAAAGGTTGTTTTAGGCGCTGCCAAGGTAACCGACTCTTTTAAGCTGCGGTTGATGAATCTCTTGGCGGCCATGGGCGCGTATGATGTTGCCGTTTTCGGCACCTATGGTTTTACCGAGGCGCGCTGCGCGTGGGGTGAATGTCCCGCTCCGGCGGGTATTTCCAGCGGATACCATTTATATCCGGATAAGGAAATTTTTGAAATCGTAGATCCCAAAACCGGTGAGGTCAAAAAAGACGGCGAAGACGGCGAACTGGTTTATACTCCCCTTGATTCCCGGGCCAGCACCGTGATCCGCTACCGCACGGGTGATTTTGTTAAGGGGGGCATTACTTATGAACCTTGTCCCTATTGCCATCGAACTGTTCCTCGGATATCCAGCGACATTATCCGTATCTCGGATGTTCAAGATATTAAGCTTTCCAAGATAAAGGGGACATTGGTCAATTTCAATAATTTCACTTATGTCTTGTCCGATCTTGAGGCGGTGACTGAATGGCAAATCGAAATTCGTAAAAAAGATAATGACCCTTTCGAGGTTGACGAATTGGTAATTTATGTCTGTGTCAGGAATGGGACAAACTGTGTCCAATTGGAAGAAGAGATCCGCAAAAAAATATCACTGGCAACGGAAATCTCGCCGAATGCCGTGGTGTTTTTACCGTTAGAGGAAATAGTTAAAAGGCTGGAATTGGAAACAGCGTCCAAAGAAAAACGGATCATTGACGCGCGTCCGAAGAGTTGATACACCTACGAGGTGTCGCTTGAGAACAGCTCTGGCGACACCTCGTAGGTGTAACGACGGTTTAAGGAATAACTATGGAAAAAATTGTCATTGTGGATGGAATCAGAACACCGTTTTGCAAAATGGGTACCGCCTTCAATCATTTAAGCGCCCAGGAATTGGGGCGGATGGCCACGCGCGAATTGATTGAGCGTATGGAAATAAATGTGCAATGGGTTGATGAAGTTATTTTTGGCAACGTGGCCCAGCCGGCGGATGCGGCCAATATTGCGAGGGTGATTGCCCTTTTAAGCGGAATTCCAGCGCCGACACCGGCGTTTAGTGTCCATCGTAATTGCGCCTCAGGGATTGAGTCGGTCGTGACCGCTGCTTTAAAAATTCAAAGCGGAGAAGCGGGGTGTATCATTGCCGGGGGGACGGAGTCGATGAGTAATATCCCGATGTTTTTGCAGAAAGATTTGCAGGAAATCCTCACGCAGTTAAGCCGCGCCAAAGGCGGATTCGAAAAAATAAAGCTATTTCAAAAATTTCGTTTGAGTCTTTTATCGCCATGCGTCGGTCTTCAATTGGGGTTAACTGACCCGGTTTGCGGCCTGAACATGGGGCAGACGGCGGAAGTGCTGGCGAAAGAATTCGGCATCACCCGGGAAGAGCAGGATGCCTTTGCTTTGGTGAGCCATCAGCGGGCGGTCAAATCAAAAGAAATTTTAAAAGAAGAGATTGTTCCGGTGATCCCCGGACCGAAATATGAAAAGGCTGTCGAATACGACAATGGCCCGCGGGAAAATCAGACAACCGAGGCCCTGGTGAAATTAAAACCATTTTTTGACCGGCATACGGGAACCGTGACAGCGGGCAATTCCAGCCAGGTCACCGACGGCGCCGTGGCTTTGCTGGTCATGAGCGAATCCAAGGCGCGCGAATTGGGGTTTGAACCCCTGGGGTTTATCCGGGCTTTCGCCTTTGCCGGGGTGGAACCCAATCGCATGGGCATTGGGCCGGCCCACGCCATCCCCAAGGTTTTGAAAAAAGCGGGAATGACTTTAAATAGTATCCAGGCCTGGGAAATCAATGAGGCCTTTGCCGTTCAGGTTTTGGCATGCCTGCGCGCGCTTGAGTCACAGGAATTTGCCAAGAGTTATGGTTATGAAGGGTACACCGGAACTATTAGACGGGAAATTCTTAATATTCACGGCGGGGCCATTGCCTTGGGACATCCGGTGGGGGCGACGGGCGCTCGTTTGATCCTGACGATGCTCAAGCATCTCAAGCGAGAAAACCTCAGCGTGGGTTTGATTTCCTTGTGCGTGGGCGGCGGCCAGGGGGCCGCGGTTATTTTGGAGAGAAGTTAATGACTCAGCAGCCGTCCGTTAACTATCGGGTGCAGGAAAATATCGGGATCATCGAGTTTGACCGGCCGGATTCCAAAGTGAATCTGGTTGATTCTCAAACCATGCGTGAGCTTGACACGATTTTAGGAACGATCCAAGAAGATTCAGCGCTCAAAGCGGTCTGGGTCATGAGCAAGAAGCCCGATATTTTTGTCGCCGGGGCTGATATCAAAGAGATTGAAGGTATTACCCAGCCGCAGGAAGGAGAACAAAAATCCAGAATGGGACAGGAAATTTTAAATAAACTCAATGATTTGAAAGTTCCCGTCATTGCCGTTATGGACGGGGTGGCTTTAGGCGGCGGATGTGAGCTGGCCCTGGCCTGCCATTACCGCGTGGCGACCTTTAACGATAAATTTAAAATCGGATTGCCCGAAGTCAACTTAGGTTTTATTCCCGGTTTTTCCGGGACGTATCGACTGCCGCGGATTGTCGGCTTAGCGCAGGCCTTCAGATTGATTTTATCTGGGAGAATTATTTCAGGCAAAGAGGCTTTAAAGATTGGCTTGATCGATCGGCTTTTTCCGCAAAAGGGAATGGTTGATTATTTAGTGAAATTTACTGACGAAATTCAAAAGAAAGGCCGACGGAAAATATCAGTCAGAAAAAGGAGGATTCTTGAGCGTCTACTTGAGGACAATTTTATAGGACGGGCAATCTTGTTTCAGCAGGCCAGAAAGACCGTGTTGGAAACGACCAAAGGATTTTATCCCGCCCCTTTAAAGGCTTTAGACACAATCCAAAAAACATACCTGTCAAAGCGGTCCAAGGCCTTGGCGATCGAAGCCAAAGTTTTTGGCCGATTGGCCGTTACGGAAATCTCCAAGAATTTGGTGAAGGTATTTTATGCCACTGAAAAATATAAAAAATTAACGGTGCCCGGGACCGAACATATTCAGCCTAAGATCATTCAGAAATGCGCTGTCCTTGGCGCCGGCGTGATGGGCGGGGGCATTGCCCAGCTTTTAAGTTATCAGGGGATTTGGGTGCGTTTGAAGGATATCAATTACGACGCGATTGCCAAAGGGTTTAAGGCGGCCAGAAAAATTTTTGATCAGGCGGTTGGTAAGAGAAAATTGGACAAGTTCGCGGCCGAGGAAAAAATGGCCCATATTACCGGGGCTCTTGATTACAGCGGGTTTAAAAGCGCCGATATGGTCATTGAGGCCGTGGTGGAAAATATGGAGATTAAAAAGAAGGTATTTGGTGAACTCAGTCAAATTGTCTCTGCGGAAACGATTTTGTGTACCAATACATCGGCTTTGTCCGTGACCCAGATGGCGCGCTCGACAAAAGACCCGTCAAAAGTGATTGGCCTCCATTTTTTTAACCCGGTTCATCGCATGCCTTTGCTGGAGGTTATTACTACGGATTTGACTTCCCAGGAAACCATCGCGACCACTTTACATTTAGCCAAGCGTTTAGGCAAAACACCGATTGTTGTTAAGGATTCCTGTGGATTTTTAGTGAATCGTATTTTGTTAAGTTATATTCATGAGGCCGGCCGGATTCTCGAAGAGGGCGTCCGGATTGAAGACATTGACCGTTTGGTGACGGATTTCGGATTTCCCATGGGACCTTTGACTTTGTCCGATGAAGTCGGGTTGGATGTGGGGTTTAAAGTTTTATTGATTTTAGAAGAGGCTTTTGGTCAACGGTTTAGGCCGGTTGATGCGTTCAGAAAAATTTATGAGCAGAAATTATTTGGCAAAAAAACGGGTGAGGGATTTTATATCCATCGCAAGAAAAGAATCCCCAATCTCAAAGTTTATGCTTTGATAGCGTCAAAAGAAAAAAAACCGGCTGATCCGGGGGAGTATCTGAAAAGGATGATTTATATCATGGTCAATGAGGCATCCCGTTGTCTGGCCGAGGGGATCGTGGACAGTCCCGAGGCCGTGGATGTCGGCATGATTATGGGCTGCGGTTTCCCTCCGTTTCGAGGCGGGCTTTTACGTTATGCCGATAGTGTTGGCATCGCCAAAATTGTTTCACAGTTGGAAGATTTGACAGGGCGTTTGGGTGATGGGCGATTTAAGCCCAGTGAGTATCTGGTTGGTCTAGTGAAGGCCAACAGGAAATTCTTCGCGTAAGGAGACTGGGTCAGATGAGTATTGATTGGAAGTGGAGTGACCCATGTTCCACCTACGAGGTGTCGTTTGAGAATATCTCGCGCGACACCTCGTAGGTGGATTAAAAGTGGTTTTCAGAATACTGCATCTGACCCCGTCTGAAAGAGAAGGAAAATGAAATTGCCTTCACAAAAGATCAGGTTTTTAAAGGTGGTTTTTGTAACGGCGATACTGATGATCGGCTGTGGTGAAAAATTCAAGATTTATGAAAACTATGCTCAAAGAGTTAGAATCAGTTATCCCCTCAGCTGGAATATTCAGGAGAATGTGATGGGCGCTGTGGCGACTTTTAATTCCGCTCAAGAGGGTGCCAATGACCGTTTTCGGGAAAATTTAAGTATTATTATCCAGGATTTGGGTGAACAAAAAGAAAAGGTCACGCTTAAACAGTACACCGAAACTATCTTAGGCTATCTGCCGCGCATCATTCCGGGTGTTCAGATAGTTGAATCCAAGGAGATCATTTTGTCGAAGGTCCCGGCTTACAGGGTTGTTTGCACGGCTCAGCAGGCGGAGTTCCGCTTGAAGATATTACAGGTTTGGACCATGAAAAATAATCGGACATACATGTTGACTTTCACGGCGGAGGAAAATAAATATCCCCTATTTGTGAAAACGGTAGAGAAGATGCTGAAAACATTTAAGATTATGTAATGAAAAACAGTTATCTGAAATCATGGGAAAAAGCCTTTACCTTAGTGGAATTGATGATCATGGTCGGGATCATTGCCCTTCTGGCTTTGCTAGCCATTCCCAATTTATTGCGGGCAAGGATATCGGCCAGCGATGCGATAGCGCAAAGCACGCTTAAAAGCATTGCCGTGGCTTTAGAAGATTATATGATGCTCAATAACCAGTATCCTGGTTCAACGAATTCTTTGCTGGGGATCTCGCCGCCATACTTGAACAAAGATTATTTTTCCGGAACACATATGGGATATACCTATACGGCGGATATTGCCAGCTATAGTTATACCATTGTTGCGGCCCCCTTTATCGTTGGTCAGACCGGAACGACAACGTATACGATGACCACCGGTGGTGTGCTCCAAGAAGAATGATACGGATAAAAAGGGCAAAATGAAATCTGAGAAGATACCCTATGTCAAACAAATATTCGTCTGTACCAACGACCGGAAGGGCGAAAGCCCCAGCTGCGGGGATCATGATGCTGAGGAGATATTCAAAGAGCTGCGGCGTATCGCGAAGGAACGGGGAATTCATCCCAATATCCGGGTGGCGCAGGCGAAATGTTTGGGTAAATGCAATATGGGCACCAACATTATGGTTTACCCGGATGATGTCTGGTACAGCGGTGTACGGTTGACGGATGCCGATGAGATCGTCAAAAAACATTTTTTTTCGATAAAAGTTTAACCCCGTTACACCTACGAGGTGTCGTTTGAGAATGTCTCTGACGACACCGCGTAGGTGTAAACAAGAGGGGAACAGAAAATGGGTAAGGAGAGTGAAGCCATGAGCATGTTTGATAAGAATATCAGCGCTGAGAAGCGAGCGTCTCTGGAGTTGGCGGAGGAGTCGCGTGAGCAGGAATGGAAGTATCCGAGTTTCGCCTTGAAACTTTTTCATGGGATATTAGATTGGCCTTTGATTCATCCCTTTCCGTTGCAGTCGGAGAATGACAAGATTAAAGGCGACCTATTTTTAGAAAAGCTCGAAAATTTTTTAAAAAAAAAATTAAATCCTGATGAAGTCGATAGAACCGGAGAAATTCCGCGGGAAGTCCTTGACGGTTTGGCCCAAATGGGCGCGTTCGCGATTAAGATCCCGCAGGAGTACGGTGGTTTGGGTTTAAGCCAGATGAATTACAATCGGGCGGTTCATCTGGTCGCCAGTTATTGCGGTTCAACGGCCGTGCTGCTTTCCGCGCATCAAAGTATCGGCGTTCCCCAGCCTTTGAAACTTTTCGGCACCGAAGAACAGAAACGAAAATATTTCCCCCAATTCGCACAGGGCATAATATCCGCTTTTGCCTTAACCGAACCGCAGGCCGGCTCAGACCCGCGGCAAATGACAACGACCGCGACACCGACGGAAGACAATCAATTTTTTCTTATCAATGGCGAAAAACTTTGGTGTACCAATGGGCCCATTGCCGGGGTCCTTGTCGTCATGGCGGTCACGCCGCCAAAGATCGAACACGGGAAAGAGAGAAAACAGATCACGGCGTTTATTGTTGAGACGGCCACACCCGGTGTGGAGATGGCGCATCGCTGCCAGTTTATGGGACTTCATGGTATTCAGAACGGCCTGATCCGGTTTCGTGATGTGAAGGTGCCCAGAGAAAATATTATTCTTGGCGAAGGGGAGGGATTAAAACTCGCCTTGATGACTCTGAATACCGGGCGATTGACTTTACCGGCGGCTTCAACTGGCATTGCCAAATGGTGTTTATCGGTTGTGCGCAAATGGTCGGTCGAGCGAAAACAGTGGGGCAGTTCCATCGGCGAACATGAAAGCATTGCCTTGAAATTAGGCGACATGACGGCGCATACCTTTGCCATGGAAGCGATGAGCTGGCTCACCGCGGCCATGGCCGATGACAAGAAAAGAGATATTCGTCTGGAGGCGGCCATCGCCAAATATTTTTGCACCTGGCACAGCTGGCGGATTGTCGATGACACGCTGCAGATACGCGGCGGCCAGGGTTATGAGACGGCCGCGTCTTTAAAAGCTCGAGACATGATCCCTTATCCAGTCGAGCGGGTGATGCGCGATGTGAGGATCAATCTCATCATTGAAGGGACGACGGAGATCATGCATCTTTTTATTGCCCGCGAGGCGCTCGACCCGCATTTAAGCCGGATGAAATCTTTATTGGATCCCAGGACAACCGTGGCCAAGAAAAGTAAGGCCTTGCTTTCCGTGGCTCTTTATTACGCGCTGTGGTATCCCAAACAATGGCTGCCGTCTTTGGGATGGAATGCCTTCACGGATATCCCGAAGCCTTTGAACGGGCATATGGCTTATGTGCAAAGGACCTGCCGGCGATTGGCGAGAGATATTTTTCATCAGATGCTTGTGTATCAGCAACGCTTGGAAGCCAAACAGGGTATTTTAAACCAGGTCGTGGACATTGCCTCCGAACTTTTTGCCATGGCGGTGAGCTGTTCCTATGCCGCCGCGCTGGCCAAGGGTCGTCCGGAAAAAACAAATTCCATGGAATTGGCTGACCTTTTTTGTCATTACGCCCGGCGGAGAATTGACGCGGGTTTCAAATTGATTCATAAAAATTATGACCGGAAAAATAAAAAGGTGGCTAAAAATCTGATGGCCGGCCAGTATGAATGGCTGGAGAGCGATATAATTAAATAGCATACCTATTCCAATTCGTTGTCATTGCGAGGGCGTTTTTTATCCGAAGCAATCTTTAAGACTTTAAGAATGGGATTGCTCGAGCCTTCGGCTCTCGCAATGGTATTATGACTAAGGACGAACAGATGGCCGGATTAAAACATTTTGTCCACAAACTGCGCATTGCCAAACAGATTCCGATTTTCAGCAGTCTCAGTTGGCTGCAGATGCGCCGTATTGTCCGCAGATCACAGCTGATTGAATTTAAAAAAGGCGAGATCATCTACCGGGAAGGCAGCGACCCCGACGCCTTTTATTGCCTGGTCTCGGGGCGCCTGCAGGCCTACACCACCAGGCTGGATGGCAAGAGAGAGGATGTCGAGCTCATCCACCGGGGCATGCATTTTAGCATCACCGCCCTTTTAACGGGCGATAAGCATTCCCTCACCTATGAGGCCATCAACGATTCGGTCGTTTTAAAGATTGAGAAGGAAAATTTTCTTAATATTCTCAAACTGATCCCGCGTTTAGGCGTTGAGTTCAGCCACAGTATTTCTCAGCGGATACGCCGAAGAAACCGGTACGTTAAGTCCGTTTTCGAAAGTACGATTATCTCTGTCTACAGTCCCATCAAGTCTTCCGGAAACTCGACGTATGGGATTAATTTGTCCTTGAGTTTGGCGCGTGAGACCGGCAAGAAAGTGATTTTCGTCAGCATCCATTCACAAAAAGAAGAATATCCCCATCCTCATTCCGGAGAAGTCGATGAGGCTTCCCCCAGATGGAAAAAGCCGCCTATCCCGCTAAAAGATATTAAGGATGATCGGGACAAAATCGTCGCCGGTATTTCAAAAGGAGAATTGGCGATTGATTTATTAAATGTGATTTTTAGGACGGACGATATTTTTTTGGTCAACCAAATCAGCCAATTTGTCACGGACCTCGCTAAGGATTATCATTATGTCATTGTGGATTTGCCCAATGAAATGGATGACGTGGTGTATAAGACCTTAACCCAAAGCGATATTGTCCACATCGTCACGGTTAACCGCCGGACGGATTTATCTTTGAGCCGGCGCGTGATTGAGCGGCTGAAGAGTGCCTTTGATGAGCACGCGATGAAGGCCCAGCTTAAGGTGATCATCAGCGGATTAAATTCTCAGGAGAATTTGTCGTATGAAGAGATGAATCAGGAGATCGGATATGGTGTTGACGTCATGCTGCCGCATATTGAGCGGGAAAATCTCAAAGAAGCCGTAGTTTCTGAGACGATCACTTTGATTATCCCCAAAGAATCCAGTCCCTATGCCCAGGTGATAACCAAAATCGCCCGTCAGATCGGCGGGGTCTTGGTCGGACTGGTGTTAGGCGGCGGGGCGGCATTAGGGATCGCGCATATCGGGGTTTTAAGGGTTTTAGAAAAAGAAAATATTCCCGTGGATATTGTGGTCGGCAGCTCTATCGGGGCTTTTATCGCCAGTCTCTGGGCCATAGGTAAAAATGCCGCTGAGCTGGAAACGTTAGCCAGAGAGTTTGACGGGAAGATAGCGAGTCTGAAATTGGTGGATCCTATTTTTCCAAAATCCGGATTTATCGGCGGGCGCAAGATCGTACGCTGGCTTAAACGCACGCTTGCGGACAAGACTTTTTACGATACCAAAGTCCCTTTAAAGATCGTCGCCTATGACCTTCTTAAAAGAGAAGAGCTGGTGATTGATGAGGGCCGCCTCGTGGATGCCGTCCGTCAGAGCATTGCTATCCCCGGTGTCATTGCGCCCATAGTCAAATCGGATCAATTGATCATTGACGGTGGGGTGGTCAATCCCTTGCCCACCAATGTTTTGACCGCCCGCGGGATTAGAAAGATTATCGCGGTCAATGTCCTGCAATCGCCGTGGGATGTGACTCAGGGGCATCAAGCTTATCAGACCCGGCTTCGTGAAGAAGAGAAAATCCCTTTCCGCAAAGCACCCTGGCTCTATTTAGGCGTGCGCTTTCACCGTCTGTTAAAAAGAGTTTTCTATCCAAATATATCGGATATCATTATCCGCAGTCTTCAGGCCACCGAGTATGTCATTGCCGAGCAGAGCGCCCAGCAGGCCCATGTCGTCATCCATCCCGATCTTGTTGGCTTAAATTGGTTTGAACTTTATGAGGTGGACAAACTTGTCAAAAGCGGAGAAGCAGCCGCCCTCGCCAAATTACCGGAGATCCGGAGACTCGTGAGCGAATAATTCTCATCGCTTACAGACTTGGTCAAATGCGATATTTTGAAAATTTTTAATAAATTTGGTTCTTTCGTATTTAGGGCGAAAATCTTGGGCTAAGAAGTCCACAATGCTGATGAATCTTCAGCAAAAAGTAGTGGGAGTTTCGATAGCCGTACGCCATTCGTTTTAAACGTTTGATT
>Ga0247727_10020327_pt1 | contig 10168 bp, 12 predicted proteins | sample WisWelCaveWW1625_FD_202498 | JGI IMG/M metagenome (GOLD analysis project Ga0247727, IMG submission 202498) | Biofilm microbial communities from Wishing Well Cave, Virginia, United States - WW16-25 | ecosystem: Environmental > Aquatic > Deep subsurface > Groundwater > Cave microbial mat | place... | reverse complement strand
AGCAGAATCTCCAAAATATCATCCATCGCGCGATTGGCGAGATGGTGGTGCAGCGGGTGATGCAGCAGGTCGTCCAAAAAGCGATTCAGCAAAAAATTGCCGAGAGGGCGATGATCATGGCCAGAGTCCAAGCTGTCCAGCAAGCCGTGATGCAGCAGGCCATTCGTCAAAAGATGGCCCAGAGTATAGTTCTTCAACAGAGACAAGCGTTAATGCAGCAGGCCGTTCAGCAGCAGTACCAGCAGGCCTTGCAGGAAGCTTTGATTGCTAAATAATAATCATAAGGCATAAATGACAGCTGTACATGCCCAATATTCATCAGGCCGTTCAGCTGTCTCCTTTTTTGGGGATCAGAGTATCTTTGAAAGATTTCATGTCCGCTATTAAGATTGAACAATTAACGAAAACATACCGTAACGGGGTTCAGGCCCTTAAAGAAATTAATCTTGAAGTCAAAGCCGGAGATTTTTGCGCGTTATTGGGGGCCAACGGGGCCGGTAAAACAACGATTATCGGTATTCTCACCGGCCTGGTGATCAAATCTTCAGGACACGTGCGCATTTTTGATGTTGATATCGACCGGCAACATGGGCGGGTCAAACAGTTGATCGGGGTGGTCCCCCAGGAGTTGAACTTCAATCAGTTCGAGCGGGTGATGGATATCGTTGTTAATCAGGCGGGGTATTTTGGCATTGAACGCAAGACCGCCATCGCTGATGCCGAAGCGCTTTTGAAAAAGCTGGAGCTTTGGGAGAAACGCCACCAGCCTTCCAGAAGTTTGTCCGGAGGAATGAAGAGACGGCTTATGATCGCGCGGGCCCTGATTAATAAACCCAAGTTACTCATTCTGGATGAACCGACAGCCGGGGTGGATGTCCAATTGCGGTATTCCATGTGGGAATTTTTAAAGGAATTAAATAAAAACGGGACCACCATTCTTCTTACCACGCATTATCTGGAGGAAGTTGAACAAATGTGCCGGCACGCCGCCATGATCAAAAATGGGGAGATCATCGCCTACGATCGCGTGACACAGCTTCTGGAGTTGCTGGAGGTCGAAACATATGTTGTTCATGTGGAGACCATTCAATCCATTTCGGCATTGGGGGATTATAACGTCAAGCAGATTGACGACAGGACTTTTGAGGTGGATTTGGACAAAAGGCGCCGGCTCAGTGAATTTGTCAACAAAGTTAATTCCCTTGGCATGGTCATTCATGCTCTGCGCCCCAAGGGTAACCGGATGGACCGGCTGTTTCTGGAGTTGATCAAACAATGAGATTGAAAGAAGACTGGATTTCCTATAAAACAATTGTCCGTAAGGAGGTGACGCGATTCACGCGGATCTGGTCGCAGACACTGATCCCGCCTGTCATCACCCAGGTTTTGTATTTTGTTATCTTCGGCAAATTCATCGGCTCGCAGATCAGGGACATCCACGGCATCACTTATATGGCGTTTATCGTTCCCGGGCTTGTGATGATGTCGGTGATCAACAATTCTTTCTCGAATGTTGTCAGCTCGTTTTTTAGTAACAAATTTCAACATAGCATTGAAGAATTGCTTGTTTCCTCGACTTCTAACGTGGTCATTGTCTCCGGATATGTGATGGGAGGTGTTTTAAGAGGCCTGTGCGTTGGAAGTCTTGTTTTTGCGGTTTCCGTTTTCTTTACCAGGCCGGTCATCCATCATCTGGGTCTTATATTTGTTTTTATCGTTTTAACTTCCGTTGTCTTTTCATTGGCTGGGCTTTTTAACGCCATATTCGCCAAAAGTTTTGATGATATCAGCATCTTTCCCATGTTTGTCCTGACACCATTGACCTACCTTGGCGGTGTTTTTTACTCTGTGAATGATCTGCCGGAATTTTGGCAGACTATCTCCAAATGCAACCCCATTCTCTATATGGTGAACGGTTTTCGTTATGGGTTTTACGGTATTTCTGATGTCAACATCTGGACCAGTCTGATAATATTGATATTTTTTATGATTACATTAACAGGAATCAATCTCTATTTTCTTCATAAGGGAATCGGGCTTAAGAATTAATAGGGACGCTTAGTCTAAAAAGTTTGGGAAAGTCTTGTTTGCCCATAACAGAATAGATATACTGCTGACAATGCCCGCGAAATTTCATAAAATTTTAGTGGTGGATGATGATCCGGTCATGGTCAAACTTCTGGAGAGTACGCTGACAGATAAAGGGTTTGATGTCATGGTCACCCAGGAAGCCGCTGATGGTCTGCAGAAGGCTATTAATAATAAACCGGATTTGATTATCCTGGATGTGATGATGCCCGTTATTAACGGATTCAACTTTTGTCGTTTGCTTAAATCCGAACAAAGCCGCCAAGACGTCCCGATTATTTTGCTTACCTCAAGAGATGAGATGGAAGATATTCAGATAGGTTTGGAAATGGGAGCGGATGCCTATTTGACTAAACCTGTGAATATGGACGAGCTGTTTAAAACGATCAAAGTGGTGGAGGGGTTACGCAAAGACCAATGAAAATTTTTGAAAATACCGGCATGGCTGTCAAAGGTTGGTTTTGCGCTTTTATGGGTTTAACCCGCCTATGTTTTGAGGCGGCGTATTGGATTTTGATCGGGCCTTTTCGCAAGAAGCCCATCAATATGCCTTCTGTGTTTAGCCAGATGGTTTTTATGGGGGTTCAGTCGATCATTATCGTCTTTTTTGTGGTGTTATTTACGGGCGTTGTGTTGGCCATGCAGTCGGCTCCGCAGTTGGAACAGATGGGGGCTGTATTTTATGTGGCGAGTCTGGTCACCATTTCGATTTGTCGTGAATTGGGGCCAGTTTTGACGGCCCTTGTTGTGGCCGGGCGCATCGGGGCCGCGATCACCGCGGAGATTGGTTCGATGAAAGTGAATGAGCAAATTGAAGCCCTGGATACGATGGCGATCAGCCCTGTCCGGTATTTGGTGGTGCCTAAAATGTTGGCTTTATTTTTTATGTTGCCCTGCCTGACCGTTATTGGTGACGCTGCCGGGATTTTAGGTGGATATTTGATCGGTGTTTTTAACCTGAAAATCAACGCCGGGTTGTATCTCCAAACGGCTTTTAAGTTTCTTACCATCAAAGATATTTATACAGGGCTTTCGAAGGCGTTTGTGTTTGCCATCATCATCGCCCTTGTGGGGGCCTACCAGGGTCTAAAGACTGAAGGGGGAGCGGTGGGGGTTGGCCGGGCGACTACGATCAGCGTTGTCACCAGCTTTGTTTTGATTATCATCGCGGATTGTATATTGACCGGGATTTATTTTTTTTCAGATATGTAAGAAACGCAAGAACTCATCCTTCTTCTAATCGCAATTCTGAGGAAAGGCAGTATATAAGAAACAGGATTGTTATGTCTGATAAAAAAACAGCTATTTCTGTGCAAAATATATCTAAAACTTTTGAGGGTCGGAAGGTTCTGGATAATGTGACGCTGGATATTTATAAAGGCGAGATATTCGTGATCATGGGAGGGTCTGGCAGCGGTAAAAGCACGTTATTACGCATTATGACGGGGGGGATCCAGCCGGTTTTTGGCAAGGTTTTTTTTGATGAGAAGGACCTCAATGCTTTGAGGGCCAATGAGGCTGAGAAAGTCAAACGCCGTTTTGGCATGAGTTTTCAATCGGCCGCGCTTTTGGATTTCTTGACGGTGGAAGAAAACGTCAGCTTACCCTTACGGGAACACACCAACCTTGATTCTAAAATCATCAGTATTATCGCCAAAATGAAATTAGGTTTAGTGGGGTTGCAGGGTTTTGAGAATTTTTATCCTAGCATGCTATCCGGAGGGATGAAAAAACGTGTCGGTGTGGCCAGGGCAATTGCCATGGACCCGGAGGTCGTCTTTTATGATGAACCAACGGCCGGGCTGGACCCGGTGGTGTGCCACGTGATTGACAAACTGATTTTGGATTTGACAAAAAGATTGAAATTAACATCGGTGGTGGTGACCCACAACATGGAGAGCATTTTCCGTATTGCCGACCGGGTGGGGATGCTTTATAAAGGAAACCTGTTGGAGGTAGGAACGCCGGATGAGATCAAGCATTCCAAGAATAAGATTATTCAGCAGTTTATTCATGGCCATTTAGAGGGGCCTATTCAACTGACATGATTATTTGAGAATTGATCCAGACTTAATCATTAACCAAGGGAGTCGGATATGAAATTAACGAATGAAACCAGGATCGGTTTAATGGTGGGTATTGTCATTGCCGTCTTGGCCTATTTAACTGTTAAAAGCGGTAACTTCAACCTTTCGCGGGACGGATATAATATTATTGCCCGTTTTAATGATATCGATGGGGTTAACCTTAATTCGCCGGTCATGTTTAATGGTTATGAAGTCGGTGTGGTTGAAGATATCGTGATTCGGGATCTTGAGAATGAAACGAAGATGGATTTGCTTTTATGGGTCAAAGATGAAGCTAAATTAAGAGAAGGGGCCAAAGTATATATCAGAAACATGGGCTTCATGGGGGAAAAATACATTGGTCTGACTTCAGGAAATCGTAACAGCGCGTATCTGCCGGCTGGTTCAGTTCTTCTGGGGGATGAGCAGCCTAAATTTGAGGAACTGGTGGCCAAAGGCAATGATATAGCGCGGGATATTCAGGGGATCGTTACCAATTTGAACGAACGGCTCGAAGTTAATAAGCAGAAGATTGATGATATTATGTCGCATATGGATTCAACGGTCGAAAACATGGCGTCCGTAACAAAGGCCGCTGATGAGAGGTTAAAACAGAACCAGCAAAATATTGATGATATATTAGCCAGCTTTAAAGCGACATCAATGAATATTGAGGAGATGACACAGGATCTTAAAAACCATCCTTGGAAGATCCTGCATAAGGCTAAGGAAAAGACGGATAATAAGTAAATTTTAGTGTTAAATTTTTTTAAAATCAAATGAAAGGCGGTTCCGTTTCATAAGGAAGCGGGAGGCGGCCGATCATGGAGAAAAGAAAGGAATGGAAGAAATGAAGAAATTACGTTGGATCGCGGTGGTGGTTTGTGTTGTCCTGGCAATGGTCGGGCGCGTGGAAGCTTCCGGGGTCGAGGCCGGTAAAAAAGTCAAATTTGATTATAAACTGACCATTGATGGACAGGTGATCGAATCTTCAGAGGGGAAGCAGCCTATTGAATATACCCATGGTGAAGCGCAGATTATTCCGGGCTTGTCCGCCGCTCTTGAAGGGATGAATGTGGGGGACAACAAGACGGTGACTATCGAACCGGATCAGGGTTATGGTACGGTCAAGCAGGATGCTTTTAAGGAAGTCCCAAAAAAGAACTTTCCCGAAGATTTCAAATTTGAGGTCGGGAGTGTCATCGAATTGCAGAGCCCAGACGGCGGGGTTTTCCCGGGGGTTATCTCGGCAATAAAAGAGGAAGCGGTCGTTGTTAATTTTAATCATCCTCTGGCGGGGAAGACTCTTGTTTTTGATATCTCCATTGTCGGAATTGAATAAGACGCTTCTGTGATGGATGGTCAATGCGGCATGAGGTCAAGCAACGTGGTGATTAAAAGCATACCGGATAATCCGAGCATGACTCCCCAGGCTGTCAGGCTTTTTCCTCCATTTTCCAGGGACTCCGGGATGAGTTCAGAAACGGTCAGATAGATCATGGCGCCTCCGGCAAATCCAAGACCAATCGGTAACAGCGGTTCAAAAAACCATGCCAATAAAGCAGAGGGCACGGCCATGATCGGTTGAGGCAGGCTTGTGATGATGGACGCGTAGGCGCATTTTCTAGTAGAGAGCCCATCCGCTTTTAATGGCAGGGAAATCGCGATTCCTTCGGGTATATTGTGGACGGTGATGGCAATAGCCATGATGAGCCCAAATTCGAAATTTTCTGTGGCAAAGGCGACCCCGATAGCGATGCCTTCAGGAATGGAATGGATGAACATGGCAACAAAAATAAGGAGTCCTCTTTTTGTTAATCCACGAGCGAGGATGGCTTTAGAAACTAAGTTATCACCAGAAAAGTTTTTTTCTGTCCAACGAAAAAAGGCCGCCCCTAATAAAAGCCCTAGGATAACAATGTAGGGGGCTATGGGCATCTTGTCTTTCAATGCTATCCCTTCTTGGGCCAGTGAAAAGACGGAGGCTGAGATCATCATGCCGGCCGCGATCGCGGAAGCAAAGGCTTGAACCACTTTAGAATTGTTTTTAACGAAGTGGACCGGAATCGCCCCAAGACCGGTGGCTAGGGCGCTTATAATCCCTGTAAAGGCTGTCCAGAATATCAGTTGGAGGTGGCTCATCAGTGGATTTTTATTTCAGGAAAGTAAAGATTTTCCTAAGGATTGAAAATTTAAAAAAAAGCATAAAAACAATGTTTAGGATGAAACATGGTATTCATAATATCATAAAGTCTATTTTAACCAAAGTGGATTAATGGAATTTATCTCTAAGCATTTGACAATTTTATCAATCTAGATTATCGTGGACATAAATATACCCAAACCTACTCAAGGATCACAACGGATGCATCCAAAGGAAAAACGCAATCTACTTCCGGAAAATCTGCAGCCAGTGAATTCCCTTCAAGAATACATCGCTCAAGGTGGACTGGAAGGGTTAAAAAAGGCATGCCAGCTTTCTTCCCAGGAAGTTATTAAGTTGGTCAAGGATTCCGGACTGCGGGGAAGAGGAGGGGCTGGCTTTCCTGCCGGGATCAAATGGCAGACCGTTTTTGAAGACCCGGCTCCCAAAAAGTTTATTGTTTGTAATTGCGCTGAAGGGGAACCCGGAACTTATAAAGACCGTTATCTGCTTGGAAAGAATCCGTATAAATTGCTGGAAGGGATGCTGATTGCCACCCACGCCATTGGCGCCTATGAAGCCATTATCGGTATTAAGGAGAAATTCACATCTGTTGTTGAACGGTTAAAGAAAGCTATTCAGGAAATGGAGGAGGCGAATATTGTTGAAAAAGGGATCTTACGGATTGTTTTGGGGCCTGATGATTACCTTTTCGGCGAAGAGAAAGCCCTTCTTGAGGTGATCGATGGTCGTTTGGCCATGCCCAGACTTTTCCCTCCTTATATGATCGGAGTTGGATACACGCCAACGGAAACTAACCCCACTGTTGTTAATAACGCGGAAACAATGTGCCACCTGCCTGGTATTTTTGCCAAAGGGATTGAATGGTTTCGTTCCATGGGATCTAAGGATACACCGGGCACGATGATTCTGACTCTTTCGGGTGATGTGAAACGGCCTGGAATGTATGAGGTTGAGTTGGGGTTGACACTTAAGGAATTGCTTGAAAATATTGGGGGGGGACCTCGAAATGGGCGTCCTTTTAAAGCGGTGTTTTCCGGTGTGGCCAATCCTGTGGCAACGCAGGATCAATTCGACACTCCTTTAGAGTTTGGTTCTATGCGGGCGGCTGGAATCGGGCTTGGTTCCGGAGGGTTCATCGTCTATGATCAGAGCCGCTGGATGGTGGATATCGCGGTCATGTTTTCCGGATTTCTGGCCAAATCGTCCTGCGGGCAGTGCATTCCCTGTAGCCAAGGTTCCAGGATCATCACCGAGCATCTTGAAAAATTTCAAAAAGGCGCGGGCGCGAAGGAAGACATTGAAGCCATTCAGGTTGAATGCGGGCGGTGCACCAACCAAACCCGATGCTTTTTGCCTGTCCAGGAATCAAAGCTTGTTTCAAGCATTATACAAAAATTCCCCCAGGAATTTGATCCCCGTGTCGCGCAAAGTCAGGACTTTGATCGTGAGCTGGTTCTTCCAAAAATTAAATTTTTTGATGAACAGACTGGAAGATTTATTTACGAATAACAGGATTGCTTTTTTGGAAAGCAAAAGCGAGGTTTTTCGTTTTCTATGCAACTTTCAGGAAATATTTTTGATTATTTTATTGTTTTCTGGGGTGGCGTTTTGGTTAGTCTAACCCCGTGTGTGTATCCGGTCATACCGCTGACAGCCGGGTTTATCGCTGGGATTAATACCAAAGGCACGAAATTAATGGGATTTCTTATCTCATTAGTTTATGTCTTTGGCATGGCGTTAACGTATTGCGCCATGGCTGTTTTCGCGGCATTGACGGGAAAAATTTTTGGTCAGTTGCAAAACCATCCCGCGGTTTTGATTTTGGTGGGATGCCTGTTGGCTTTTTTTTCTTTAGTCATGTTTGGCGTGGTTTCCATACCGGCCATCGGTATCTCGTTTCATGATAAAATTAAGACCAAAAATATTTGGACGGTCCTTCTTTTCGGAATGGCCTCAGGTTTGGTGGTCGGCCCCTGCACGGCGCCGGTTCTTGGAACACTCCTGGTGTATATCGGAAAAAAACAGAATTTATGGCATGGGATCAGCCTGATGTTTACCTTTGCTTATGGAGTCGGGGCTTCACTGATCGTTGTTGGGACCTTTAGCGCGATCCTGGCCCGGCTGCCTAAATCCGGCCGATGGCTTTTGAGGATTAAACAGTTCTGCGGGTTGATTCTCGCGTGCGCGGCGTTATTATTTTTTTACAAATCGTGGAAATTAATAGTCGTTTAACTTTTTTTTGAAAGGAGAAGTTCACTAATGAAAAAATTAACCATCTTTATGCTGTCTGTTATTCTTCTGGTTTCAGGGGTTCAAACGGCTTTTTCGCAGACCGAGGACGTAGTGGCCAATGAGGAAATAGCTTCACATGCCGCGCAATACAGTGTTGACCTGGGACATTCAACGGTGGGTTTTGCCGTTAAACATTTAGGGGTAGGGACAACGCGAGGGGGATTTACCAACTATACGGGAATGATCCAGTTTAACCCTGATGATTATAGTTCGTTTAACGCGGAGCTTATTATTCAGGCGACAAGTATTGATACCAATCTGGAGGGCAGAGACAACCATCTGCGTTCAGCCGATTTCTTTGATGTTGAAAATTATCCGACCATGGTATTTAAAAGCGGCCGGCTTGAAAAAAGAGGTGAAGGAACTGTCATTGTCGGTGATTTGACTATGAAAGGGGTCACCAAGACGTTGACCATCCCTGTAACAGTTTCTGGTCCTGTGCAAAGCCCTTCTGGTGATACGGTAATCGGGATTGCCGGCCAGACCCAGTTGAACCGTCAAGAATTTAACATTACATGGAGCAAGAATCTTGATAACGGTGGGCTGGTGGTTGATGATATGGTCAATGTCATCATTGAGATTGAAGCGAAGAAGATAGTCAAATAAAATATCGGTCGCTAAAAAATAGTGAAGTGGTTGACAGGCATTGGAGGATGTGACCATGAATAGCCATAAGATATACCCAAACGCAACAGGTTTACGAAATCACAGTAATATAATCCAGAGCGTTTGGGTATTATACTGCCTTTCTCTATTCGCAATTCTGAGGAGAGGCAGGATAGGTTTTTTCATGTTGACGTCCCGGACGGTTTGTTTCATCTGGGTGATGCTTTTGTTTTTTTCATCGCCAGCTTTGGCCCAGCATGAATACTTGATTGATTCTGGTCAATCGGATATCCAGGGAGCTGTCCGTTATAGTGTTGTCGGCCGGTATGAAGCGAAATTTGAAAAAATTTCAGGGGCGATTTATTATGATCCAAAAAATACGGCCAAATCTTCCGTTGACCTTACGATCTATACTAACAGTTTAAAATCTGAATACCCGGTGCTTGACCGGGCCGCCAAATCCAGAAGGTTGCTGGATGTCGGCAAATATCCCCAGATGACTTTCAAGAGCACCCGCATGGAGCCAAAAGGAAAACGGATGATGGTGACGGGTGTGATTGAGGCCCATGGAGTAAAACAAACCATCACCTTTCCTTTTGATCTGACCGGCCCGATCTATGATTATGGCCGGCAGAAGTATGTCAAGGCCTCAGGGCAGTGGTTAATCAATCGTAAGGATTTTGGCATCACATGGAATAAAGCGCTGGATAAAGGAGGAGTCGTTGTGGGAGATACCATTACGGTCGATTGGGAAGTCATCGCGTCTATGGATTTGAATCGATGAGGTTTCAATATGTTTCAAGGCGTTTGAAAAGGTTTCAAGAGGCAAGGAAGTTGCCGGAGGCTGTTTGAAGTGGGGGCAAGGGGACTGGCAACAATTTGTCTTAGGAGTACTTATGAAGGAGGAAGCACAAACGAATTACAATGAGACGCCTTTGCGCGTTCTCTT
>Ga0247727_10020326_pt1 | contig 10168 bp, 7 predicted proteins | sample WisWelCaveWW1625_FD_202498 | JGI IMG/M metagenome (GOLD analysis project Ga0247727, IMG submission 202498) | Biofilm microbial communities from Wishing Well Cave, Virginia, United States - WW16-25 | ecosystem: Environmental > Aquatic > Deep subsurface > Groundwater > Cave microbial mat | place... | reverse complement strand
CGGTGAGTGGTGAGTACCGGCCAAAAGGTGCGCATCGGCCTCACACATCGCGGTACCGTCGGCGCTGGCCTGCGGTTGTGTATCAGCGACCAAGGTTGCTGCCGCCTCAGGCTGGCCCCCGCGAAATCGCTGGACGGCCCAGCGAGTGAAGTAATACCCGGGCACGGCGTGAATGATTGCCAATGCCAGCCCTCCCAACCACATCGGCCCGGCCAGCTCCACGCAAAGTTTCCACAGCGCCGCCCAAAACCCGTCCCATCCGTGGTAATTCAAAATCGCTTGCATCTCTTCGTACGTAAACTTCTGGTGCATCGCCAACGCGCCCACTTTGTATTCGAACCAATACATCGGCACGAACGTGAACGGATTCGAGATGTACACGGCGATGAGTCCTGCGACCTTGTTGGCACGAAGCAAGACGGCCAGCGCAATCACCAGGATCATGTGGATCCCGACCGTCGGCGTCCACGCGATGAACAGGCCGATCGCCGTGCCCAGCGCGATCGAGTGCGCGGAGTCATCCAACTGCAAAATCGCACGGATCATTCCTCGCGGCTTTGGTATCATTCGGCGCACCTGAAAAAGCGACGAGCCATATTAGACGTGGTTCGCGCGGGGTATCAAGGGAACATGAATGATCCAGTCCGGCAACTCGTGCAGGCCATTCACGGCTCTCGCCGGCGAACGGTCATCGCTCTCACCGGCGGCGGCAGCGGCGCGATTGGCGAGTTGCTCCGCGTGCCGGGCGGTTCGCACACGCTGCTCGAAGCCATTGTGCCTTACGACTACGCGGCACTAATCGAGTTTCTCGGACGCGAACCGGAATCAGCTTGCAGCCCCGACACAGCGATCGCCATGGCCCGCCAGGCACGCCGCCGAGCCGGTCAACTTTGCCGCGACGAAACACCGCTCATCGGCCTGGGCGCCACGGCGAGCCTGGTCAGTAATCAGCCGAAGAAGGGCGACCACCGAATTCACATCGCCACCGACTGCGGCGACACGATTCGAACTCGGTCTGTGATTCTGGAGAAAGACCTCCGCGATCGACCGGGCGAAGAAGACCTGGCCGCTCGCGAGATTCTTTTCGCGCTGGCCGAGGCGTGCGACGTTCAGGTCCCGGTGGAACTTCAGCACTTGAGCCCCAGCGAGCGTCGAACATGCGAGCTAATTCACGGATCGGACCCGATCGATCGCCTTCTCGACGGCCGAATCGATCGCGTCACGATCCTACCGGACGGTCAATTCGTCGAAGGAGCCACAGTGCCGCGCGGCGTGCTGCCTGGCTCATTCAATCCGCTCCACGCCGGCCATCTTAAATTGGCCCGAGTCGCCCGCGAACTGCTGGGCGGCCGTGTGTCATTCGAAATCTCAGTGCTGAATGTAGACAAACCGCCTCTTGAGGCCGCCGCGATTCGCCGCCGCGTGAATCAGTTCGCATGGCATAGTTCAGTTGAGCTGACTCGCGCGCCAACATTTCTTGAAAAGGCACGAGTTCTCCCCGGCACCACTTTCATCGTCGGCGCCGACACGGCCGAGCGAATTGTAGCCCCGAAGTATTACGGCAACAGCGAACCTGCCATGCACGCCGCCCTAACCGAAATTGCCCATCACAACTGCCGCTTCCTCGTCGCCGGCCGCGTGGACTCTAGGGGTCAATTCCAAACCCTCGCCGGCGTTCAAATTCCCCCGCCTATCGCAAACCACTTCTCGGCAATTCCCGAAATTCAATTTCGGATTGACTGCTGTTCTACGGAACTTCGCAAGCCGATGAGCAGTTGAGGTCGAGTGGCTAGGACTTGATCCTCAGTGTGACAAAAATCGATTCGAAGCGCAATAACTGGGGTGTTTCAAGCCAATCATCAAGTTTGAGATTCGTAACTCAAACCAACTTTGGGAGTAGTCGGATCACTGCCTCTTAATCTTTGCTTCCAGGTAGGGTGGAACCTCGATGGTTTGCATTTTCCGCAATGAGAACGAGCTTTTCGAGACCGCTCAGACCTTGAAGTGGCGTAAGGTCTGAAATTCGTATCGTCCTGAGATCAAGCGTCTTCAAACCGACTAATCCCTGAATCGGCGACAGATTCGTGACCCACGGTTCAATGAGGGTCAACGACTTCAACCCGGTCATCCCTTGGATTGGCGACAAGTCCGAGACCCGCGTAAATTCGAGGCTGAGCGTGGTCAGCTCACTTAGGCCTTGCAGTGGTGTCGTACTGAAATCCAGGCATCTCAACAAACACTTCAGTTCAACCAAGCCTCATGCCGATCCACTGGAAGTTACTCTCTATCGGCCGAACTAGGTCTGCACGGGCTTTGAAGCAAGAAACCCTCAAGAAGTTCCCGAACCATTGGCCGTGACGATCCCGAAACCGCGGGATTCCAGCCTGAAATTCTGTTTGATTGGAATATCCGGCAAGATCTGTGAGTTCACAACTATCATCCTCGGAGCATGAAACCGAATGAAGACCGGCGTTCCCAGTTGGCGGATTCGGCGGCAGCTTGTTGAAAAGGCTCGGCCGTCGGTGGCATATCGCAATCAACGGTCGGCGGCGCCGACAGAATTACCTCCGGTCCTGAACGACTACGATTTGCGGCTTATCGGCGAAGGCAAACACACCACGCTCTATCGCAGGCTTGGGGCACACGTTACTCAAGTTGGCGCGGAGCGTGGCGTGCAATTCGCCGTATGGGCACCGAACGCGGAACAAGTAAGTGTGATCGGCGACTTCAATCGCTGGAACCCGAATTCGACACCGATGCAGCGCGGCGGCGAGCACGGAGTCTGGCATACGTTCGTTGCGAAACTCCCGGAGGGTGCGCTCTACAAATACGCCGTGCGAGGTGGCGGCCAAGTGATTGAGAAATCGGACCCGTTTGCATTCCAAACTGAAATGCGGCCGGGGACGGCTTCGATCGTGCGGGACCTGGCGGGATATTCCTGGACCGACGAAGAGTGGATGGGCCACCGCCATCGTTCGCACCATGCCGAGCGGCCCATGTCGGTTTATGAGGTCCACCTGGGCAGTTGGATGACTGGTTCGAATTCCGGCAAGCAGGGTTTTGCGACCTATCGCCAAATCGCAGAGCGACTCGTGGAGTACGTCAAGGAGATGGGCTACACGCACGTCGAGTTGATGCCGGTTACCGAGCATCCGTTCGATGGTTCGTGGGGCTACCAGGCGACGGGCTACTTTGCCCCGACCAGCCGATTCGGCACGCCGCGGGATTTCATGTACTTCGTGGACCATTGCCACGAAAACGGCATCGGCGTGATCCTCGACTGGGTGCCGGGCCATTTCCCGCGCGATGGTTTTGGCTTGGCCGGGTTCGACGGCACGAGCCTGTACGAGCACGACGACCCGCGACAGGGCGAGCACCCGCATTGGGGCACGAAGATTTTCAACCACGGCCGCAACGAGGTCCGCAGCTTCCTGCTTTCAAGTGCGATGTTCTGGTGCGACAAATATCACATCGACGGATTCCGCGTCGATGCCGTGGCGTCGATGTTGTATCTCGACTACGGGCGCGAACCGGGCCAGTGGATCCCGAACCGCTTCGGCGGCAACGGCAACCTGGAGGCGATGGAGTTTCTTCGCAACTTCAATCACCTCGTGCAAACGTACTATCCCGGCGTGCTGACGATTGCGGAAGAGTCCACGGCGTGGCCCGGCGTGTCGCGGCCGGCCCACGAGGGCGGGCTGGGATTTTCGGCGAAATGGAACATGGGCTGGATGAACGACACGTTACGCTACTTGCAGCGTGACCCCGTTCACCGCCGATTTCACCAGAACGATTTGACGTTCAGCATGCTCTACGCCTGGAGCGAGAATTTCATCCTGCCGTTCTCGCACGATGAGGTCGTTCACGGCAAGGGTTCACTGCTCGAAAAGATGGCCGGCGACGATTGGCAGAAGTTTGCCAGCCTGCGGTTGTTGCTCGCCTACATGTTCGCCCACCCGGGCAAGAAGCTGCTCTTCATGGGCAACGACCTGGGCATGTGGCACGAGTGGAATCACGATCGGCCGCTCGATTGGGAGTTGCTCAATCACGCCCCGCATGCGGGAGTGAATCGGCTCGTGCGCGACCTGAACCGAATTTATCAACAAACGCCCGCGCTGCACGAACTCGATTTCGTCCCGGCCGGCTTCGAATGGATCGACTGCTCGGACGCCGACAACAGCGTGCTCAGTTTCATCCGCCGTGGGAAAAACTCGGATGACTTCGTCGTCGTCGTTGCCAATTTCACCGCGGTTGTTCGCGGGCCCTATCGCATCGGCGTGCCGATAGCCGGGCGCTATCAGGAAATCCTGAATACCGACTCGTCCGTGTACTGGGGCTCGAATGTCGGCAACATGGGCCGCGTCACTACTCAAAACATCCCATGCCACGACCGGCCATGCTCGCTTGAAATCGGTCTGCCACGGCTCGCGCTGGTCATGTTTCGGCACGAGGCGAAGTGAATCAGGCGAATTGCGCGACCGTGTGCCAGTTCTCGGGAAGCTGCGGTAGCCCTTGAGCTGCATCTTCGCTCACTGCGTCCATTCGCAGGGAGGTGAAGTGAACCCATTGATCGCAGATCGGGCATCGCCCAACAAAGCCGGTCCCTGACCACCACGCTCGAACCAGTGGCTTGTAGATGCCATTCGGATCACCATACATTTCCAACTTGAAGTCGATCCATTCCATCTGGTGGGAGCAGCCGGCGTGCGGACACTTGGAATCGTCGTAGTGAACATGCGGCGATGCCATTTTCTGTAGACCTCCCGCACGATAGAAACGATCCAACTCGGCAATCTCTGCAGCGGATAGTTCTGGATCATGAGCCATGGTTCTAGCTCCTTCAACTTCTCGGTGTAGGCATTATACATTCTTCGTGCGACTTGCGTTTGTCCAGTTGTTTCATATTCTCACACTGGAGTTCGTGAAGCATCGATCCTTCGAGTCAGGCTGCGCGGCCCAATGGCTGATCCGAGTGACAATCTTGCTACTACTGCGTGGTATCACGGCGTCACGCGATATCAGTGGACCGTGCTTGCCATCGCATCGATCGGTTGGGTGTTCGACGTGTTCGAGGGACAGATTTTTGTCGCCAGCATGAATGAGGCGATGCCGTCGCTGTTGCCGGCGGGTACGAGCCGAGCAACTATTGCATACTTCAACAACCTCACATTCGTGGCATTCCTGCTCGGCGGGGCCTTGGGCGGCGTATCGTTTGGCATCCTGAGCGATCGCATCGGCCGCACGCGGACCATGGTTTGGACGATCATCATGTATTCCGCGTTCACGTGTCTTTCGGCAGTGTCAAAGTCATGGTGGCACATGGCAATATTTCGATTTCTCGTGGCAATGGGAGTCGGCGGCGAATGGGCGGTGGCCAGTGCGATGGTCGCCGAGGTATTTCCGAAACGCTCGCGGGCATGGTCGCTCGGCATATTTCACGCATCGAGCGTTTTGGGAACTTACATGGCCACGGCCGCCGGCGTGCTCATCGTGGGCAATCCGAATCTCGGGTGGCGCTGGGGATTTATTCTCGGGGCGGCACCGGCCCTGCTGGTGATCTGGGTTCGCATGAGCCTGCGTGAACCGGAGAACTGGCAACAAGTACGAGCGGCGTCGCTGGCGGGAGTGGGTAAGCGACTGGGCAGCTTCACTGAACTCTTCACACAGGGGCTCGCTCGCAGCACGATCGTTGGTGTGGGGCTGGCCGCCGTGGGACTGGCGACGTTTTGGGGAACGCACATCTACGGGAAAGACCTGATGCGACGGGCTGCGGAGGCTCGATTCCTCGCGGCGATCGGCGATTCTGCGACCAAACTGGAGAAAGACGCCGTGTTGAAGGAAAATTCTCGCGCGATCAAACGAGCCGAAATGGCCGGCATGTTTCTGGTGACCACGGGCGGCGGGCTGGGTTTGTTGGCATTTGGCCCGCTGTGCGAACGGTTCGGGCGTCGTGGTGCGTTTTTGTTTTATCAGCTCGGCGGCGTGGCAAGCTCAGTGGTCTTGTTTCAGTTCATTTCCGGAACCCGCATGCTCACAGCCGCGCTGCCAATCTTCGGATTCCTCACGCTGGGAATGCACGCGGGGTTTGCCATCTATTTTCCCGAACTCTTTCCGACCCGGCTGCGTGGAACCGGCGGCGGATTCTGCTTCAACTTCGGCCGCATTCTGGCCGCGCCGATTCTATTTCTCAGCGGCTGGCTGCAGCGAACGGCCAACGTGTCCTTGGAGAACTCGGCCTCATTGCTCGGACTGCTCTTCCTGCTCGGCATCGCAATCCTCTGGTTCGCACCTGAAACACGCGGCCAAGAATTACCGGAATGATTCGCTTGGCGTCAGCTTACTGCGGCGAATTTGTCGGCATAAGCCAGAACGGTTTCGACGAGCGTCGAATGGCTCCAGGTGAGCGGGGCCACGGACATCGGTTCGCCGGTGTGGGGGTGTACCTGCTCGGCAAGAACTCCACTGGGTCGTGCATGGCGGCTGGCCCACAGAATGATTTCGAGCGGCCGGCTGAGATCGTCTCGATTCTGGGCGAGAAAGATTCCGCCCAGTGCCGCCCACAAAGTGCAGATGTACCACGGATTACCCGGCACGTTTTCGATGTCGTTGCTCTGGCGATGATAGTAGTCATTTTCGTAGCGTGCCATTCCACCGATCGCCGTCTTGCACCAGAGTCGCCGCTCGATCGCCTCGATCGTTTCGCGAAGCCCCGTTTCGTGCGGCTCGAACACCCCGAACGCGACCAGGGAGTACAGCGTGGATGCGTCAAGCGTGCTGTCCAATTGCAAGTCGTGTGGCGGGCCGAGTTGCAGCATACGGCCGTAACTCTGTCGCTCGGCCGACCAGAAGTGGGTCTTGAATGCCGCCTTCATGTGTGCAGCGGCTGCATCGCATCGCTGAGCCAACTCAGCCAGCTCTCTTTTCAGTCTGGCCGGGTCGGGTGTGCCGTCGCGGTCGATCAGCGAACCCGCCATCCAACTAGAACTCTGCATCCACTGCTGGTTCAAGATCAACGCGAGCAGGTTGCTGCAAGCGGTCAGGCCCCCACAGATCGAGACCACGGTGAATGCATGGATGCCATATCGCTCTTCCCACAAGTCGTACGATGCGAGCGGCAGACCCGTCGGAGCGTGAGGCGGGTTCACATTGAATCGCTCTCGCCCGCTTATTTCATCGCGATAGATCAGCAGAAACCGTGCGGCCGGCACGATCAATGTCGCCGCCAGATCGCGCATCAGGTCGAACACTTTCGGATCACTTGCCCGCCGGCTCTCGACATGGTGCCACAAGGCCCACAGAACCAGGGCCGTCTCGTCCTCCTGGATCGGCAGCGAGGGTCGGCCATCGCGCACCCACGGGTGCCACGAACTACCGAGCGACCCGTCGGCGTGGAATTTGTGCATGAGATAGCCATCAGGGTAATACCCGGTTCGAGGCATAAGCCGCGAACAGAACCGGAAAAATTGCTCGGTGATCTCGCTGTAACCGCATCGATCGAGCGTGCGGGCGACGAGTGCCCCATCACGCGGCCACATGTAACTGTACGTGTCGCGGTTGAACTGCATCGAGTCGCCGTCGTTCGCTGCGATGATCGCGCCGTCGTGGTCGATTTGCGTGGCGATCATGAGCAGGCTACGACGGAAAAGTTCGCGAACCGGGCCCGGCAAATCCGCCATTTTGTCGGGGGCCCGGCTGATCCATTGTTGCCAATGTGCATCCGTCTCGGCGATGAATTCATGCGCAGCGAGCCGCTCGCCCTCGACGTCCGCCGCGGACTGGCGGCGAACCCCTCCGAGCATGTACATGTTCAGCGACCGCGCCTCCCAATAATCCTTTTCCACGCCAATCCAGAAGTGGAACGGTCGCGTTTCGCCCGCGGAAATGTTCTGTCTGAGACTGACCGTCGAGTCCACCGCCCCTTGAGCGATCGGGTTCATCTCCAACCAACCGTCCTCGGCGTCGCGCCACGTGCCGTTGCCATTGCGTGAATCTTTGAAGCCGGTCGCGTACTGAAAAATCCCCTCACCGTCACCCGTGCGGCCGTTGATCACAAAGTAGCGGCGGCCCTTGTAGTGGCCGACCACGTGGTTCACCGGCTCGTAAGTGGCCGTATCGCCGATCTCATTTTCCGATATGTGAAAGTCCTGATGGAAAAACAACCGAACCTCGCGCAGGTGTTCGGCAAGGTTTGTGACCTGGAACGAACGCAGCAAGATCGTCCGCTCCGGGTGTACCGCGTCAGTGGCATGAATCTGCAACCGCATGCCGGCATGTTCGAGCGTGACATCCGAGACCAGGCTGTCGGGCCGATATCGAATCTCGCGCACCCAGCCTGAATCCGTCAGCCACGCGAATTGCCCCTCGACCCAAACTCCCATGCGACACGGCACGCCGATCGTGTGGTTCTCGCGCCCGACGTGCGGATAATAAAAGTCACGCATGGTGTACGTCGCATCGAACGTCACCAGCAGCCGGCCATTGCCAATTGCCAGATTGCGCGGCATGGAGAGAATTGGTGCTCGACATTTCCTGATTGCACAACCGACTCCGGTCGCCACGATTGTCGATCAGCCACCAGCAATAAGCAATCATCAATTACTTGACCCTCGCGCGACTGCCCGGTAGGATCGTTCTGGCTCTGACATTTGTCATAGATTGTGAATTGAACGGAGTGTTCATGATTCCATCGAATCGTCGCGGGATTTCTTGGAGCGGAACGTGTGCCGTTATCGGCTTGATGGTCGTACTCCCCGTGGTCACTTGGCGAGTTGCGCCCCAGTTCAGTACGTCGGCAGGGTCGAACCAAGATCGCATTGTCCACGTCGTGAGTCGCGGCGAGTTCGACCACGTGTTGGTCGAGCGTGGTGAGATCGAAAGTTCGAGCAATGACGAAGTCCGCTGTCAGGTTCACGCCCAGACGCCCCTTGGGACGCCGATTCTATGGATTGTCGCGGAGGGCACGCGAGTCGAGCCGGGAGAAGAGTTGGTGCAATTTGATTCCGCGGCCCTGATCGCAGAGCAGCAAAAACAGCAAATCGCCTGCAATGCCAGCGCGGCAAAAGTCGCCAAGGCCGACAACACGCTCAAGACCGCGGTGATTGCCAAGCGAGAGTACGAAGTTGGCGTGTTCAAACAAGACGAACAAACTGCACAAGCCGACGTCCTGCTCAAAGAGGAGTCGCTCCGGCAGGCCGAGAAGCGGGTGAAATTCACCGAGCAAATGCGCACGAAGGGCTATGTGGCCGACGGCGAAGTGGAAGTGGACCGCCTCGCTGTGAAGAAAGCGCTAACAGAACATGAGGCGGCAAAAACCAAGCTGCACGTGCTCCAGGAATTCACTCGCGAAAAGAAGTTGCTGGAACTCCAATCGGCCATCGAGACGGCCCGGGCAGAGTTGGAATCCGAGCGAAGCAGCCAACTGCTCGACCAGGAAAAACTTCGCCTGGTGGAAGCGCAGATTGAAAAATGTACGGTGCGGGCGACAGTCGCCGGCCAGGTCGTTTACCCCGAACCGTTCTGGACCGGCGAATCGGAGACGCAGGTCGGTGTGGGCGTGCCCATCCGCGAGGGCCAAGTCGTGCTGCGGCTGCCAGACCTGAAACGGATGCAGGTGAACACGAAGATCAACGAGTCGAAGGTACATCGCGTCCAGGAAGACATGCCGGCCACCGTCCGCCTCGAGGCGATGCCGTCGCTTGGGGAATTGGCAGGCAAGGTGGTCAAGGTGAAGGAGTATCCCGAACGCACGTCGTTTTGGAAAGCGACCAAAGAGTATTCTGTCATCGTGGAGATCCCCGACCCGCCGCGCGGGTTGCGGCCGGGTATGAACGCGGAAGTGAAAATCCACGTCGCACACCAAACCGATGTCCTGACGGTGCCCCTTGTCGCCGTCGTCGAGCGATCAGGCAAATTTCATTGTGCTCGCCGCAGCGGCGATGCCTGGGAAGTCGTGCAGGTGGAAATCGGATCGAACAACGACAAAGTCGCCGTGGTTGAATCTGGCCTGACTGAGGGCAATGAAGTCCTGCTCAATCTCAACGAGCATGCCGATAAACTGGGGCTCGTCGGGGATGACGTTTATCGAAGCGAATCGACAGACCGAGACCGATCGTGACCCAGGGGATGAAGTGCCCATGCTCCCGCGTGCGGTTGAATTCTGGCGACTCGG
>Ga0247727_10020325_pt1 | contig 10169 bp, 6 predicted proteins | sample WisWelCaveWW1625_FD_202498 | JGI IMG/M metagenome (GOLD analysis project Ga0247727, IMG submission 202498) | Biofilm microbial communities from Wishing Well Cave, Virginia, United States - WW16-25 | ecosystem: Environmental > Aquatic > Deep subsurface > Groundwater > Cave microbial mat | place... | reverse complement strand
GGGCGAGGGAATGGATTCGGCGCGCGCCGAGGAGTTCAAGAAGCGCTTCGAGGGCATGAGCGAGGAGGAGCGCAAGAAGGCCATGGAAGCCTTCCGCAACCTGCGCGGCGGCGAGGGCAGGCGCGAGGAGGGCCGAGCGCAACGCGGCAGCGAGCCGGACAAGGCCGGAGCGGGTAAAGCCGGATCAGGTAAAGGCGGATGAGGTCGACGGAAGCGCGCGCCCTGCCCCCGGTCGCCGAGCTCGAGCACGTCACGCGCACCTACCGCATGGGCGCGAACGAGGTGCGCGCGCTGGACGGGCTCTCCTTCGTGTTCGGGCGCGGTGAGTACTGGGCCGTGATGGGCAGCTCGGGTTCGGGCAAGTCGACGCTCTTGAACGTGCTCGGCTGCCTCGACCGCCCGAGCGCCGGCCGCTACCGCATCGACGGCGCCGACGTGAGCGCGCTCACGGACGACGAGCTCTCCGAGATCCGCAGTGCGAAGCTCGGCTTCGTGTTCCAGTCCTACAACCTCATCCCGCAGCTCGACGTGCTGGAGAACATCCTGGTGCCGCTCTTCTACCAGGACGAGCCGCCGGCGGGCGCCGAGCAGCGCGCGCGCGCCCTGGCCGAGCGCGTGGGTCTCGGCGATCGCCTGGCGCACCGGCCGATGGAGCTCTCGGGCGGCCAGCAGCAGCGCGTGGCCATCGCGCGCGCGCTGGTCAACGAGCCCTCGCTGATCCTGGCCGACGAGGCCACCGGCAACCTCGACAGCCACACGGCGCTCGAGATCCTGACGCTCCTGGACGAGCTGCACGCCGAGGGCAAGACGATCATCGTCGTCACGCACGAGCCCGACGTCGGCGCGCGCGCCCAGCACGTACTGCGCCTGAAGGACGGGCGCATCGAGTCGGTCGTGCGCGACCAGAACTCCGCGCCGGTCGTGGATCCTCTGCCGGACGAGACCGGAGTGCAGCGCCGATGAAGGGGCCCTCGTTCCTGCGCACGGTGCGGCTGGGCGTCTCCAGTCTGCTCCTGCACAAGCTGCGCAGCCTCCTGACCACCCTCGGCGTGCTCTTCGGTACGAGCTCGGTCATCGCCATGCTGGCGATCGGCGAGGGCGCGAGCGAGGAAGCCCAGGAGCAGATCCGCCAGCTCGGCTCGCGCAACGTGATCCTGCGCAGCGTCAAGCCGCGCGAGGACTTCGCCACCGGGCAGCAGGCCGTGCGCGTGGTCAAGTACGGCCTGACCGAGGAGGACCTGGCGCGCGTGGACGAGACCTTCCCGGCGGTGGCGCGCGTCGTGCCCGTGCGCGAGATCTACGAGGAGGTGCGCAAGGGCGAGCGCGCCATGAATCCGCGCGTGCTCGCCACGCTGCCGGTCTACCGCGACGTCACCGGACGGATCCTGGCCGAGGGCCGTTTCCTGGCGGACGCGGATCTCGCCCACACGGCCAACGTGTGCGTGCTCTCGGACGAGGTCGCACACTACCTCTTCCCGTTCGAGTCGCCGCTCGACCAGGAGATCAAGATCGGCGGCGACTACTACACCGTGGTCGGGACCCTGCTGTCGCGCGTGCGTCCCGCGAGCGACGCGGCCCCGGCCGGGAAGTCGACGTCCGAGGTCTTCATCCCGCTCGAGACCGGCCAGAAGTGGTACGGCAGCATGCAGGTCAAGCTGCGCGCCGGCAGCCGCGAGATGGAGGAGGTCGACCTGCACGAGATCGTGGTCGAGGCGAGCTCGGCCGAGGACGTGCCGCTGGTGGCCTCCGCCTGCCGCGAGATGCTGACCCGCAACCACACCCAGTCCGACTACGAGCTCGTGGTGCCGCTCGAGCTCCTGCTGCGCGCGGAAGCGACCAAGCGCATCTTCAACATCGTGCTGGGCTCGATCGCTTCGATCAGCCTGCTGGTGGGCGGCATCGGCATCATGAACGTGATGCTGGCGACCGTCACCGAGCGCACGCGCGAGATCGGCATCCGCCGCGCGCTGGGCGCGAAGCGCCGCCACATCGTGATGCAGTTCCTGGTCGAGACGGTCGTGCTCTCGGTCGGCGGCGGGTTGCTCGGCGTGGCCCTCGGCCTGGTGATCCCGGCGATTGTCGAGGCCACGGCCGACATGCGCACGATCGTGACCCCGAGCGCGCCGCTGCTCGCCTTCCTGATCTCGGCCGGCGTGGGCGTGGTCTTCGGCCTCTACCCGGCCGCCCGCGCCGCGCGCATGGACCCGGTCGAGGCCCTGCGGCACGAGTGAGGGCGTGGGCGTGAGCGCCGCGTCGTCCCGACGCGGCGCTCACGCTCACGCCCGAGCCGGAGCGTGGCGCCTTGCCCGATCACTCCGCGCCCTCGAACTCGATGTCCACGCGCTCCGGCAGGCGCAGCCGCAGCCCATCGAGCTCCACCCGCACGTCCTGTTCGAACTGCGCCAGCTCCTCCTCCGAGATCGGCAGCCGGAACTCGTACACCGAGAACTCGCCCCCCTTGGCCCCGGCGTGGTGGTGGATCGTCAGGCCGTCACCGAGCTCGCCCAGGTCCAGGTCCACGAGGTCGTGCAAGAGCTCGACCAGCTCGTCGCCCGCGTCGCCTCGCACCCTGAACCTCGCCGAGACCGCGCTTTCCGGTTCGCGCGAGAGGCCCGCACTCTCCGGTACCGACCGACCCCGCTCGCCGGCGCGCACGATCTCGATGCGCCGGATGGGGTTCCAATCCACCACGCTTCCCACTCCGATCGACGCCACGGTGACTGCCAGGCCGACCATCCCGAGGCCTCACAGAAGGAACAGCGCCAGCACGGCCGCGCAACCGCCGCCCACGCCGCGCGCGTGCCCGCGGCCGTCCGGCGCCACCACCTTGGTCACCGCCAGGGCGAAGAGCCCGAGGCACCCGAGGAATGCGACGAGGACCAGGAAGCAGAGGACCGGGAACGAGACCACGAGAGTCGTGTATTGGGATTCCGGCGCGCTCGTTTGCGCGTTCCGGGGCAGGAGAGGCAGGGCGGCGCGTTACGCGGGTTCGCGGGGCGGATTTCTGCGGCGCCCGTGTCCCGAGTCAGGGCATCGGCTACCTTGTGCGCCCTTTTTCGCGCCCACCACCGCCATGATCACCCTCGAGAGCTACGTCCTCGGCCGCTGGCAGGCCGGCAGCGGCAAACCCGAGATCCTGCGCGACCCGACCAGCGAGGAGCCGATCGCAGAGGCGAACTCGGAGGGCATCGACGTGGCGCGCGTCCTCGCCTACGGCCGCGAGACCGGCGGTCCGGCCCTGCGCGCACTGGGCTTCCAGAAGCGCGCCGAGCTCCTGCTCGCGCTCTCGAAGGCGCTCCACGCCCACCGCGACGAGCTGCTCGAGCTCTCGATCCAGAACGCCGGGACGACCCGCGGCGACGCGAAGTTCGACGTCGACGGCGCCACCGGGACGCTGGCGGCCTATGCCCAGTTCGGCAAGGAGCTGGGCGAGAAGCCCTACTTCGCCGACGGCGCTCTCACACAGCTCGGGCGCACGCCGCGCTTCTCGGGCCAGCACGTGTGGGTGCCGAAGACCGGCATCGCGGTGCACGTCAACGCCTTCAACTTCCCGGCCTGGAACCAGGGCGAGAAGATGGCCTGCGCGCTGCTCGCGGGCATGCCCGTGCTCGAGAAACCAGGCACGCCGACCGCGCTCGTCGCCTGGCGCATCGCGAGGATCGTCGTCGATTCGAAGCTGCTGCCCGAGGGTGCGTTCCAGTTCCTGTGCGGCGGCGCGCGCGACCTGGTCGAGCACCTCGGCCCGCAGGACGTGCTGGCCTTCACCGGCTCCTCGGCCACGGGCGAGAAGCTGCGCGGCGCGCGCGCCGTCGTGCGTCACAACGTGCGCGTGAACCTGGAGGCCGACTCGCTCAACGCGGCCGTGCTCGCCCCGGACGTGGCGCGCGACTCGGAGACCTACGACCAGTTCCTGGCCAACGTCGAGACCGACGTCGTGCAGAAGAGCGGGCAGAAGTGCACCGCCGTGCGGCGCGTCTTCGTGCCGAACGAACGCGTGCGCGAGGTGGCGGACGACCTGGTCGCGCGCCTCTCAAAGGTGCAGGTCGGCGATCCGCACAGTGGGGAGACGCGCATGGGCCCGCTCGCGAGCGCGCAGCAGCTCGCCGACGTGCGCGCCGGCATTGCCGCGCTGGCGAAGGAGGCCGAGATCCTGTGCGGCGGCGCGGGACCCGTGCACGCCAAGGGCTACTTCGTGGCGCCGACGCTGCTGCGCGCGAAGAACGCGGCGGGACAAGTCTTCCACGAGCTCGAGGTCTTCGGCCCGGTGGCGACGCTGCTTCCGTACTCCGGGAAGGCCGAGGACGCGGTGCACCTCGTCAACCTGGGCGGCGGCGGGTTGGTCGCGAGCGTCTACTCGAACGACAAGGCTTGGAGCGATGCCGTCGTGCTCGGGATCGCGCCCTGGCACGGGCGCGTGTGGGTCGGCTCGGACAAGACCGCCGGCCAGGCGATCGCGCCGGGCACGGTCCTGCCCGCGAGCCTGCACGGCGGTCCCGGGCGCGCCGGCGGCGGCGCGGAGCTCGGCGGCCTGCGCGGTCTCGAGCCCTACTTCCAGCGCACCGCGGTGCAGGGTTTTCAGGGGTACCTCGAGAAGCTCGGCGGCGCGTAGCGCGCGCTCTTCCCCGCCGAACGAGCGGGAAAACGGGCCCCGAATCGGGCCGGCGGCAATACACTCCGAGCTGTCCCCCCGGCGCCGTCCCGGCGTCTCCTGCTCGCCCCTGCCCTCACCCCCGAGCCCATGTCGATCGCCACCCGTCTGGCGTTGCCCGGCGTCTGTCTGTCGTACGCCCTTGCTCCTCTCGCCCAGCAGACCTCGCCGGCACCGGAGGCCTCGCAGGAGGGGTGGCTCGGCCCGCGAGCCGTGCACCACGCGCGCTTCGAGGGCGCGACCGATACCGGCTTGCTCGCCCTGCGCGCGGCCGGAGCGGTGCGCTGGGAGCTCGACTACGGCGGCTTCCTGCTGGCGGGGATCGACGAGCGCGCGAGTGGTGGCGCCGCGGCGCTGCGCGCGAGCGGCATCGAGTGGCACGACGAAGAGGACCGGATCGCGTTCGACGGTTTGGTGCTCGACGCGGCCCGGCCGCGCGAGACCCTGGCGCGCCTCGATCCGGCGGAGGCCATCGGCGATCCGCTGGATGCCAGCCTCGATCCCGACGCGGGCCTCTTCGTGCTGCAGTTCCGCGGCCCCCCGCGCGACGAGTGGCTGAGCGAGCTCGCCTCCGCCGGCGCGACGGTCGTGCAGTACGTGCCCATGAACGCCTACGTCGTGCGGATCGAGCCGCACGACGTCGGATTCTTCGCCGCGTTCGCCATGCAGCGGCCCGAGATCCAGTACCTCGGCGTCTACGAGCCGGCGTTTCGCATGAGCCCGCGCATCCGCGCCCTGGGCGCGACGGGTGCGAGCGGTGCCGCGAGCGTGACCGTGCAGCTCGTCGTCGGGCCGCACGCGGAGGCCGCGCAGCACGACCTCGAGAATCTCTCGGCGCGCGTCGTCTCGAGCACGACCGCCGGCCCCTTCCGGAACGTGCGCTGCGAGCTCGACCCGGTCTACTTCCGCTGGCTGGCCGGGCACCCGGGGGTGTTCGCGATCGAGGAGCGCGGGACGCTGCGGCGCAACTCGGTCGGCTTCCATTCTTCCGGCTCCACGGACGAGCGCCAGGGCCAGATCGTGGCCGGCAACTTCTCGGGTGCCTCGCCCAGCGGCCCGAACTATCTCGCCTGGCTGGCGGCGAAGGGCTTCACCTCCGCGCAGTTCACCACCTTCTCGGTCAACGTCGCCGACGACGCCACCTCGCTCACCGGTCACCCCGACCTCGTCTCGAGCCGCGTGGCCTTCACCCAGAATCCCACCAGCCAATCGGGGGCGCAAGGTGGGCACGGCTTCCTCAACGCGCACATCGTGGCCGGGTTGAACTCCGGCACCGGCTCGAGCGTCGAGGACGCGGGCGGCTACAACTACGGCCTCGGGATCGCGCCCTGGGCGCGCGTCGGCGCGACGGCCATCTTCGGCGCGGGCACGTTCGATCCGCCGGCCTACGAGAGCGCGGCCTACAACCTGAGCGCGCGCATCAGCAGCAACTCCTGGAGCTTCGTCGACGCCTTCAACAATCCGATCCCCGACTACGACTCGAGCGCGCAAGAGTTCGACTTCATGGTGCGGGACGCGCGCCCGGGCACGGCCGGCAACCAGGAGTACAGCGTGGTCTTCGCGGCCGGCAACGACGGCCCGACCACCAACACGGTCTCCACGCCGGGCACGGCCAAGAACATCATCACCGTGGGCGCCTCGGAGAACGACCGCCAGACGGGCACCGACGGTTGCGGCATCTCGAACTCGGGCGCCAACGACCTGCGCGACCTGATCGGCTTCTCGAGCCGCGGCCCGGTGAACAGCGCCGGCGGCGACGGGCGGCTCAAGCCCGAGATCACCGCGCCCGGCACGCACATCGAGGCCGGCGTGCCGCAGTCGAACTACGACGGCTCGTCGGTCTGCAACCAGTTCTTCCCGAGCGGGCAGACGCTGTATGGCTGGTCGAGCGGCACCAGCCACTCGACGCCCGGCGTGGCCGGCGGCTGCGCGCTCGTGCGCCAGTGGTTCTTGAATCAGAGCTTCGCGGCTCCGAGCCCGGCCATGGTCAAGGCCGTGCTGGTGGCCAGCGCCGACTACATGACCGGCGTGAACGCGAACGACACCCTGCCGAGCAACGCCCAGGGCTTCGGGCGCATGTACCTGGAGCGCGCCTTCGACGGCGTCGCGCGCCAGCTCTTCGACCAGACGACGGTGCTGGCGTCCACGGGGCAGAACTTCTCGACCAGCGGCACGGTCGCCGACCTCGGGAAGCCGCTGCGCGTCACGCTGGTGTGGACCGACGCGCCCGGGCCCACGACCGGCGCGCCCTACGTCAACAACCTCGACCTCACGGTCCAGGTCGGGGCGACTTCGTACAAGGGCAACGTGTTCTCGGGCGCGAGCTCGACCACCGGCGGCAGCGCCGACATCCGCAACAACACCGAGTCGGTCTTCCTGCCCGCGGGCACGTCGGGCTCGGTGACCGTCACCGTCAGCGCGGCCGCCATCGGCGGCGACGGCCTGCCCGGCAACGGAGACACGACCGACCAGGACTTCGCGCTGGTGGTCTACAACGTGACCAACGTGCCGCCGCCCGTGGCGGAGTTCGTCGGCAGCCCGCTCAGCGGCGTCGCGCCGCTGGTGGTGAACTTCACCAACCAGTCGACCGGCACGATCACGAGCCACGCCTGGACCTTCGGCGACGGCGGGACCTCGACCGCGGCCTCGCCGAGCCGCTCCTACACCGTGGCCGGGACGTACACGGTGGCGCTGACCGAGACGGGCCCGGGCGGCTCGAACACGCGCACGCGCACGAACTACATCGTCGTGAACGAGCCGCCTCCGGTGGCGGAATTCGTGGGTAGCCCGACCTCGGGCGTCTTGCCGCTCACGGTGAACTTCACCAATCAGTCGACCGGCGTGATCACGAGCCACGCCTGGACCTTCGGCGACGGCGGGACCTCCACCGCAGCCTCGCCGAGCTACGTCTACGCGGCGGCCGGGACGTACACGGTGGCGCTGACCGAGACGGGCCCCGGGGGCTCGAACACGCGCACGCGCACGAACTACATCGTGGTGAACGAGCCCCCGCCGGTGGCTGAGTTCGTCGGCAGCCCGCTCTCCGGAGTCCTGCCCCTGACGGTGGACTTCACGAACCAGTCGACGGGGCCGATCACGAGCCACGCCTGGACCTTCGGCGACGGCGGGACCTCGACCGCGGCCTCGCCGAGCCACGTCTACACGACGGCCGGGACGTACACCGTCGCGCTGACCGAGACAGGCCCGGGCGGCTCGGACACGCGCACGCGCACGGACTACGTCGTCGTGAGCGAACCACCGCCGGTGGCCGAGTTCGTCGGCAGCCCGATCTCGGGCGTCCTGCCCTTGACGGTGAACTTCACCAACCAGTCGACCGGCATGATCACGAGCCACGCCTGGACCTTCGGCGACGGCGGGACTTCGACCGCGGCCTTCCCGAGCCACGTCTACACGACGGCCGGGACGTACACCGTCGCGCTGACGGAAACGGGCCCGGGCGGCTCGGACACGCGCACGCGCACGGACTACGTCGTCGTGAACGAGCCCCCGCCGGTGGCCGAATTCGTCGGCAGCCCGCTCTCCGGAGTCGTGCCCCTGACTGTGGATTTCACGAACCAGTCGACGGGGCCGATCACGAGCCACGCCTGGACCTTCGGCGACGGCGGGACCTCGACCGCGGCTTCGCCGAGCCACGTCTACAGCGCGGCCGGGACGTACACGGTGGCGCTGACCGAGACGGGCCCGGGCGGCTCGGACACGCGCACGCGCACGAACTACGTCGTCGTGAACGAGCCGCCGCCGGTGGCGGAGTTCGTCGGCAGTCCGCTGGCGGGGTTGGCGCCGCTGACGGTCGACTTCACCAATCAGTCGACGGGCGTGATCACGGGCCACGCCTGGACCTTCGGCGACGGCGGGAGCTCGAGCGCGAGCTCGCCCAGCCACACCTACACCACCGGCGGGACCTACACGGTCGCGCTGACCGAGACCGGGCCGGGCGGCGCGAGCACGCGCACGCGCACGGACTACGTGGTGGTGAGCGAGCCGCCGCCGGTGGCCGAGTTCGAGGGCAGCCCGCTCCTCGGTGTCGCGCCGCTCCTCGTCGACTTCACCAGCCAGTCGACGGGCGCGATCACGAGCCACGCCTGGAACTTCGGCGACGGCGGCACTTCGAGCGACGCCTCGCCGAGCCACACCTACGCCGCCGCCGGGACGTACACGGTCGCGCTGACGGAGACCGGGCCCGGCGGTTCCGACACGCGCACGCGCGTCGACTACGTGGTGGTGAACGACCCGCCGCCGGTGGCGGACTTCGGCTTCAGCCCGGCGAGCGGTCTGGCGCCGCTCCTGGTCGACTTCAGCGACCTCTCGAGCGGTCCGATCACGAGCTGGGCCTGGGACTTCGGCGATGGCGCGAGCTCGACCCTCCCCAGCCCGAGCCACGTCTACGCACTGGCGGGCCTGTACACGGTCTCCCTGCTCGTCACGGGTCCGGGGGGCACGGACTCGAAGACCGTGATCGACGCCGTCGACGCGCACCCCGGTCCGACCCTCCTGCCGCTGCCGCACGTGTGGCCCCACCCCGGCCCTCCGCCGGTTCCGCTGACCTGGTCGCCACCGAGCGGCGGCCCGAGCGCGTCTCCGGTCGCGGAACCGCTGCGTGCGGCTGCCTTCGCCTTCCTTCGCGCGACGCGTCCCGAGCTCCTCCCGTGGTTCCTGTCCTCGGCCCGTCCCGCGGCCGCGCGCGCAGCGCGCGCCACGCCGGTGCGCGACCTTCCGCGCGAGCGCGTGCTCGAGGGAGTCTCAGCCGCCACGCGTAGCGTGATCCTCGGTCTCTGACGAGGGCATCAGCGCGGTTCCGACTCGTCGTCGTCCGCCTCGCCGCCGTAACCCAGGGCTCGCATCTGGGCCTGCTCCGCGGGCGAGGGCTCCTCGATCCGGAGGGCGCGTGGATACGTGTCGCCGGGGAGCCCTGCCAGCGCGCGAAGCTCTTCGAAGCGCTTCCGATCCCCGGGCACGGGAGCGAGCTCGTCCGGATCGTGCTCCAGATCCATCGCCAGACGAAGGCCCTTCGGACCGACGACGATCTTCTCTGGCCAGCGCAGCACGAAGGCGTCGGGCAGTTTCATTCCGGAGATCACGCGTCCTTCCGGGAGCGGACCGAAGAGCGAACTTCCCGGTAGCCGCGTGTCGGCCGGCAGTCCGCACACCGCCAGGATCGTGGGGACGAGGTCGCCCAGGTGCACGACCTCGCGCACGCGCGTGCCCGCCAGCGCTCCCGAAGGATGGCGCACGAGCAGCGGGACGTGCAGCCCCTCCTGGTAGAACTCCCCGTGGCGGTCGAGCCTGCCTCGCTGGCCGAGAGCCTCGCCGTGGTCCGAGGTGACGATCGTCAGCGCTCGTTCCAGGAGTCCGCGGCGCTCGAGCTCGCCGAACCACAGCGCGATCTGGTCGTCCACCTGGCGGATGCCGCCGTCGTAGGTCGCGACGAGGGTCTCGAGCTCCGCCGCGTTCACCAGGCCGGGCGTCTCCCAGAGCTTCTCGGCCGGGATCTCGGGCAGCC
>Ga0247727_10020324_pt1 | contig 10169 bp, 14 predicted proteins | sample WisWelCaveWW1625_FD_202498 | JGI IMG/M metagenome (GOLD analysis project Ga0247727, IMG submission 202498) | Biofilm microbial communities from Wishing Well Cave, Virginia, United States - WW16-25 | ecosystem: Environmental > Aquatic > Deep subsurface > Groundwater > Cave microbial mat | place... | reverse complement strand
CGGCATCCAACAAGATGTTTTCGCTGACCGCGCATGGGGTTGCCGAGGCTCAAAGGTTGCTGGCCATCGAGAAGGGTAGGCCCACTCCTTCTGAGCCAAGGCACCGACTGGAAAGAGACGCTCAGATCGAGGTAGAGAGGATCAAACAACTGGAGGGCTTCAGGCTTTTTCTGGCAGGCAAGCGCGAGGACGTCATTGATTCCGATCTTTTCGAGTATTTGGGAGTCAGTGTTCGCAGCACGAAAAACGACTTCATCGGGCGCCTCGAGACGATGAAGTCCGCCATCGCAGCGGTTTCGAGTTCCGGCCTCAAAGAGCCGGTTCTGGTCGCCGCTTGCGAGTTCCACGATTTCCTGATGAACCGTTTTGCCCAAGAGATTGCGTCCAAGAGCGGTCGACAAGTGCCCGTCGAAAGGGGAGGGTAGCGGCCATGGAACTGGCGGTCTCGATTATTGAGGAACGCAACGTCATCGACGATCATCTGCTCGATATCATCGGCAATGAGTTCAAGTTCAGCCATGAGAAGGGCCTGCCCGAGTGGATCAAGAACTCGGTGGACGCCTATATCCGCCGCGACTCCCCTGTGCCAGATGATGAGCAGCACATCGTTCTTCATTTCAAAGACGGATCGAAGCGCGAGCCCGCTACATTCGAATGCGTTGACTTTTGCGGCATGACCTCCGAGGACATCGACAAGGCTTTGAAACGTTGGGGCGATCCGAAAGCCGCTTCACGCGGCTTGAATAGGCGCGTGTTCGGGGGCCACGGAAACGGCGGCAAATTCTATATGCGTCAGATGTTCGAGCGGTCGTACTTCATCACTTACCGCAGCGGAAGACTGAACATTTTCGGGTTCAACGAGCACCGAAAGTACGGATTTGCTCGCGGATTCAGAGACAAAGCCTGCTCACCGAAGGAGGCATGCGGGCTGGCCGGGATCGATGAACTTCCGCTCCCGGAAGGTGTGGTGCAGCAAATCCTCAGCGGCGAAACCGGGTTCACCGTGGTTCGCGGCATTCGGCCAGACAAAATTAAAAGTGCCATCCCAGTGGGGAGACTCTGCGAGAAGGTTCGATTCCATCCCCAAGCGAGAAAGATCGTTCAGCGCAAGCCTATCCAGGTCCTGCATAACGGCCAGCCGGCTCTGGAAAGGTTGAAGGGTGAACGCATCGAGTTGCGCTCCGGATTCGAGAACCTACCGCTAGCGCCGATTCCTACTAACCTGCCGTATGAAGAGGACGGTCAGATCGAGGAGATTGAGTTTGCAAATACGAAATACCTTGCTGGCCATCTGAAACTTATGGTTGCGAAAGAACCCTTCGGAAGAAACAGCCGGATTTCGGAACTGAACTGCATCGACGTACTCGGCGAGATCGGTGTCATCGCTTCATACCGGATACATGAGCTTCCGCACCTTAAGCAGTATGCTCAGGCCGAGTTCATCTTCGGCGAATGCTACTGCCCCATATTGGAAGACCCCGACGCAGATTGTGTGAAAAACGACCGCGAAAAACTGATAGACGGCCCCAAGACTCGGGCCCTCCTCCGCTGGATAGCGGAGAAGGTGGACGAGATTGGCAAGGAGATAGAGAGGGAAGAAGCAAAGGACAGGAAACTACAAAACCTAAAGCTGACCGACGAATTCAACAAGATTCTGAACACCTGGAAAAATCAATTCATGGACAAGCTTCTGGGCGAGGTACTGGGAGGGCCTGGAATCGGGGCGACTGCCGGGGGGTCGGGTCAGGACGGTACGGGGGGCGGCGCAAGGGCGAAGTCTGCGACCAAGGGCAGGACTGGCGGTGAGGGTCAGGCAAAAGGAGGCGGCGAGGGCGATCAGCAAAAGAAAGGCCAGCGTTCTCCGACCGTACTTCTTTCCAGCTTCAACCCCGACCCTTTCGGCAACGGTGAGCCGCTTCATCTGAGCCCACGCCACAGCCCCGTTTACCAACGACCGATAGACGTTGAGCACGGCATCTATTGGATAAACACATCGAGACCGCTTGCCCAGGCAATCATTGATCGCCATGGTGCAGAGTCAGCCCGCTGGCGGGAATACCACTTTCAACGATTCGTGGACATCATCGTGATGGAGGCGCTGCACACGATGGAAAAGAAAGGCATGGAATTAACGTTCGACCTTGTGGAGAACAAAATCAATGACGTAGTGAAGACCGTCCACGACAACGCTTTGCAAAACTTGAGTCCTTTCCTGCTGTAGTCAGGTGACGCCGAGTTTTTCTCGCGGGCGTGGCCGTCGGCACGTTCAGCGCCAATGACTGCCACGCTCGTTTCTTTTTACAGCCATTCAGCTTTTCTGCGTGTCTCACGAACTGGTCTCCGAATTGCTCGGCCAAGATGGGCGGGACGGCGTTTCCGATCTGCCTCGTGATCTGCCGGAGGCCGCCGTAGAACATATAGGAGCCATCGAAACCCTGAAGCGCCGCCGCCTCTCTCGCAGAGATCGCCCTGTGCTGTTCGGGATGGCCATATCTGCCATTCGAGATGCTCGTGCACTTGGTGGTTAGTGTCGGGGCGGGAGCATCCCACCGCAGTCGGCCATACACATCAGGGTGCCCATCGTGCGCCTTGTGGCAATCGAGAACGAGGGCGGAAGGCCAATCGGCCCGGCTACCCCCGTCCAGGGGCGTGGACCGCAATCGCTCAAGATTCTTGTCGGCGAGCAGCGCAGCGATGTGATTCGGCACGGTCGGATGCTCTTCGCCTGCCTTGAGCGGCGGGTACTTGGAGATTGCATCCCGTACAGTCACGAAGGGGAGAAGGCCGGGCTCGTCCCCACGCGATCGGTCTGGCCACGGTGCCTCACCGTGTATCGACGCGGTAAGCACAAGCCGATTCCTGTGCTGCGGTACTCCGTACCGTGCGGCGTCAATCACTCCGAATCTGACCTTGTACCGAAGGGTGCGCAGAGTGTGCAGGAGACGTCGAAAGGCGCTGAAGCCCGGCACCTTTCGCAGCCCGGGAACGTTCTCAATCAGCAGAAAATCGGGCCGCAGCTCTCGGACATGCCGCTCTACGTGGCGAAGCACAGCCCGATCATCCGCTTCGTGACGCTTTCGGTTCTGAGACGAGAAGGGTTGGCAAGGGGCGCAAGCAGCCAAAAGTAGAAAATCGTCCTCATCAATCGGGGTCGCATGTGAAAGCAACGCCCGCGCCGACAGCTTGCGGACATCATCCGCGAGGAATTTCGCGGATGGATTATTCTGCGTGTACGTCAACCGGCAGTCTTCATCCTTGTCCAGCCCAACCGCGACCCTGATTCCTGCCTTTCGAAGGCCGTAGGTTACGCCCCCAGCCCCGCAGAAAATGTCCAGCGCGACAATCGGCATGATTACGTGTTGCGTCTCCTCGCTGCGATGGCTTTCCTCACTCTCATTGCGCACCGTTCGGGGAACCGCAGAATCTGGTGCTCCCAGAACCGGAGAACCGTCCAATCCTCTTCTCTGAGGCGGCGATTCACTTGGCGGTCACGCCGCATGTTGCTGAGAATCTTCGGAACCCAGAAAGACCGGTTACGGCGGATCCCCATTTGCCTCACCTTCCAGTTGTACCCATGCCAGAAGTGGCTGTCGCAAAAGACCGCAACCCTCGCTCGCGGGAAAACAAAATCCGGTCGGCCAAACATCACGGGGTGCTTCTTCGGCCTAAGGCCCGCGCGGCGCAGACCCTCCTCCATAACTCGTTCGATCTCTGAGCCAGTGCTCCGCACACGCGACATGTTGTAGCTGATTTGTGCTTTGGTTCGCCTGCGCCTCCGCCGCGCCTGTGCTTTCATCAGAGCATCGCCATCGTATTACATTGATTCCGTCGTCGTCCGGATTGTACACAGCCGCTTCCATAGAATGAACACCTAATCTGCGCGAGACCATTCGGTTGCCGCCCAAAAGGTGGGTGAGAACGCGGGGCAGAATTAAGAACAGCGGTGAAGTTTCCCTGCTTCCAAAATGATTGACCAGTTTTCAAGCTTTTCCCCGGTAAACTTGCGGGCGAAATGTACGATCCGTGAACTTCGAGGATGCGCGACAGTCTAGCGTTGCGGCATGCAATTTGTGACGTGCTAGAACCCCTTTGGCTTCCGCCGTGCGCTCGTGCCGGGCGTTGTGAATGCGACTCCAAACGCAACACGGGGGCAGCTGCTAGAATCCAGGCACGGAGGAAAAGGCCCAATGCCGAAACGAGAACCAAAGCACAAGCTCCATCCCAAAATCAGCGGCGACGTAATCGGAGTGTTCCAAGGTCTTACAATCTACGGAAAGCTACACAAAGCAAAGCGTTACGGTAAGAACCGCATTTGGATTCAGATCCGTCAGGACAAAGCCAAGCGGTTCCGCGTATCGGAGTGCTTGAGCTACGCACGCGCGGTAGATGTCCAGTTCGCGGAAGATTAACTGACTCTTTCACGAACGGCGAGCCTGGCCATGCTGGTGGGGCTGGGGAGATTCGAACTCCCGGCCACAGGTTTAGGAAACCCGTGCTCTATCCATCTGAGCTACAGCCCCACATGCCGATGCCGCCAGTGTAGCCCGAACCTTTACGAAGGGCTAGGCAAGAACTAGCGCCAAATGGGAGGTCCAATCCCCAGGCACGGCCATTTTCCAACCTCCGCAGACTACTGGCCGACTCAGGTTGGGGGCTGCGCACGAAAGCATGGAGTGTCTGATTGTTCTCGCTTGCGCTAGAATCTCAGCCCCATGAAGGCGGCCACGCAGCTCCGTCTTGGAACGTCGGCCTTCACTGCCGCAGGATGGCCCGGCAGCTTCTATCCCGAGAGTCTCAAGCCTGCGGAGTACCTGAGTTACTACGCGCAGCACTTCGATACCGTCGAAGTGGACAGCACGTTTTACCGCACCCCGAGCGCGAGCATGGTCAAGAACTGGTACGCGCGGACGCCGAAGGGTTTTCTGTTTGCGGCCAAGGTGCCACAGACAATTACGCACGAAAAGGTGCTCGAAGACAGCAACGGGGAGATGAAGGGCTTCCTCTCCACGATGGACCTGCTCGGAGAAAAGCTGGGGCCGCTGCTGATTCAATTTCCCTACTTCAACAAGAAGGCACTTCCCAGCGTGAAGGACTTCCTCTTGCGACTGAAGCCGTTTCTTGCGAAGCTGCCGAGGGGGCAGCGGTTCGCTGTAGAGGTGAGGAACAAGAATTGGCTGGGTGCAGAGCTGTACGACGTGCTGCGGCAGCGAGGCGTGGCCCTAGCGTTGATTGACCATCCGTGGATGCCGCGTCCGACGGAGATTCTGGCGAAGGGCGACCCGATTACTGCGGACTTCACCTATATCCGTTGGCTGGGCGACCGCAGAGGCATCGAGAAAGAGACGAAGAGTTGGGACAAGACCATCGTCAACCGCCGACGAGAGCTAGAGGAGTGGGTGGAGGCGTGCAGAAACTTCAACCAGCGCAGCATCTCGATCTTCGCATTCGCCAACAATCACTACGCGGGGCACGCGCCAGCCACAGTGCGCCTGTTTTGGGAGCTGTGGCGAAAGAAATGAACGCCTGAGAGTTTACTTGCTATGGCCTTCGCGGTCGCCAGGTGTCCTCAGTGCTCCCTCCAATTCCGACTGCTCTGGAGAAAGCGGAAGCACAGGGAGAAGCCACCCCTCTCAACAGTTGTTCATTTGACCTGTCCTGATTGTGGGCAGAGTTTCGAGCGAACGGGCGCACAGCTAATCTATTTCAGTGTGGGAAGGGAATACTTTCCGAAGGCGGCTGAAGTAGAGGTAGATATTTGAAATGGAGTGCCGGCTGGGCGCAAAGATACACGGTCAAACTGTCTAGGCGTGGGTACCAAGATTCCAAGCGCCGAGCTGTCTGAAATGAGCCCCGCCTTGCGACGCACTTTAATCGCAGTCTTACTTACCGCTAGGGTATATGATTCTGCCTATGGTGATTGGAGCGCGTATTTGCGCCATACGTCAGGAGAGGGGTCTTACTCAGACTGCAGTCGGGGAGTGTACCGGCATCAGGCGTGCGTATGTTTCCCGTGTCGAACACGATTTTATCGTCCCATCGTTTGAGACCCTTGAAAGACTGGCACGAGGCCTCGAAGTTCCGCTCTACCGGCTGTTCTATGATGGGCCGGAGCCATACCCGGTTAGTCAGGCTCCAGCAATGGTTTGGGGCGAATCCTCCGCCAAGGATCGGGCTTATTGGAAGCGAATCTGTAGGTATTGTGAACGCATGGGCGAGTTTGACCGGCAACTTCTGCTTTCTGTAGCGGCACGGATGGCTCGCCGCAGGCGATGAATGGTTCTCCACTGTGCGATTCGTCCTACCGGCTGGGCGCAACAGCACCCCGCATCGAGCGAAAACTGAGGCTCCAAATTCCCGACGCGACCCGTGGAACACTGTCCCAGCACCACTCAGGACGTCTTCTCCAAGATTGCCGTCACTTTGGCGTCTGTGCCAGAAAGCACGGAGAGCTCCCTTATCCACTCCTTGTATCCTGGCATCACGACTCGAATCGTGTGCTTTCCTGGTGTGAGCTTGAGCGCGGTCGGTGCATTACCGACGAATGCGCCGTCAACAAACACCTCTGCATTTTCTGGGTTCGCAGTCACCTGTACAGTGACTAGCTCCGTTGGCCCAGCAGACTTTTCGGTCTCCTTGCCCTTCGCAACTGTTGTCTCAACCCCAACAGGAACGTACTTGCGGTCTTCCTCGGCGACAGCGACCGGTGCCCCGGTCGCCCCCCGCAAAGCAACCAGGATCGCTCGGTAGTTGTCTTTGTGCCCTTGCAGCAGGAGCGCTGATTTTTTGTTGTCAGCCGTCGTGTACTCGATGCCGATGAAGTGGAGCCGCGTCTTGTGGAAAAGGCCGAACAGAGCGACTAGGCTGATTAGACTCAAGGCGATCATTGTGCCAGTGCGGCGGTGTGCCTCTTGGCCGTAGCTTAGGCCGGTAACCCACGAAGGAAGTATTTCGATGGTTTGACCGTCCTTAAGCCGGAGTGTGATCATCTCGGATGTGACCGTTAAATGGTTGTCCCAAGCTTTCGGGTCCACCTTGGTCTGCAAAGTCCCGCCGTTGTAACGCACCTTGTTCCACGTATTGCCCTGTGCTCCCGCGGCGAGCGCCGAGCACAGCACTAGAGCCACGAGCTGGCGTACCATTTGCATGTGGTTGCACCTCCGGGTGTTTCTCGGAGTGGTTTGGTACGACGGAGTAAACACCTCTTACGACGCAGAGTCAACTAGGATGCTGATCGGGGCACGCCTGCGCGCCATACGCCAGCGGAAGGGCCTGACTCACGCGGCCATATTCCCCCTCTCCGTTCCTCGTCCTGCGCTCGCACACTCGCTTCGCTCGTACCCGTAACCGCTCGCTTGGACTATACCCCGGCCCTGTTTGAACGCGCGGAGCTACCGTGCCCCCCGGCTGAGCGCATGGGCACGCCCATGTCCACACATAGGCGGAGGCACTATTGTCCAAGGGCAGGCAGAGCAAGGGTCTACTGAATCGGTCGAAAGCTCACCTTCGTGTCTTGCTTGAGTGTCTTGATGCGTTTCTCCAACTCGCCTCGGTCCAACACTCCCGTCTCAGCCAATAGCTCAACTAACGCCTCCACGACGATCATGTTCGTGTAGGCCAACTCCTCAAAGGACAACTTCATTCGACCTGTCTTAAGGGCTTCCTGCATCTGCCCTCCCATCCTCGGTTAAGAAACGCTTGACGTGTGTTCTCTATTCGGGATAGAAGCATGGCAGTAAATATACACTCGGGGGTGGGAACCACATATGAAAAGAATTGATCACATTCGCGGCCTTGGGTTGCTGGTCCTCGTATGCGGGCTAGCAATTGGCTCATCACCGGTACATCCACGACCTGCTCCACAACCGGCGGAAGGAGTCTTCGTTCGAGTCGTGGACACAGGCCCCGGCCTTTGCGCCGTGGTGCGGATGCCCGGCCCGCTGTTCATGGTGTATGACGCAGGTGATTTCACGGCTTCAGGCAGCTCGCGATGTTTCGAGGGGATTTCAGAAGTTATCCCTGAAGATTCTCCGATTGAACTCCTCGTTCTCAGTCACTCCGATGCCGATCATCTGGGCGCTGTGGACCGCATTCTGGACCGACATCGAGTCAAAAGAATCCTCCATGGCGGGATGGTGCGCTCAACTACTACCTGGCGCAATGCAGATGCGGCAATCAACCGAGAAAGAGATAGTGAGGGCGCATTGGATATCAATCTCAAACAGGTTGAATTCCCCCCTGGAGCAACCTACCGGCTCGGAGAAGTCTTTGCCACAATGTTGAGTGGCTTCCATGAACCACCCGCTGGTTGGGACATTCAGAATGAAAGCGAACGCAGAAATGCGGGAAGCATTGTCATCCGGCTTAAGTACCGCAACAGGGCCATTCTGTTTGCGGGTGACGCGGTGGGTCGTCACATTGACGATCCCTCGGACAAGCTGATTGCGACTGAGAAATTCGTCGTCGAGATGTCGGAGGTTTTGCCGGTCCAAGCGGATGTTCTCATTGTCCCTCACCACGGGGCAGACAACGGAAGCTCAGAAGCGTTCATCCGAGCCGTCAATCCTACATTCGTGGTGTTCTCCGCAGGGCATAAACACCAGCATCCACGAGCTTCGGCGGCTCAGCGGTATATCGCCAACGGAATTCCAGTGAACCGAATGTTCCGTACAGACCTAGGCGATGACGAAGGTTCAAAAGAGTGGAGCCACGGACGGGTCGCCGGGCACTCCGACCCGGTTGGTGATGACGATGTGGATATTCTCATTCGACCAGACGGAAGCGTTGAGGTTAAGTATCGTCAAACTCCCTAGAAATTGCTCGCAATGTGCAGGTGGAAAATGAGGACCCGACTTCTGGCACTTGTCCTTTCTTGTCTCCTCGCTGTAGTGGCGGCCACTCCGCACGGTGGAAAGACTGATTCCCTTGGCTGCCACAACGACCACAAGCAGGGTGGCTACCATTGTCACCAAGGACCCCTTGCAGGGCGATCCTTCGCATCGAAGGCCGACGCACTAAAGGAGTTGAATAAGCAGCAATCGCCGAGTCCGCCACCGAAGGAGCAGACCATCCCGCCGTCCAAGGCGTCGCAATCACAGTCGCAGACGGATCAGGAAGAAAGAACCGTTTACCTCACGCGGACTGGAGCGAAATATCATGGCCCGAATTGCTCCTACCTGCGACAAAGCAGAATTCCCATTTCGCTCAAGGAAGCTCGCAAGCAGGGCTATACGGCGTGTTCGAGGTGCGGCGGGAGGTAGCCAGGGATGATGATTGTAGGTGCCCAAAAGACTTTCCTTTACGGCCTTGTACTTCTGCTTGCTTTGACAACCCGCCCGACTCTCCAATCACCGACTGGAGCAGTTGTCAGTATGACCTTGACCGCGTTCGCAGGTCTGCTCGGGACGCAGTAGCATGGGACGAAGAGATGTCAATAGTATCGTTCATCAGGAATCCACTCGGAATTCGGAAGGACTACATCGAAACAAAAAAAGCAAAACTCGAAGTCAAGAAACTTGAAGAGGAGTCGCGGAGCATCGAAAAAGCCGACCTTGAAGACGTCAAGAAGTACGACCCAAAGGTACAGAAGCTAGTCCGCAAAATAGAGGAGTTTGCCGAAATCAGCAAGAGCGTCAATACAATTCGTCTTCTCGTTCCGATTGCCATCCTGGCCTTCATAGTGTTTCTGCTTATTTCCTTCTTGAGAGGTTGTCCCAGCTTCCGGTAAAGAAGTCCAAACAAGCACTGCGATTCGACAACCTCGGCGCATTCGTGTTATGCGCCCGATCCTGCGGGGAATGGTGGGGCTGGGGAGATTCGAACTCCCGGCCACAGGTTTAGGAAACCCGTGCTCTATCCATCTGAGCTACAGCCCCACGTGCCGATGCCGCCAGTGTAGCCCGAACCTTTATGCAGGGCTAGGCAAGAACTGGCGTCCAATCGTGAAAGAAAGTATGACACTTTTATGACACTCGACCCTTTTCTGGCTCTCTCGGAGAAACGCAACGTGCGGATAACTCATACAAATTAAAAGAGAAAACACCGACTGCGCTACTACCGCCAATTGACCGACACGCGGTTTAGGAAACCGCTGCTCTATCCATCTGAGCTACAGGCCCGCAAGAGGCATTCTAATACGGCTGAGGTAAAAATAGGGGTGCGGGAGTTGAGTG
>Ga0247727_10020323_pt1 | contig 10169 bp, 10 predicted proteins | sample WisWelCaveWW1625_FD_202498 | JGI IMG/M metagenome (GOLD analysis project Ga0247727, IMG submission 202498) | Biofilm microbial communities from Wishing Well Cave, Virginia, United States - WW16-25 | ecosystem: Environmental > Aquatic > Deep subsurface > Groundwater > Cave microbial mat | place... | reverse complement strand
GCGCAGTCGGCTGCGCCTGCCCGCCGTGCATGCACATCACCGTCGCGCCAAGATGAACGAAGAAACCTGGCATAACATATTCTCCATTGCAGACTGGAAGTCTGCGCTACGTAATTACCAAAGCGCCTAAATTAATATTCACTGTTGGGCCGTTCAGTGTGATCGTCGCGCCTTTCCCATTCGAAATCGTAATGCCGATATCATTCACCGAAATGAGCGCGCCGGTCGTGGTTTTCAGCAAAATGCCGCCGGTCGGGCCTGGCACGTCGCTAATCATGATGGTGTTCTGTCCCTGTGTTTGCAGGACAATGTTCGGTATCGCCGGCGGAGCGGCCAAGGCCAATGCCGGAACCTCGGCGACGAGGCCGTACCAGCAGCCGGACCAAATCGGATAATCCGGATCTCCTTGCTCAAACTCCACCCATACACCGGTGCCGATTTGCGGCAAAGCCCACACGCCCATTTGCTTGCCGGTTGCCGGAAAACAAGGCATCGCCCAGCTTGAAAGCATAATGTTCGACACATCCGGCACAATCGCCTGAATGCGGCCGAGCTGTTGCGGGTCAATATTGTTGATTACGGTGCCGCGATACTTGCCGTAAAACTTTTTGGCCTCGTTCATGCTGGAACTCTCGAAAGTGTGGAAACCAAGCCATTGCGGGCGAGCGTGAAATTTTGTTTATACTCACCGCGTTTGAGGTTATGCGTCACACTTTTGACGTAATACAAGCCCTCAAAAGCCATCCCGGCGCCGCGCACGCCGACGAGCTGGCGCGCTTTGAGGATGCGGCCATAGCGCAAAACATCAAGGCTGCCCGAAGCCGTCACGACATCGGCGGTTTGGGCCGCTTTGGCCAAGCCGATCAATAATCCCCGTACCGGACTATATTTCGCCGTTTCGTCGATGATGCGGAATTGTTTCGGCAGCGGCGGAATCAAGCCTAATGGCGGGTTGAGCGGTGTTATATCCGGGATGGGAATCGGAATCGGCACTTTGGTTTCTTGATTCTGAATCAGCACGATGGGCAAAGCTTTCGACTCGCCACTGAAATTGAAGCTCAGAGACTCCACGTTGGTGTGGGCATCCATGTTGATGTTTAATGCCGGCTGCGGAACGCCGATTTTAAGCTCCGGGCCCCAATAAGCGCGATTCATGCCGGGTTGCGGGCCGGGGTCAATATAAAAAACGTAACCGACTTGATCGGCAAGATGCTTGATATAGCTCAGATCCGTTCCTCTTTGCACCGGAATGCGATCGACCGGAATCGGGATATCGATCAACACACTCGGGATCACCATCGGCACGATTCCCAGAAAAGCGTATTTCGCCAGCATCACGAGCACCCGCAGCTCCGGCGGCATGGCCGGAAAAAGAAAGCCGCTGAAATCGATATAATCCATCACTGCGGTCAAGTCTTTGCCTTTGATGGTCAAAGTCGAGTGGCTGGCATCGCTGCCCGGCGAAACGTCATGGTCCGTCATGACCCCGTCGACAAGCACTTCGGACATGCCATTGACCGTGACGACGATGACAACACGAATCAGCGGAAGCGAGGCGCCGCCGGCCAAAAGAAAAATGGTATGCAAGGCCGAGCGATTGCTCAGAGTAAACGCCAATTCGAAACCGCTCGCCGTTTCTCCCGAAGTAGTAACCACTTTGACGCTCGTGAGAGCATCAAGCACTTCTTGCGAGACCGGAATCGGCACAGCCGGACCGATCATCAAGGTGAGATGAATTCCCTTAGCCATTTTGCGTTCCCGGTATTCCTTCCGGCAGCGTAATGCGCAGCTTGCGACCGACCGTTTCCGCCAACTCCTCCGGCCGGATCGCGTTGTTGGCGTCGCACAATTGCCAGAACAGTTCAGGGTCGCCGATGTATTGCGCCGCGAGATTATCCAGGCGATCACCCTGAGTGACCGTATGTTCCTGGAGCAGAGCAAACCGTTCCGCCGGCGGCACGAAGCGCCGGCGCAAATAAGCGAGGGTTCTTCCGTCCGCGGTTTCCAACATCACGATATCGAGGCCATGATACCGGCTGTTGGGAGGGAAGAGCGTATTTTTTAGCGCAACCGGCTGCAAGAGTGTTTGCAACGGATCGTTCATGGAATTCCTCCAATGCCCAGCGGGCTGAAAGTTCCGGTCGGGCTTTTAGCTGACAAGCTTTCTTTTTGCTGCAAGTAGCTCATAAATAAGCTGCCGGCTTTATGATTGAATCCGACATCATTGACGTTCAATACGCGCATGCCTAAACTCACTTTGGCGCGAATCGGATTGAGCTTGGTGTCGAAAGCCTCTTCAGTGACACTGAAATCGGTCAAGCGCACTGGCAGAATGCGGCTCTTGCTCCAAATGAACAACGCCAGCGGCGCTTCCATCGGCACGATCTCCAACGTCCCGGCTTGCGCCAGCCCGTTGTTGGATTGCAATTGGCCGCTGGTGGGATAGATGATCGTCTCCAGCGCCGCGAGCTGTGGATGAATGCCGAATTGCACGGCGTTAGGATTTTTATCCGGAAACTCCAATTGATCGGTCGCATCGATCTCCGCGTCCAGCTTGATGGTCTCGACCGGCGGGCCTTTGAGGCGCAACACTTCCGAGCGATCGCCGCTCTCGCCTATGCTTTGCACTTGCAGCGTACGGCTGAGCGTGTCCGGATTGTATTGCAGCACGATGATGCGTTTCACCGCGCTGCTATCCGGGTCAATTAAGACGATGCCGCCTTTGAGCAGTTTGGGAGAGCCGGGAAATGTGGTCATGAATTTGTACCTACATTTAACATCAATTCTAACGGATTTTCATTATTCATCTTCCACTCTACTTTTTGTCGCCAGTTTTGGGAACAGGCGGCACCTCGGTTAAGACTCCGCTCTTCTTCAAACCCGGCGCGATATCTTTCGCAAACTTCTCTTTAGACGGCGATTCCAAGCCAGCCGGAACCTTTTGCACCTCCCCGGTCGTGATGTGTAGCGCGTCCTTGCTCCCCGGCGGCGTATATTTGCCCGCTCTGAAATTACGAATCACGAAAAAGGATCCCAAATCGTCTTTTCGGTCAAACTTGTAACGCTGATGGCAAACCACACTGCATTCGTCTTTGCCGCTGCCTTCCAACAAACTTTGCGGGTGACGAGTCCGATGTCTATCAAGGAAAGTATCGGGCCCATCCTTGACCATCTTGCCCGACTCTGGATCACCGGCCTCGCCATATCTGTCGAAATCGAGACATTTGCTTTCCGTACAGAAACCCTCGGTGCGTAGCTCTGAAAAACGAGCCGGACAGGTATTTGCTACTTCGGTTAGGTATTCTTTGACACAATGCCCTTTGTAGTTGTCCGAAGGCGTCACCTGCATAAGCGTGGTCGAACCGATATAGGTCCGCCATTTCTGTTTTAACTCATCGCTCTTCAGATCGGCATGGCCAAAAGGCTTGGCCTCTTTTAGATTGATTCCAGTTGGCTTTTTTCGCTGGATGATAGGAGCCGAAGGCTGTAAATGAACGCTCGCGCTGCCGCCATTGGCCAATTCACCAGCCCCTCGGTTTGCCTCTTCTTCATATTGATCACTCTCCGAGCTACTGAGCGACAAAGCCTGAGGGAACAAATTCGATAAACTACTTTGTTGCACGACATGCGTCAGTTCATGCGCCAGCAAGCGTTGACCCGCCGCGGTCTGTAGAGCATACTGGCCATTTCCAAAAACAACATTCTTTCCAACCGTATAGGCCAACGCATTTACCGCTTTTGCCGAATCTGCGGCCTTCGCATCTGTATGCACACGCACGTGGCTGAAGTCATGACCGAAGCGCGGCTCCATAAATGCGCGCATGGTCGCATCCAACGGCTGCCCGGATGAGCGTAAAACTTCGTGTACGATCGGCGGAATAGAACCAGGCTCACTGCCTTGCGCCGCGCGGCGTTGGAGTTTTTTCTTTTTACACTCATCACACTCGCCGCCGGCATGTTGGTTGCAAGCGCATTGGCGCTGCAAGAGCATACCGGATTCGCGGCGAGATACTGAGGGCCGCATGAGAGTTGAATGCATAGGATATGGACTCGGGCATTATGCGAAAATGCAAATTTAATTTCTATCCTTATCTTTCGGAGAATTCGCATACAGCAATTCTTGTTGTTTCATGCCGGCAGACCCGGCATTAAGCCAAAGATGTCGCCAATGAAACTGGCATAACACTCGGCGTGCCGGAAATTGCCCCCGGATCCGCGCGCGCCATGAATGACGTTTTCCCAAATGATGTGGTGGTGTGAACGCCACAGGCGCATTGACCCTGTAATCTGCCAGCCTTGAACGGCGCTGATGATGGCGACAACTGTTTGGTTTTCGTTGTTGTCTCACAATTCATAGATTTGGATTTTCAAAAAGGAGACGTCCTGCAAATCGGCTCGCCAGATGCCTTTTCTATTTCTTATAAGGCTTGGTTAATTGCAATACCATCGGTGTTCCCGACATACCTTGACTGATGATGCCGCCTTCGGTGTCTACCTCTGGATAAATCTGCTTGGGTCGCAATACTCCCGTCAGCTTTACCTTTTTGCCAACCATGTCATCGTCCCATTCGTCCATTCCCTCTATATAAACGGGCGTATCCTCATCAATCATCAACACGGCTCCCGCTTTGGCGTTATATGCTTTTCCAGAGACCGTCTTCTCCTGTTCTTGAGATGCGGCTGTTCTCTCTTTGTCCGTCATAACTTACCTCTTATGTCAATGTTGGAACTCCCACACAAAAGACCTGTTCATTGAAATCCTGCAAGGGTCTTGAGTAATACTGCAGATTGCTTTCGTAAACTTTCATAGGTTCATTAGGGTTCTCGAGATGACATTGCGGTCCGGAAATCGTCGGTTCGCAATGATTCGCGTGCCACCATTTGTTCGTCGCTTCGTCGTAGAACCCGTAATCAAAATTTGTAAAGCCCGGTCTGGCGCTATAGTCATATTTCGACATATCGACGCGCCCGGTTTTCGGATCAGGAGTATAATCGTTGTCACCTGACCAGAACCGCTTCGAGAAGATAATCGCTTTTTTATGGGGGAAACCTGTAGCGAGAAACTCATTCATCTTTTGCGCGACATTCCAAGCCGCCTCAAACGAGCCATAGCACTCGCTCAGGTCCGGTTTCTCTATGATCCCTAGATTCAAACTCGTAATTCCTATACACCCCTTTGCCAGAACTTTTCGTTCCGTGCCCGTCATCGTTTTGCCATGTACGGTCTCCCATTTCTTGATGAACTCTTCAAAGGTGTGGGTTTTGCTTTCCTCCTTGGCGCGTGGATGAAAGAGGTCCATTTTGGGTAACAGCCCGTAAAGCCGGTCAAGCTCCTCTCCGTCAAACTTATCATAAAGCTTGGCATAGGTGACCGTAGCGGCAATCTGCTCGCGCTCATCTAAGCCTATGAGTTCAAACAAGGAAAGAATCGCCTGTTCATCGGCATCAAAAGCAGAGCCGGACAGCATCTCTTCGACTAAAAGAATCTTTATGTCGGTGCCTTCCGCTTGAAACATTCCTGTGTCGACAACCGCCCTGGCTTTATTATCACTGTCATAGTCGTCTTCAATATTTTTGTTATCCTTAAGATATTTTAAATAGTCCTTCAGTGTCTGCTCGTCGTAATCCGGTTCTTCGCCAATGAAAAAATCGGCGATTGCGCGACCGATATTGGCGAAGAAACCGCCGGCTGAACCGCCTTTTTTCATTTGCAGAAGATTGGCTGCCGAGTGCCCTACGACGGCAGGCACCCTGGTTTCATTATGCTCGGCAGTCCGTTCTTCGAGAGAATCACCGCGTCCGATTTCGATGGCCAAATTTGCAGGCTCACTGCCTGCCTGCAGGACGTGCGTCAATTCGTGGGCCAGCAATCCTTGCCCTTTTTGCGTCTCAGGCGCATATTGCCCCGCTCCGAAAACGACATTGCGCCCAACTGTGTATGCCAGTGCATCTACCATCTGTGCCGACTCCGTTGCCTTTGCATCCGTATGCACACGAACTTGGCTGAAGTCATGCCCGAAGTGTGGTTCCATAAAAGCGCGAGTAGCAAAATCCAGCGGGTGGCCCGGTGAATGCAAAACTTCATGAACGATGGGCGGCACCGTGGAAGGTTCAGTGTCGTTTGCAGCGCGGCGTTGCAAACTCATCCGCTTCTTGCGGCACTCCGCACACTCGCCATCTACCCCAGGTGAGCCACCACACGCGCACTTACGCTGCAGAAGTCCGCTCTGCACCGAGGTAAAAGATGGCAGTGGTGTTGAAATTGATTTCGTCGGCGTTTGTGCTCGTGCATTCATCGTCTCAATCCTCCATACACTGCTTGCGCCACTTGCGCGCCGACGGTTTCTGATTTGGAAGCCGGGGCCATATCAAATGCGCCGCCATCCAAATGAGCCAGCGCGCCGCTGTAAGTTAGTGAAGGCGGAACGCCCTGTTCTGCCAACAATCTCGTCAATTCGCGTTCCACCGCCGCGCCGATACGATAGCGATCACTCGGCGCAAAGCCGTGCAGCACGAGATCGCCGATGGTTAATTCAATCTTCATAAAAATGATTCGTAAAACGCAAATCGTAAAACGTGAGACATGTAAATGCTCTTTGCGCTATGCCCTCTGCGCCATGCCCTCCGCACCCCACCCGCCAATCTCCGTCTCCGTCAGCGGCCGGTCCAATTTGGCATATTCGCTGCGCGCGGCTTGCAACAGGTGTTTCATGCAAACCGGCTCATCCGCATCCGCAGCGAGAAAAGCGGACTGCAGCGCAATATTGCGAATGTTGCCGCCCGTCACGTTCAAGCGCGCCAATTGGTTGGCATCCAGATTCTCCGCCGGCGTGTTGGCCGGAAAGATACGCCGCCAAATCTCCCGGCGTTGCGCAGCATCGGGAAAGGGAAATTGCGCCACAAAACGAATACGCCGCAGAAAAGCTTGATCGAGCGCGTCCTTCATATTCGTGGTCAAAATCGCCAGGCCGCGATAGGCTTCCATGCGCTGCAAGAGATAACTGATCTCGATATTGGCATATCGGTCGTGGCTATCCTTCACTTCGCTGCGCTTGCCAAACAGCGCATCGGCTTCATCAAAGAGCAAAATCGCGCCACCCTCTTCAGCGGCATCAAAAACACGCCGCAAATTTTTCTCGGTCTCGCCAATGTATTTGCTCACCACTTGGCTAAGATCGATGCGATATAAATCCAAACGCAGCTCGTTGGCCAACACCTCGGCGGCCATGGTTTTGCCCGTGCCGCTCGCGCCGGCAAACAAGGCGCTGATGCCAAGCCCGCGTGCACTTTTCGCCGCGAAGCCCCAAGTCTCATACACCTTCGTCCGTTGTCGAACATGTACGGCGATCGCGCGCAAGATTTGTTTTTGCGCTGGGGGCAACACCAGGTCTTCCCACGCGGCCACCGGCTCAATACGCTGCGCCAGATCATCCAAGTGCGGACGCGCCTGCACGCGACAAGCCTCCCAGAGCAAACCGTCGAGTGGGAGAGCGGGAGAGTGGGAGAGCGGGAGAGCGCCAACACGTCGAGAATCCATCTCGTTGACATTCCCTGTCGTTTCGGCACAAACGGCATGAATCGCCGGCGCGCTCAAGCTGAACTGCGACACGAGCGTTTCCAATTTTCCATTCAATGCGAATGCGGTTGTGCCGAGGGCGCTCTCCCAAAGCGCGCATTGCTCCCGGCGACTCGGTTTGTGAACCTCCAGTGTGATCATCAGACGCTGCAAATTTTGCAGCCGGTCACGCGTCGCTACCATCACCGCACCGCGCGTGCGCTCGAGCAATCGCATGACGGCAAAGCTGCGCGAGGCCTCGGTGGCCTCCCCTTTGTCACATTCCACCAATAATGCACTCGCGCTCAAAGCCGCTTCCCGTTCCCACAGGCGAATCAGCGATTCCAACTCCGTCGCATGAGTTGGAATGGTGTGAACGGAGATAACGCCCAGGCTCATTCCCAACGCGGCGCAGGCGGCAACCGCGAGGTCTCTTTTAGCGGCAATCTCATCGCCGCACAATTGCACGATCGGCAAATGAGCGGCAGGCGAGGATTGCGACCAGAGCGTGGCGACGCGCTCTGCCAGCGCGCGATGGGACGGAACCAAATCATTCGCCATGCGCAATGGCGCGATAATTCCGGCGAGCCGTTCGTCGAGATGCTGCACGCCAGTGAGGTAGTGCAAAATGCGCTCGTCAATGCGAAGCGGGCTGAGCGTGAGCACGCTGCCGGCATTGACTTCGAGCAAGCGCCAATAACGCAGCGGCGCGGCAGGCATGAGCGCGCTCCAATGCGGGTTGGGCAGCGCTGCTAACGCCAAACTCAATGTCGGACTGGCTCGCAGCGGATCGCCATTGATTGTCGCGTAGAGCGAGGCAAATTTAGAATCCAGCTCGACGGCGGCGCACAGCAAAAGGATGTCGGTTTCAAAAGAAGAAAGTCCGAATGTTGCAGACAGCGTTTCCAAAGCCGGCGGCCCGGACATAGTCAGCCGCGACTGCTGCAAGATATTTTGCGCTTCCGCGAGCTTCGCCTCTGCAGCAACATCTCCATCGGCCAAATGCTTTTCCAATTGGCAACGCAACACCGCCAGCGCGGCGGCGAGATAATTCTGGTTGGCATCCAGCCAATTGTCCGTCTCTGCTGATTTCATGTAATCGTGATCTCGGGTTTATCGTAAGTATTGGTAGCGGTATTGAAATCCAACAGGCTTTCACCACCTTCGACTTGCACGCGCACCAGATAATTGCCGGGCACGATATTGCTGACATCAAACTTAATGGAGGTCGTTGCCAAGTTTCTGGGCTCGGCTTCGAAGACATATTGCTGTGTGCTGCCATTCAAAATCAAAATCACGCGCTGCCGCGGCCCGACTTGGGGATCGAGATTCACGGTTACTTCGGCTTGCAACGTTCCGCCCGTGTCCGGTTGAATGTTGGCAACGGCGATCTCATAATTGCCGCCGCCATCTTTGGTAATGCGCGGACGCAACACCAATGCGGCCACATTCGATTCCACGCCGCGGTGCAGCGTTGCCGGCGTGCCCATCAATCTTTGCTGCACGATCTGCAAGCCCTGCGCCCCGGCGCGCAACGAGCCCACCGGCAATGTGGTAAGATCAAGCGTGATTTCATGATCGTTCACCACGGCCGCCGCCAACGGGCCGAAAACATTTCCGCCGAGGCGTACATTCGTGATCTCGCCGCCCAACTGCCTGCCAATAATTCTCAACGTGCTCGTAGCGAGAATCGGCTCATCGGCGCCGGCGGCGGCAACGACGCGTTCAATAACCGGCGAGCGGAATGGCACGACGTAGAGATTGCGCTCGCGCACCGGCAGCGCGGTTCCGGCGGAAATTGTCGCATCGATAAATACCACCGACGCATGATAAGCGAGGGAGAGCATGTATGGCACTTGAAAAAAAACCGACCACAGCTTCGAGAGCTCTTCCAGCGACAGCGGCAGCGGCGTGAATTTTACCGACTCGATTTCTTCATCCAAATCCGAAGCTGCCAGGAAACCGACATTCGCTTTCGTATCCTGAATCATCGCATGAGTGATCACCGGCCGCGTGTGGAGCGAGCGCACGACGCTGCCTACCAAACGCTGCGGCACGAGTTCACTGTCGTCGCCATAAAAAGTGAGCAGATAGTACAAATCCAAAGCCACTCGCGGGCGCTGCATCACGCTGCCATCTTCGCGCCGAGTCGGAAGATCGGCATTGCGAAAAGCCGCATTCGGGCTGACTTGATAAAGATAAATATTGATGCGCGGCGTTGGCGTGCCCGCCGGCGCATCCGGACGCCGTGTGGTCACATCGGCGAGAGGCACATCGGTGGGCACGACCGACTGCAATTGTCGCCGCAACGTCTCGGTCACCGTCGCGATCGTCAAAAAATTGCTCATCGCATCCCGCCCTCCCGCTGGCGCAGATAATCTTCCAATGACATTTTCGGCCGCGCCGGCGCCGCAGTTTTACGCGGCGTTGCTGCCGGCGGCGTTATCGCGCGCACTTCGATCCGGCCAATCGAAACGCGAATCGTGATTTCGGCAGACGAGTTCCTTGCGTCCACCATCGGAAAATTTTGCGGTCTCGTGCCAGGCAACACCACAGGTTTTAGTCGAGGCGTGATGGAGTTTTTTCCTCTCATGGGTGATTTTCGGCTCGGCGC
>Ga0247727_10020322_pt1 | contig 10170 bp, 8 predicted proteins | sample WisWelCaveWW1625_FD_202498 | JGI IMG/M metagenome (GOLD analysis project Ga0247727, IMG submission 202498) | Biofilm microbial communities from Wishing Well Cave, Virginia, United States - WW16-25 | ecosystem: Environmental > Aquatic > Deep subsurface > Groundwater > Cave microbial mat | place... | reverse complement strand
ACGTAGACGCCCGTGCCCGCGGGGGAATGCCAGGATCGGCCCCGCCGTCCGCGCCCGGCGCTCTGGTGCCCGGCGACGACCGCGAGCCCGCTCGCGTCCCCCGCGGCGGCACGGCGCCGAACCTCGTCGTTCGTCGAGTCGACGGTGTCGAGGACCAGCAACCGCGAGATCCACGCCGCTCCCGCGAGACGTGCGGCGAGGCGCGTCGGATCGAGGGGTGCGGAGCTCAGGGTGTTCGCTCGAGGTCGAGCGCGAAGTCCATCGCGCGCGCCGAGTGCGTCAGCTGGCCGACGCTCAGGAAGTCGATCCCCGTCTCGGCAAACGGGCGGAGTCGACCGGGTCCGAGGCCGCCCGACGCCTCGAGGACGATGCGGCCGCGGGCGCGCCGCACCGCCTCCGAGACCTGCTCGACCGACAGGTTGTCGAGCAGCGCGCGCCCGGCGCCCGCCGCGAGCGCCTGCTCGAGCTCGTCCAGGCTCGCCACCTCGACCGTGATCCGCTCGGCCGGGTGGCCCGCCGCACGCGCCCGGGCCACGGCGTCCACGATCGAGCCGGCGATGGCCAGGTGCGTGTCCTTGATCAACACGGCATCGAAGAGGCCCTGGCGGTGATTGTCGGCGCCACCGGCCGCGACCGCGTACTTGTCGAGCGCGCGCAGCCCGGGGGCAGTCTTGCGCGTATCGAGGATGCGCGCGCGCGTCCCCCGGACTTCGTCGACCGCCGCGCGGGCCGCGCTCGCGATTCCGGAGAGTCGCATCAGGAAGTTCAGCGCCGTTCGCTCGCCGGCGAGGATCGCGTGCGCGGAGCCACGGACGCGCGCCACGGACGTCCCGGCCTCGACGATCTCGCCGTCGCCGCACAGGACCGTGAACGCGACCGCGGGGTCGAGCGTCTCGAACACCACCCGCGCCACGGGCAGGCCCGCGAGCACGAGCCGCTCGCGCGCGACGAGGCTTCCTGCCGCACGAGCGCCCGCGGGTACGACCGCGTCGCTCGTCACGTCTCCCGCGGCGCCGAGGTCCTCGTCGAGCGCCGCGGCGACGATGCGCCGCACGACGTCCGCCGGGGGAGCGGTCATCCGGGCTCTCACGGGCCCAGGCCGAGCGTCGTCAAGTGACGCTCGATCTTGGCGCGCTCCTCGAGCAGCTCGGCGTGGAGACGCCGCTCCTTCTCGACGATCTCGGGCGGCGCCTTGGCCAGGAAGCCGGCATCGGCGAGCTTGCGCGCGCGGCCAAGGACGTCGGCGGAGAGCCGCTCGAGCTCGCGTCGGATCCGCTGGCCCTCCACCTCGAGGTCGAGCAGGCCCTCGAGCGGGATCGCGATCTGTGTGCCAGCGGCGACGCCGCGCGCGGCCACGCCGACCTCGCCGAGCGCGGGCAGGACCTCGATCCGCTCGGCTCGCACGAGCGCCGCGACGCGCGGCGCTTCGCGCTCGAGCAGGCGGCGCAGCTCCGCGTCCTCGGCCAGCAGCAGGACGCGGATCCGCTGCCCGGGCTCGAGGCGACACTCGCCGCGCAGGTTGCGGATCTTGACCACGATCTCCTGGACGCGGGCCACGTCGGCCTCCGCCGCGACGTCCCGCGGCGCGTCGTCCGCGGCCGGCCACGACGCGAGTGCGAGGAGCGGTCGCTGGCCGGGAAGCCTGTGCCACAGCTCCTCGGTGACGAAAGGCATGAACGGGTGGAGCAGCCGCAGCACGGGCGCGAGCACGCCGTGGAGCGTGGCCCGCGCGGACCGCGCTCGATCGGCGGGCGCTCCCGCGGCCAGGTCGACCTTGGCCAGCTCGATGTACCAATCGCAGTACTCGTGCCAGACGAAGTGGTACAGCAGGTCGGCGGCGCGGTCGAAGCGGTACTCCGCCATCGCCGCGTCGACCTCCGCGATCGTCGCGGAAAGCCGCGACAGGATCCAGCGATCGGCGAGGGAGCCCTCGCCGGCGGCTCCGGCCGACGCCGCGGGGGCGTGCAGCAGCGCGAAGCGTGCGGCGTTCCACAGCTTGTTGGCGAACGCCTGGTAGCCCTCCATCCGCTTGGGCGCGAGCGGGATGTCGTTGCCCGGCGCGGCGAGGATCGCCATGGTGAAGCGCATCGCGTCCGTGCCGTAGCGTTCCTGGAGCTCCTCGGGCTCGACCGTGTTGCCCTTGGACTTGGACATCTTCTGTCCCTGGGTGTCCCGGACGAGACCGTGGATGTACACCGTGCGGAACGGCACCTCGTCGCGAAACTTCAGCCCCAGCATCATCATGCGCGCGACCCAGAAGAAGATGATGTCGTGGCCCGTGATCAGCAGGTCGGTCGGGTAGTAGTGGACGAGGTCGCGCGTCTCCTCGGGCCAACCCAGCGTGGAGAACGGCCACAGCGCCGACGAGAACCAGGTGTCGAGCACGTCCTCGTCCTGGCGCAGCGGTCCCCCGCAGCGCGAGCAGGCGCAGGGCGGCTCCACGGCGACGAGCGTGGTCGGGCACGCGTCGCAGTACCAGGCCGGGATGCGGTGGCCCCACCACAGCTGGCGCGAGATGCACCAGTCGTGGAGGTTGCGCATCCACTCGAAGTAGGTCTTGGACCAGGCCTCGGGCACGAAGCGCGTGCGACCGGTCTCGACCGCTTCGAGCGCGGGCCGCGCGAGCGGTGCGATGCGCACGAACCACTGCGTCGAGACGAGCGGCTCGATCGCCGTCGAGCAGCGCTGGCAGTGCGCGACCGCGTGCTCGTGGGTCACGCTGCGCTCGAGCAGGCCGCGCTCCGCGAGGTCCTCGAGCACGCGCTGGCGTGCCTCGAAGCGATCGAGGCCGCGATAGGTCAGCGCGGCCTCGCCCATCCGGCCGTCGGGCTCGATCACGGCCAGCTCCGGGAGGCCGTGGCGCTGTCCTAGGGCGAAATCGTTCGGGTCGTGGGACGGCGTGATCTTGACCGCGCCCGTGCCGAACGCCGGATCGACGAATGCGTCGGCGACGACCGGTACGCGGCGCCCGGTCAGCGGGACCTCGACCATTCGTCCGACGAGATCCGCGTAGCGCGGGTCCCCGGGGTGGACCGCGACTCCCGTGTCGCCGAGGAGCGTCTCCGGTCGCGTCGTGGCCACGAGCACGCCCGGCCCTGGCCCGTCGGCTGCGGAGTAGCGGATCGTGTACAGCTTTCCCTCGACCGTGTGGTGCACGGTTTCGAGGTCGGAGAGCGCGGTGCGGCAGCGCGGGCACCACTGCACGATGTAGCGATCGCGGTAGATCAGGCCTTCCTCGTACAGGCGCACGAACACGTGGCGGACGGCGCGCGACGGCCCTTCGTCGAGCGTGAACCGCTCGCGGCTCCAGTCGCACGACGCGCCGAGACGGCGGAGCGCGCGGGTGATGTTCCCGCCGTATGTCTCCTTCCAGGCCCAGACGCGCCGCTCGAACTCCTCGCGACCCAGGTCGTGACGCGTCTGGCCCTGTTTGACCAGCTCGCGCTCGACGACCATCTGCGTGGCGATCCCGGCGTGGTCGGTGCCGGGCAGCCACAGCACGTCCTTGCCGCGCATGCGCTCGAAGCGCGCCACGATGTCGTGCAACGTGTAGACCAGGACGTGGCCGATGTGCAGATTGCCGGTGACGTTGGGCGGCGGGATGACCATGCAGAAGGGCTCCCGCCCCGATGCGGGATCGGCGCGGAACGCGTGCTGGCGCTCCCACTCCTCGCACCACCGCGCCTCGATGTCGCGCGGCCGGAATTCTCGGTCCATCGGCGTCTCCTGCGGAGTCAGTCGTCGTCGCGCGCTTCGAGCTCGCGGATCCGCTCGCGAATCATCTCGCGCGCCAGGCGCGGGACGATCTCCCGGGCGATCTCTCGCACCGTCTCCTCGGACAACCGCGCCACGACCTCGCGCGCGACCGCGTCGACCCAGGCGGCGGGCGGCGGCGGCGGCTTCTCTCCGGCCGGCTCCGGCTCGGCCGGCGCTCGGGCGCGCGGCGCCTCGGGCGGTGCCGGCGTTTCGGCCGAGGCCTGAGGCAGCACGGGCGCACGCAGGAGCGAGAGTACGCGCTCGCGCAGCACGCTCGACTCGAACGGCTTGACCAGGTGGCCGTCCGCGCCGCAGTCCCGGGCCCGCTCGCGGTCGAGCGGGTCGAAGGAGCCGGTCAAGAGCAGCACCGGGACCGGCCACGACGAGGCCTTGATCGTCCGACACAGGTCGTAGCCCGAGGGTGAAGCCAGCGCGACGTCGGCCAGGACCATGTCGGGGCGCAGCGCGTCGAGGCGCGCCAGCGCCTCGCGCCCGGTCGAGACGGTCTCGACCCGCACGTCGGTGTCGCTGAAGGTCAGCTCGACGATCCGCCGGATCGTCGAGCTGTCAGCGGCGACGAGGATCGTACGTTGCAAGTGCGGCCACCCCATGACTCCGCCGGCGGGGATCTGCCCGCTCGGCGAGGAGTCGGTTCAGTCGATCGTCCGCGGCAGGACGTTGGCGCGGACCCAGTCCACGATCTCGCTGGTCGACGAGCCCGGGGTGAAGATCGCGACGACCCCCGCGGCCTGGAGTGCCGGGATGTCCTCCTCGGGGATGATCCCGCCGCCGAACACGGCGATGTCCGCCGCACCGCGCTCGCGGAGCAGCGCCAGAACCCGTGGAAACAGGTAGTTGTGCGCTCCCGAGAGGATCGAGAGCGAGATCGCGTCGACGTCCTCCTGGATCGCGGTCTCGACCACGACCTCGGGCGACTGGTGCAGGCCGGTGTAGATGACCTCGAAGCCGGCGTCACGGAACGCGCGGGCGATGATCTTGACCCCGCGATCGTGACCGTCGAGGCCGACCTTCCCGACGAGCAGACGGAGTCGGCGCGGCTCGCTCATCACAGGACCGACGTCTCCTGGTAGGTGCCGAAGACCGGCACGAGCGCCTGGCACACCTCGCCCACGGTGGCGTACGCGCGGACCGCCTCGAGCATCGGCGGGATCAGGTTCGTTCGGTCCTCGCCCGCGCGGGCGAGCCGCTCGAGCGTCGTGCGCACGTGCGCGGGGTCGCGCCGCCGCTTGACCTGCTCGAGCCGCTCGAGCTGCTCGCGCTCGGTCTCCTCGCCGATGCGCAGCAGCGCGGGTGGCGTTTCGCTCGCCGACCGGTAGCGGTTGACGCCGACGATCGTCTTCCGCCCCTCGTCGACCTCGCGCTGGTAGCGGTAGGAGGCGTCGGCGATCTCCTTCTGCGGAAAGCCGGCCTCGATCGCGGCGATCATCCCGCCCATCGCATCGATGCGCCGGATGTACTCGAGCGCCTCCCGCTCCATGCGGTCGGTCAAGGCCTCGACGAAGTACGATCCACCGAGCGGGTCGACGGTGCTGGTCACGCCGGATTCCTCGGCCAAGATCTGCTGGGTGCGCAGCGCGATCGTCACCGCCTCGTCCGAGGGCAGCGCCAGCGCCTCGTCGTACGAGTCCGTGTGCAGCGACTGCGTGCCGCCCAGCACGCCGGCCAGCGCCTGAATCGTGACGCGCACGATGTTGTTGTACGGCTGCTGCGCGGTCAGCGAGCAGCCCGCGGTCTGCGTGTGGAAACGCAGCATCCAGGAGCGCGGGTTCTGGGCGCCGAAGCGCTCGCGCAGGAAGTGCGCCCACATCCGCCGCGCCGCGCGCATCTTGGCGATCTCCTCGAAGAAGTCGTTGTGCGAATTGAAGAAGAACGAGAGCCGCGGGGCGAAGGTGTCGACGTCGAGCCCGGCGTCGAGCCCGGCCTGGACGTAGGCCAGGCCGTCGGCCAGCGTGAAGGCGAGCTCCTGGACCGCCGTCGAGCCGGCCTCACGGATGTGGTAGCCCGAGATCGAGATCGTGTTCCAGCGCGGCACGTGCGCGGCGGCATAGGCCAGGAGGTCGGTGATGATCCGCAGGCTGGGCCGCGGCGGGTAGATCCACTCCTTCTGGGCGATGTACTCCTTCAGGATGTCGTTCTGCAGCGTGCCCCCGAGCGCCTCGAGCGGGACGCTCTGGCGCTCGGCTACCGCCAGGTACATCGCGAACAGCACCGCGGCGGGCGCGTTGATCGTCATCGAGGTCGAGACGCGGTCGAGCGGGATCCCGTCGAACAGGAGCTCCATGTCGGCCAGCGTGTCGATCGCCACACCCTCCCGGCCGACCTCGCCCCTGGCCAAGGCGTCGTCGCTGTCCCGCCCCATCAGCGTCGGCAGGTCGAAGGCCGTCGAGAGCCCGGTCTGACCCTGCTCGAGCAGGTAGCGGAAGCGCCGGTTGGTCTCGGTCGCGGTGCCGAAGCCCGCGAACTGGCGCATCGTCCACGGCCGGCCCCGGTACATCGTGGCGTGGATCCCGCGCGTGAACGGGAACTCGCCCGGGGCGCCGATCCGCTCTCGCTCGTTCCAGCCGGGGCCGAGGTCGTCCCCGCTGTAGAGGCGCTCGATCGGCATCCCCGAGACGGTCGTGAATTCGTGCTCGCGCTCGTCGAACCCCATGAGCGCCAGAAACTTACCAGCGGCCGGCCTGGGGGTCAAGGCGCTCGCGCGTCAGAACTCGGGCTGCACCAAGGCTAGGCTGCCATCCCGCTGGCGGTACACGACGGCGACGCGGTCGGTCTCGGCGTCCCGGTAGACCAGGACGTCCTCCGCCGTCCCTTCGAGCTCGCACAGCGCGTCCTCGAGGGTCAGCGGCTTCAGCCGATAGCCGTTGCGTCGCACGACGCGCGCCGGCGCGTCCGTCGGGGCCGCGCTCGTGCCGTCCTCGGGCGATGCGTTGGCCTCGATCACCGCCGCGACGTCGGGGCTGCGCGGGCCGTGGCGCTGCTTGTGGGTCGTGACCTTCTCCTTGTGCCGCAGCGCCTGGCGCTCGAGCTTGTCCGCGACTTCGGCGATCGAGGCCCGCAGGTCGGCGGTCTCGTGGGTCCCGGAGAACAGCCCGGTGCGGGACTTGACCTGGATCTCGGCGGTCTGACGGTGCTTCTCGATGCCGAGCACGACGTGGACCTCGATCGGTCCGCCGAGCAGCCGCTCGAGCTTGGCCAGCTTCTCCTCGACGAACTCGCGCAGCTCGGGAGTGATCTCGACGTGGCGACCGGTCATGTCGAGTTGCATCGAAACGCTCCTTTCGAAGGGCGAGAGGCCCGGTTCATGAAAACGACTGTCGGCGCGAGCTCGAGGACGGGATCTTCAGCTCCTCACGGTACTTGGCCACCGTGCGTCGGGCGATCTGCAGGCCGTCGGCCGTCAGCAGGTCGACCACCGCCGAGTCGGACAGCGGATGGCGGGGGTCCTCGGCGCTGATGATCCGGCGGATCTTGTCCTTGACCGTGAGCGAGGACACGTCTGCCTCGCCCCGCCTCGACGAGATCCCGCTGTGGAAGAAGAACCGCATCTCGTACACGCCGCGATGGGTGTGCATGTACTTGTTGTTGACCACGCGGCTGACCGTCGACTCGTGCATACCGATGTCGTCGGCCACGTCCTTGAGCACGAGCGGGCGCATCCGCTCGATGCCGAAATCCAGGAACGAGCGCTGGAACTTGACGATCGAGCGCCCGACCTTGTAGATCGTGCGCTGGCGCTCCTCCAGGCTCTTGATCAGCCGGAACGCCGAACGCAGCTTGTTGCGCACGTACTCCTTGGCGTCGGCCGACGTCTCGGTTCCGCGCGCGGCCATGCGCCGGTACACCGGGCTGATGCGCAGCCGCGGCAGGCCGTCTTCGTTGAGCAGCACCTGGTATTCGTCGTCGATGCGCACGACGTAGACGTCGGGCACGACGTACGAGCTCTTTTCGGCGTTGTACTTCTGGCCCGGGCGCGGATCGAGCCCGCGGATGATCTCGATCTCGGCTTGCAGGTCCTCGGGGTCGAGGGCCAGAGCCTCGGCCAGCTCCTTGAAGCGCCTGTTCTGTAGCTTGTCCAGGTGGAAGCGGACGATCGTGTCGGCCGCAGTCCCGGCCTGTCCCAGGTGCTGCAGCTGCAGGCACAGGCATTCGACGAGGTCGTGGGCCGCGACGCCAATCGGGTCGAACCCCTGGACCAGCCGCAACGCCTCCCCGACCCGCTCGGGCGGGAAGTTTCCGAGGCGCTCGACCTCCTGGGAGGTGGCCCGCAGGTAGCCGTCCTCGTCCAGGTTGCCGATGATCGCGCGGCCGACCTGCTCGAGCGTCTCGTCCGAGGTCGCCATGCCCAGCTGCCAGAGCAGATGGTCGGCCAGGCTGGGCGTGTTCGTCAGCGTGGCTTCGAACGACGGCAGATCTTCACCGACGTCGCGCGGGGCCCGCGGCACGTAGCTGCTGTCGAGATCCTGGAAGTAGGATTCGTAGTCGATCTCGCCGAACGGGTCGGGCGTCGCGTCGCTCGGCTCGGCCGCCGGTTCCGCCTCCTTGCGCTCGCCGGGCGCCGCGGTCTCGATCTGTTCCTCGAGGACCGGGTTCTCGAGCAGCTCCTGCTGGACCTCCTCGACGAGCTCGAGCTTCGACATCTGCAGCAGCTTGATCGCCTGCTGCAGGGACGGCGTCATCACGAGCCGCTGGCTCATGCGGACGCTGAGTTTCTGCTCGAGTGCCATGCAGCCTCGGCTCGCGTCAGTGGAGCTTGAAGTGTTCTCCGAGATACACCCGCCGAACCTCCGTGTCCGCAGCGAGATCGGACGGGGTCCCGTGCCGGAAAATGCGACCCTGGCTGATAATATATGCGCGATCGGTGATCTGCAAAGTTTCGCGCACGTTGTGGTCGGTGATCAGCACGCCGATCCCCTTCTCCTTGAGGCGCACCACCACGCGCTGCAGATCGTGAACGGCGATCGGATCGATGCCGGCGAACGGCTCGTCGAGCAGCATGTAACGCGGCTCGCTGGCCAGCGCGCGCGCGATCTCGGCGCGCCGGCGCTCTCCGCCGGACAGTGCGTAGCCGTAGGAGCGTGCGATCGCGGTCAGTCCGAACTCGTGGAGCAGCTCCTCGCACCGCTCGCGCGTGCGCTCGGGAGTCGATCGCCGCAGCTCGAGAATCGCGAGCAGGTTCTCCTCGACCGTCATGCGCCGGAAGATCGAAGGCTCCTGCGGCAGGTAGCCGACCCCGCATCGCGCACGCAGGTACATCGGCATGTGCGTGACGTCCGTGCCGTCGAGCAGCACCGCGCCGCGCCGGGGCGGGACGAGGCCGAGGATCATGTGGAACGAGGTGGTCTTGCCGGCGCCGTTCGGGCCGAGCAGCCCGATGACCTCGCCCGGGCCGATCGCCACCGACACGCCGTCGACGACGAGCCGTCCGTTGTACTGCTTGACCAGCTCCCGGGCCTCGAGCCCCAAGCGGCGCCCGGGCTCGGCCGGGGGCTTCGTGCCGTCCTCCATCCGTGCTCCGTCCGGCACCGTGGCGGCCTCGCTCGAGTCATCCACCGCGGATCCGCGCCGGGGACCTCGGCCCCGGCTCCACCTCCAGCGTACCAAGGTCGAGGCGGTAGCGCAGGACTCGGCCGGTCGTCGTTGCCGCCGGGCGGCCGAGGCGGCGGACCGTGGCGGGCGTCTCGTCGCCGAAGAGGCGGACCGTTTGCTCCGTGGGTCGATACTCCAGGCGGTCCCCGGTCCCCACGTGCAGCTCGCTCGAACCGCTCGCGGCGGCGCGAAATTCGACGCGCACGGCACCCTGCGCATCGATCGCCTCGACCCCGCCCGCGTCCGCGAGCACGATCTCGACGCGGTCCGCTTCGAGCCAGCCCTCGCTCCACGACGCACGGACGCGGCCGCCGTAGACGCCGACCCGCTCGCGCTCGTCGTAGTCGAGCCGCTCCGCCGCGACCTGCACGAAGTCCTCCACGTTCGCCGCCTCGCGACCCGACTCGCGCGGGATGCGCGTCGTCACGTGACCGCGCGCCCTTAGCCGTCGCTCCGCCTGGTCCAGGTCGAGCTCGTCGGCGGACAGGCTGCGCTCGCCCTGCCAGCCCCGGACCCCGTCGCGCAAGAACACCCGCGCCCCCGCCCCCTCGCTGCGTAGCGATCGGGCAACGAAGGACACGGCCTCGTCGCCGCGAAACAGGCCGGAGATCGGGGCGGCGGGGCCGCTCGCCTCCGCCGACGGCAGGAGCGTCGCCTCGACGCGATCCTCGGCGAGGAGCGTCGAGCCGCGCGCATCGGTCGTGATCCGGTCCGCGGCGACACGCGTTCGATCGCGGGCCAAGCGGGCCTTGCGTGGGTCCTTGGCGGTCAGTCGGATCGTTCCGCCGCCGAGCGTCGGCTCGAACC